>Ga0268261_10001306_pt1 | contig 16990 bp, 12 predicted proteins | sample TergutNc150P1_FD_190353 | JGI IMG/M metagenome (GOLD analysis project Ga0268261, IMG submission 190353) | Nasutitermes corniger P1 segment gut microbial community from laboratory colony in Florida, USA - Nc150 P1 (SPAdes) (version 2) | ecosystem: Host-associated > Arthropoda: Insects >...
GGGGGGGGGGGGGAGTAAGCAACATGGCCGGGTTATTTTCTTTGCATTGATGATGTCATCTATAGGTCTATCCATAAGTTTCCTAACGACGATGCGACATTGTTTTACTGATATGAAGTTCCAATAAGTGTTAATACGATGTGAACAACCTGTGACGTAAGGATTTACTAACTGAAATTACAGCATTTCACACTACAGCAGGGATAATAACCTTTGTCACCGTTGTCAAATTTGGCACAGACTGGTACTGGTAATGGTAAGTTTTGTGGATCTTATATTTGAAGCCGCCCTGACTATTTATCAGTTAGCGAGGTTAATTCTAGGTGAAATGCCAAGTCTTCTGAAATATAAAGATAAAAATATTTCTTGGACTACTTGAAATTTAAGACGGAGGCACTACAATCCATCCTAACTTCCGTAAAAATGTACCAGTCCGCACGACGGAACATCGTAGAGGACTTTAATATTCAACAAAACAAAGTCTCCAATTTTAATTCTTTACCGTATTTCTTGCTTTACGTAAAAACAATCCCTGTTACAGGCCTGGAGAGGCCCTGAGAGTTCCAGGAGGATGAGGCTCCTAGATTTCAAGACAATCGGCAAATGAAGGTGGTAGGGTTGTCAACCCTACGCACCGGCCGCCTTTACCCCCAGGAAATATTCCTGGTACTAATTTTTGTTAGAAGCCGTGTCAACCCTAGGACCATAGTGCGGCCGGAAGGATTATGTCAATGAAAAATTCCAATAAATCGAACCGGCGGCCTTCCGGTTTGTAGCACAGTGCCTCAACCAACTGCGCCACCGCGTGCCCCTCTTGCTTTATGTACCACCCCGAATACACAGCAGCACAGATACCAAGAGGAATATAGAATGCACGGCTTTTCATTGTGTTGTCAACCGATCCATTTAAGCCATAACACGCGAACACAGTCGGACTTCCGTGGCCTTCTTACAAATTTCAGTTAGTTTCAAAATCAAACCCTGCAAACGTGTGCAGCAGCCGATGTCACTAAGTTCACTAGAGGCACTGGAGCAACGAGAAATCTTGGCACACACGAATCTGCTAAAATTATGGCACCAGTGGGCGCACAGTCCTGCCATCCCTGCACTAAAGAGACATTGAAACAAACACAATATCACTCCCACGCTTCAACATTAAGCCGCTAATCGAGACTTGTGAGCTCTGGGCGGGGGTGGCTAGCAGTGTGCCCCCGCCCCATCGGCAGTGTATTTCGCAGTACACGCCGTTGAACGGGGGATAAAGGGAGAAACGTTGTTAACCACGCTCAAAGCTGATGAGCGACCTCTATTGGCAAATAATATTTTATGCGATTTTCATCTCTTATATTCCGTACAATTTCATGAGGGAAATAAATTATATCTACAATATCGCATCGTCATTAGAATGTCGTACAAGCAAGAGTATAACTGAAGCTAGAGGAATTACCAAAACACTCAAGCCATAGCAAAGTTGTCAGCGATAAGCAGGCAAGCAGGTGTACAGATTAATATACCGTTCGTCTATAAAAATTGCACAAATAAAAATAAAATAATGGGGGCTAGTTATCAAAGTCTTACTTCTTTTTTCTTTTTCCTCCGTCCAAATTCCCCCTGCAACGTGAGAATTGGAAGATTTTACATACACATACATACAGATATACATATAGAACACAAAAACAAACAAAGACAAAGAGTAGCACCAAAAATTCCAGTAAATGTTGTTAACAGTATATCAAAAACAGTTAATTACAAATATAATACAAACATGTCAATGGAACACCACCACCAACAACAACAGCATAGTTATATACATGTCAAAATGACAAAACTTTCCATATAGAGGACGGTAGGCAACGAGGACTGCAGCATGAAAAAGAGGGAGGGAAATTGAAAGTACAGCGAACACAGAACAACACCGACTACAAGAAGAACACAGAAAACTGACAGCAGTCAGAAAGTAGAAATTCACCTAGAGTAGCGTGGAGACTGAAGTTGCAAAGGGATAAAAAAAAATAATAATAGATGCTATCACCCATTGCAATATTTCACGAAAATAAGCTTCATATACCTTAAAATTTGTTTTTAAAGTTCTGTGTTGAAAAAAAATAAGTTCAAGAACTTAATTGAACAAATTATTGTTTTATGTTAAGATTATGAATGAGAAACTATTATTAAATAATATTTATTGGTTTATTACTTAATCTTTATTGGTTTATTCGTAAATTGAAATACATGTAAGCAGTGGTCCCCCTATAAAAATCGGAAGTATCTTGATGATTGGTTGACCGTGTATCGTGGTATAACCTTGGTTGATTTCCAACTTGATGAACAAAATTCTTATTTATTTACATATAATACATTTATTAAACCCTCTACATGTTTCGAGCATTACCCTGTTCATCTTCAGAAGGTTTATGTCGTAATTGTATACATGCAGCCTCTGGTATCGTCACTCTTTACAGGTGACTGTCTTGTGCACCGGTTAAGAAAGAAAGTTCTTTCTTAACCGGTGCACAAGACAGTCACCTGCAGAGAATGAAGATACCAGAGGCTGCATATATACAATTACGACACAGACCTCCTGAAGATGAGTAGGGTAATGCTCGAAACATGTAGAGAATTTTAATAAATGTATTATATGTAAATAAACAAGAATTTTGTGCATCAGTTTGGAGATCAACCAAGGTTATCAGAAGGATGTTGTCAACGTTTACGTTAAACCAATTTTTCTGGCCCATCTAAGGTTACGTGATTTTAATCACACATGTTTCCGCTTTGTTATTGAATGACATTCATTATAATTCATTACCAGAATTTTATTCAATAATTCATATATTTTTTACTTTATAAGCCATAACGAAAACTTTCCATAAGCAGTAGTGTTTTGCAAGCCAGGCTTAAACATAAAAATCCTTCAATTTTCACACTAACCTTCACTGTAAGATATACCTAATTAAACCCCCGACAAGATACGGCATTCAAGTTGTCTGACGCGGTAACTGTGGTGGTCATGACTGTTCTACGTATAAAACTGCTGTGCCCAGTAATACCTTCTATATGACATGAAATAGTTTATATTTTATATAAAGCCACATATTTCAAACAATGCACTCCATGACGTAATACACAGACTGTACCTGGGCGTCATTTACGTTTAAAATTCCACTCGGTATCGCATAAAGTGTGCATATGGTAGTTTATTAACGTCCATAAGTTTGGCCTTCCCTGCGTCAATGTGGGCCGGGATGGCTCAGTTGGTATAGCGACTCGCTACGGAATAAGATCCGGGGACTGAATTCCGGTAGAGGCAAGGTTTTTCGTGCCGTCCAGACCGGTCCTGGGGTCCATCCAGCCTCCTGTACAATAGGTACCGGATCTCTTTCCTGGGGGTAAAGCGACGGGGACGTGGCCTTGACCATCCACCCTCCAACTGGCGCCGAGGTTCACGAGAGGGTACAGCTACGTCTGTATTACCCGTCTGGGTCTTTATGGCGCTGTCCTAGGGTGAAGTTTACCTTTACGTTCTATGAGTCTGTTGCTACGAAACTCACAAATGATCAACAACATTTGGTGCAGATATCTTATACCGAATTTTGTTCAATCGGGAAATAAATATCGAAAGGTAGAAGGTCATTTACTCCCCTAAGTAAAGTGTAATTTTCGCTTTGCCGATTTTTATAGAACTCAAAATCATTCATAGAAATATGTGTGTAGTTCTTATGTACCAAATATTTTCCAAATCGTTTGAAAAATATAGAAAAAGCAGGCAAAGTTCCAGGTACGCTATTAGTTAAAGTATCGGTACCAGTGCTCCGATTCTGACGAACTAAAAGGAACTCAATGCAATTACCCGAAAAACGCTTTCTTTGCCGAATTTCACTCAAATCTTCCAAGAAGTAATGACAACACCGATGGAAGCTCATTTGGCCTTCTAGCAAAGTACGACTCGCCGAGTCTATTTTAATGAAACTCCCGCTTGCTCGGCCACATTTTGTGAAGAAATCCTGTACCCAATTTAACTAAAATCGACAAATGGTTTCCTCGCTATTACCAGGTGACAGACAAACGTGGTCTCCACAAAATGGGTTCTTTTCTGCTTCGTAAAGAATGCTTAGAAAGGATAACGACACTACAGGCTACCTGCAAAACACTGTTACGTACGACTGCAATGAGGACGATTTACACGTCGAAACACGCACATTAGCAACGCACAAACTAGATTCAAGGCTTCTGGGGTATTACATCTTGTTAACCGGTAAAGAGTTGTAGACATTTCGTAAGAGTATAATGCCCCCACCCACGTTCAGAGTCAAGCAGTCAGAGAAGAAGACGCTTCTTAGACTCCTTGACTCTTAATATGGAGGCACGAAGCTCTTCCGAAAACTGTAAATAACTTGCCATTCGTCATGGCGTAGTATCCAAGAAGACTTGAATCTTCGCCTAAACGGCTGTGGCAACCTCACATTTGGCAGTAAGCATGCTAGGGTTATCAGTAATGAAATGCAGACAAAATAGATCGCATTACGCGCCATTTAAAAAGCTTCTATCATTTAGAAAGCGGATATACTTTTGCCAAGTCCATGAAAAAGGAGACAGCAAACGGAACACAGAAAGAAGGGCACATTTGAATTGAAACATCATGTCTTTGTCTACTGCCGGAAAGACTTTCAGTTACAAATCTACAAATCGGTGGGTCTGTCTAATTTCTTAAAATTGTATGTACTTAGTTTAATGGTATCAGGACAGGTTCCCGCTCTACGAAAGAATATATCTTCGAAATTTAGTAAGATAAGACTCACTTTGCACCACATCTGTCCCTAGTTAAGGAACCAAGAGAAGTTGTTTAAAAGTTGGAGAATTACTTGTCAATGCAGCAGCAACCTTCACGAGTGAATTTTAAGTATTCACAGCGCAAAGTTATGAAACGGAATTTGCTCCAAGAATTCACATCAAAGTAACGGCAAGGTTATTATGATGAAACAGACACTTGTGGTGTAATAATGCATTTAGCTCATGGGTCTTTAAGAAATACCTTAAGTACAGCTGTAGTCACTTCTGTTTCACGACACAATTCGGACACAAGGTTACAAGAAAAATAATTTGAAATTTCAAAATATTTCTGGCTTAGAGTGCAAATTTTTCACACAAACAAAATGACACGAAACACTTTAAAGAGAAAAAAAGTGAAAGTAATTTTCCACTCGATGATCCCCGATTTCCGGAAGAACATTTCCTTTTGGAAACTTCCCAGGGCTCTGCTCGTTTGTCCTTCTGGCAATAGCAATGTGCAGATAAAGATGAATATGGAGCACTGGCAGAATGATAATGGCAAGGGAAAACAGTAGTACTGGGAAGGAAACCTATCCTACTGCCATTTGTCCACCACAAATCTCACAGAGACTGACCTGGGATCGAGTCCGAGGCTCCGCGGTAAGAGGCCAGTAACTGATAGCTCGAAATACGGCAAGACACTTTAAGCTCAATGACATTTAAAAAGACTGAGTTCGTACCGCGCAGTAAACATACTCAAACTCGGTTATAAAAACAAGTCAGTTAATGCTGCGTAGAGAAACAATAGCTGTTTCTTCTGAGATCCGTATCGAACACAAAAATACGTAGAAATTTTATATGTTAAGCCTGGTGATATATAAAGCAAACACTGGACTTTTAACGGTTTATCATTAGACTAAAGACATATATAAAAACAGCGCAATTAATTCTTTAGGACAGACAGACAATATAGATGCAAAGAAAATGTTTACATGTTTATTAATTTTAAGATGAAGCAAAAGAGTAACTGAAAATTAAAAAAAAATGTAGGCTGTTACATATTGTATAAATTAGTTTAAATTAGTTATATTCATAATTCATTATAGCAAGGACATTTATTTTAACTGTACCCCCGTTTGTTACGAGTAACTTCTAAAATTTTAATTTCTTATGACGTATTATCGACAGACGGTTGATATTAAAGAGAAATGTGGTGTTATAACGTTACGGTGTATTGGTAACGCAGCCAGAATGAACTCTAAGGAAATCCACACAGCTGCGTCTCTCTTGAGAAGCTAGTAGTTCCTCATCTAATCAAGAATTTCCCCGAATTTTATTAAACCCGAAGATTCATTACCGTGTTCACAAAAGGCACTGGAACATATCCTACTCAGACGAATCCACTCGAACTCCATATTACACACTTTCTAAATGTACAGTATCATGTTACCTTAACTGTACTTTAATAGCTTTTACGGGCCATTCCTATACAGATAATAGAGCGCACAACAACGAATTAAATTTCGGCCTAGAGATAAAATCACTGGCCTGCTTCCTGTTGTCCTGAGGGTGAAATGCCAGTTAAAGTCAAATATACATTTAGTGTTATGGAAAATGGGTGTAGTGAATATGGCAATTAGAACGAACAGTTTGGTTATATAATTCTGATACTGATGCTTTTTCCCTACAAATAAAACTATTTTTGTCGCCAAACAAATACACACAAAATAATACTGTCTTCTCTAAATCTAACGTTGGAAATGACCTGGGCAATTTGCACGCTACTGCTTGCAAATTTTTTTAAAATTAAAAGTAGCTGGAGTATTTGCCTTCTGAGTTCCAGACACTGACTGTTTTAATCATATAAAACAATTTCCTACACTTATAATATTTATAGTTGCCGGAAAGATATTAACATATTAATAATTAATACCAAATAGTATTAGTACAGAATGAATGTAGTATGGGTCTCTTACTGGATAATAATTTTGGGATTAATAACTTTATGAAATAAATAAAGTACTTTAAGTTCTTAAGGCCATAAACCTGTTCTTAAGGGACTAATATACTTAAAATATGAGAACTTCATAACGAAATCTACCACAGTGTCTGATACTGACATGCTGCACTGCAAAATTCACTGACAGGTTGTAACAAAGTCTGCATGTTACACGCCGTGTTGCGTGAACTTACAAAGTGGGTCCTTGCCAGTACATGAGACGGTAAGAAATTCTTCTACAAAGAAATGAAAAGTGAAGTGTTGGAACATCTGAAGCATTTTCTAGTTTTAAAATGGAAAAACTGAAAGAAGAATATTTGTACGATAGGGATGGTAACACTGAAATTCGTAACGAACACAACGCGACTCTATACACTCCGCCATCGGGTCTTCTCTTTGTCAGTTTGAACCACAAGGCAGAACCATCAACATGGGGCCCACAGTGTTGCCAGCATACCAAAGAACGTGTGATGCTACACCCAATGACGCTACATCACAAGACACACTGGCCTTAGCACAATTATCACACTCATTTCTTTACGTACTGTAATCATACAAGAAAACACCATAACACCATTACCAAAAAGACAAAATGAACACTCACGCATATAATTACTCATATTATGAGTTAGCTTTTTGAAATTTGCACAGAATCTCAGCAAGTTGTGACCTGTAGCCCCCATTCTGAAGTCCCAAGCCGTAATGCTTAATAGCATATATATCATTGTTACCCCCAGTCCCTTCCCTTAAGGTGCTTCCTCCCCATATTTCCTGTCACCTGATCCCAACCCCATGTACATCCCAATGTAGCCTTTCGGAATTCGCAGCTACACGCATCTTTACTGTGAAATACGACAGAGTAAAATAATGTTTTCAACAACATCTTTTTACACGCAGAGACAAAAGTGTGAACCTTGAGATATAGTGGGTGATCCAGAAGAAAACGTCAATGTTTTTGGAGGCGAGATTCTAGGTCAGTGCGAGAAAAGTTCAAACAAACATGTGTGTAACATCGAAAGGTTACCGAGACAGAGCTTTTTGAATCTTCGCACAAGACTTTCAAATTGCATTGAAGTTGATGGTGGGATTTTCGAACATTCATTTCAACTGTAACAACTTCGTCACGTCTGTGTAATAAATTTGTTACTTAAACGTTAAATTAACATTAAAATAAAATCAACCGTATGTAACTTCTCTTTATTTTTTACCGCTTATCATGCTCTGGTATTTGCAGATTCAAACAGCTCTGCCTCGGTAACCATTCAGAATTAGGCACATGTTCATAAGAACATTTTTTTTGTCTCACAATGACCGACAATACAACCACCCAACATACTGATTTTTTCTCATAAATCACCCTGTAGATACTTCACTACACCTTAAAAAACTTTTCATTTCAGTACTAGGCTACGGGCTGGATAATGATTTGGTTCCCTGCAGCAGGATTGACATATCTCCTCTCCACAACGATCAGTGCAGTTCGGGGCCCACCCATTATCTTATCCAATTGCTGCCGGGGTTTTCTCAGGAGGCAAACCAAACTATAAGTGAAGCAGACCACCAGTCCACATCCAGTACTAAAACTACACGAAGCTGTTCCTCCACTTCCCCGCACCTTCATAGCATAATACTGTTAATATCGTAAACTAGGGATAATATTTTAAGCATCTTTTCGAAAACCCAACCTTGTGCAATATAAATTTTTATAACATTTCTGTGTCCATCGGCTACCATGTGAAACGTTCTGCTTACAAACAACGCGCCCCTGTGCAAATTCCAAGCTCAGACACGGACAAGTCTAGGTTCCTGCCGACAATCAATCAATCTATCAATCAATTAATCAGTCAATCAATCGTTGTAGTTACCAACTGTAAGCAGTTTAATATTACTGTAAAATTTAATAACCTACCTCGCCTTCCGCTCTTTTCTTTTGGAGTTCCTTCTGCTTGGCATATTCCTCGGCGATCCGAGCCTCAATGGCCGCCAGCGATTCCCGAGTGAAAGGACGGAACAAACGATGTTCTTCCTCTGACAAAGACGACGAGTCGTCGGACATTGCTGCTTATGTCGGAGCTGGTGCTGACGCCGCTGCTTGTCTTCTTGATACTGAGTGCGAGTCCCGAGTGCTAACACTCCTCGTTCTCCAGGCTGTTGACAGCGACGACGGCGGTCAACTGCTCTACCTGCAGTTCCCTTGCCGACGGCGCCTGTCGAAGCTGCTCTCCCTTCTGAAGACGCAGCTCCTCTTCTAGACCGTATCCGATGGTGGAAGATATTTCTTCTTGCTCTGCAGTTACGGAGGTGATGGTGTTGATGATAGTGATGCTGGTGGTTGCTGGTGCAGCGGGGACCAGGAGGCTGAAGAGGGCCCGTGATGAGGCAGCGGGGAACAAATGGGGGGTGAACCAGAAGGACGGCAAGGCCAATTCTTTCATGTCCGAGCTGCGAAAGAAAGCGTATCTTTACTAAACATTACGATTTTGAAAAAAAAAATGTTAAAATGTCATATATTATGTCTAGTGATGTCTTATGTTATATTTCGCCATGCCGTCAACGAATAAAACTTTAAAGACTAACAATAACCCAAATTACATTTAAATATTCAGTCCGTACCGCGCAGTAAACACACTACGTCTCGGTTATAAAAGTTAACCAGTTAATGCTGTGTAGGGAAATAATCGCTGTTTGATCTGAGATCCATACAAAGCAAATAATTACACTGTGTGGGCAGAACGTAGAATTTTCTTATATTAACCCTTACCCTGCTAACGTGGAGAATATGGCGAGCTTCTAATATTGCCAGCAAATGGCAGGTGGGATTTAATTCGGTGTTTAAAGGGTTAAACCTGGTGATATATAAAATAACCACCAGACTACGGTAAGCAGTCACTAAAAGCAGGGTTATACCAGAGAAGAAAGTATTTGTGTTTGTGTTGTGTGTGTGTGAGAGAGAAAGAGAGAGAGAGAGAGAGATGGTTTTAACGACTTGTTATTAGTGTTTTTACGGTGCCACGTGAATTTCAGGGAGACGTTTTGCTTCATAGTAGAACGATGGACAATGAAGAGGTTAGTGACAAAGTTTGAAATCGCCAATTCCGTTTGGACAACAAAAAAGGAATTGGGGCAAACGGAAATCCACTCAGACACCCGAAAACATGTCACATTTCTACTAATCGCCTCACTGTCTGTCGTTCTGAACTTTTCTTTAGTCTAACCTCGCTTTGTACTCACGTTGTACTACAAGAGCTCTGCCGGTTTCATAAAACCCTTTCATACAAAACACACAATCTTCTGTAGCACACGCCATCCTGCGTGCGATTGCTTGTGGAATGAGCCGCAGGTGGGCAGCACTGTTCAATACAAAAACTCCCAGCTCAGAGACGTACTATGACGCCAAATTTTTTAACCTTAATGTAGGTATTGAAAAGCTACGAGTCTTAAACGAAGATCCTCTAGTTAGTATATCGGTTGAGATTTGAAAGCATAACTCCCACACACAGACATGTAACACTTTCGGTGAACTATATCAGGGGTACACAAATCCTGGGCGCCTGAAATTTGTGTATCTTCAGTATGGAACTTCCTTCGTATCTTCCTTTTGGTGCTTAGAATTGTGACGATGCTCTTAGATTCTGTGAAAATATCTGCAAACCTAACCTAACGTCTTCGTTGGCAGGATGCAGAATAACAGGAAGCCACACAATGCTGAGCGCCTACTATGGTGCTACGTCTCTACTGTATTACATTTACAATTTTATTTACGTTTTTAAGACATTAACGACTGATAGTAAGAAGTCGCCCCGAAACGTCCGCATTTCCGGCGGGAGAAGGGTAGTGTTTTCTGCGACATGGCACGAAGTAACTCCAAATGCAGCTGTTTTTGGAGATCGCGAAGGAAAGTTTCAAATACCCGCCTACTTCCGCATCGGTCTGGCCGTCCATATGTTACAACTCTAGAACATTTAAAACCCCTATTGCCGAGCGAATTTCGAGACAGGCTGAGGAAAACAACGAAACCCTTCAAGTCATGAAAATCTGTTTCCTGGTCCAGAATCGAAATAGTAATATTCCAGAGTGCAAGTCAGAAGCGGTGCTAGTTTAGCCAACATTTTTGACTTTCCAAATAAAATCGGCCACGATCATAATGTGTCACCATAATATTGCCGATGAACTTGGCGCCGCTCATTAATGTCGGTCCCATAGAATTTCATCGAATCTGCGTCCTCTTGCGTTTCATCACGTCGCTCAGTTCCATGTTTCTTTGTGTCCCGCATGTTATAGCGTGCTGAGGGAACTTGATTTATCCCCCGCAGCCTCAGCGAAGCTTCTGTGTGATATCAAACAGGATTGCACCTTCCACAATTTGGTCCCGTTTGGCACATCTGAGAGCGGTCTGCGCTCAAACTTAACAGAGCAACGGCTGTACAACAATCATTTTACTGATTAGAAGCATTTTATTTTAGGGACGTTCGACACACACACACACACACACACACACACACACACACACACACACACACACACACGCGCGCGCGCGCACGCACGCACGCAAGCACACACACACCACACACACACAGAGCAAAATGCAGTTCTTTAGTTTTGAGTAACATTTCTCAGTGTATATTTTAGCAACAATGTATAATTTACTGTCTTCATTTAGCCAGATTACATTGGCAATAAAAGTGTGTATTAAAACTGAGGCAATTGGTAAACTGGCGTTCAAAATGGAGTATTGAAAAAAATGAGACATCAGAACAAACAATCATTTTCATTAGCCAGTTCTTCAGTATGGTTCTGGTTGACAGGCGATCAGCGGACCAGACAGGTATTCTCCAGATTAACGGCCCACGCGTTGATACCACTGTTTCGACTTCCAACAGGGGCAGACACTTCTCTATCCTCCACCAGGTTCAGACGGGGTCGAAGTACTATCCAGCTCCGTGGACTTTCCATTCCATAAATAAAGCGGTCGGAGCGTGAAACTGGTTACTTGCAACAATCTAATGCTAAATATCACAGCAAGAGGGCTGTTTTCTTTCGCGCCCGATACACGTCTTCATGGCCTCCTGGTTATGCGGACGGACAGCAGTACTCTTGTTGACTCACGAGCAAGATTCTGACCTTGGCAGTGGTGGCGTGGGGCAAGTCATACTGTCAGATATTTATGACCAGTAACTAATACATATAAGCTAAAAATACTCTGGGCTGAAATTCCGTTGTGCCTCCCAAGTGTGATTTAATACTAGAGCTGTATCTCGTTACAACAGTGAATAAATTTGACGTGAGGCTAGTTACAGACTGAACACCTAACAAATGGCGACCAGCGTAAAGAGACAGATGCACTGATAGGAATTTTGTTTTAATATGATATGTATTTTTTGTCTTCAAGGGCAGCCCGCTGATAAAGGGCCCTAGCCACGCTGTCAAGGCCAAGTCATATTCCTGCGTCGATTACTTTGTATTGCAATGTCGCCGCTCATCGCTGAATGTCTTCACATCGTATAGGTTAGGCGGAGAGACACAGTAGTCCCGTTAATTGTATTGCAGTAGCACAGGAAAGCCAGTTTTGCTGGTCTTGCTACAGCACAGAGATGATTATTGGACTTATAGAGAACATCCCTCTTAATCCTACATCTGTGCTTGTGCTTTATGTTATGTTGCATTATACTACCTTATATTATGTTACGTTAATGTCATGTTATATTACCTTATGCTGTGTTATGTTACGTTACGTAACGTTATGTGCTGTGTTATGTCACATTACATCGCGTTTCTTTACGTTATGTTATTTTATGTGTTATGTCAAGTCATGTTATATTACGGAGGACTGACATATTTCAAGGCTAAACAATATTAGGGCTTATGATTAACTGTTTCTTCTTCAGATGCTAATCTAACTTGCAGAGGATTTGTTATTTATCTATCCAAATACTAACTGCTTTATCGCAGTCATCGACTAGATAAGGAATTCCCCATAATTTACGAAACCCGAAAGTTCATTAATATGGTAACAACAGCCCGCCACTTGATCCTGTCCTGAGTCAGATAAATCTAGTTCATGACCTCCCACTCTATCCCGTAAAATCTGCTTCAATATTCGCCAATATAAGCTTAGGTCTTCCAAGTGGTCTTTTTCACTCGGGTCTCCCCACCAAACCCTGCAGCCATTTACCTCATAACCCACGCAAACACATGCCCCGCTCATATCGTCCCCCTTAATCTGATCACCCAGTCATATTCTGTGAGGGTTACAGACAACGCAGCTCCTCATTAAAAATAATGAGCCTACTGATACACAAAGAAACCCTTCAGTGTTATAGTTACTGTCTCATCCAGGTATATCCTGGAGCTAAAAATTCGTTTGTTAACAGGCGCAGGTATCTTTGTGAAAGTACTCACCGCGTGTGCATGAGACGTTTGTTGAGAGATCACTGTGTTCCACTTGTCTTCATAGTCCGGACGGGTCAGCTTGAGTTTTATCCAGGCTCACCTGAAAAGACAGAAGCAAGTGATTTTAAAACAACTACCATGGCCGACTTACCAGCTCTGGCTTTGACCTTGGCAGTCGTGACGCAAGGCGAATGTCAAACCAGCAGATGTTCATGACCAGTAAACAAAGTATTTCGATTAAAATACATTTATCTTAAGTGCATTTGTGTTTGTGCGTGCGACTTAATGTTATTGTTATTAGTTGCGTTCTGTCTGGTTACTGATGTGCATAAATTTTACTTTAAGCGTGTTCTAAATAAAACACCTAACAAATGGCGGACAGTGAGAAGTAATGGACTGGATAGAGACGTGCTTTGGCAGGACACAGTATCCTCTTGACAAAGTTATACCGCTAATAATGGACTCTACCTACACTGTAAAGGTCAAAGCTGTTCACCTGACTCGACAATAATTTCAGGTAAAGAAAGATGGGGGAAATGCAAGAATTATAAATTCACGGCTGCATTCTATTACATTTTCTTCAAGCAAATAAGAAATACGGACATGCATTACGTACGTTCTAGGTCACGGCTTAGCAACAGTACGGTGTACATTCAGGTGCCTGCCGAATGTAAGGAGCTTATAGAAGCGCCAGCTTTGAATTTCTCGCAGCAGCGCTGCTTAAGATTCACGCCTTCTGGAATTCTACCCCTCCTGGATTGTTAAATATTTATCGACGTTTCGACTGATATCATCGCCCTCATCTTCAGGGTAAAGGGGTCACTCCTTCTTGAACTGTTAAACCATGAAAATAAAAGCGCTAAAATTATTGGAAACGTCGGTAAATATTTACCGATGGACATCACCTAACATCACACAAATTTAAATTTCTAGCCTACAGAGCTATTCCGTCTCTCGAAGAGGTCTCCTCACAAATTTCTTATAGATGTGGAAAGCCGTTAACTCTTTAAGTTAAGTTAATATAATGTTTAGGACTGGTGTTCGATACCAAACAGTAGCAGGATTATTTCTTTCGACTCCACTTGCTCTGAGACCAACATATGTTCATAGCCAATTCATATGTTTCCTGGGAACAGCGTAGAAGAATGTGAGCTGATCAGCAGTTTCCACACACACCTAGTATCGAGGCAAAATAACAATCAAGCCTTCCTTTCAATACCTGTTTCCCTTCACAGGTGGCGCATACTAACGACAATATATTTTTCCTTATTTTATCGGCCCAGAACGATATTTACACATTTTCCTTCCGTACATTACATCAACATAAAAAATGATACAAATTGTAAAACCGACAAGCCGTGTTTCGATTACCAGCAGATACATGTTTGGTTTTTCTCCAAAATTTCGAAACTGTTTCTGGCGCCCACCCAACCCGCCTCCAGGGCCCACTCTGCCTCCTATTTAATAGGTAACGGAGACGCTTTCTTTGGTGATAAGGCCGCCTGGTGCGTTAACGTGGCCACTAAATTCTATCGAGCACCGAATCTTATAATTCGTGGAACTGTACTTCCACTCTCGCACACGCCCTAATGGCGCGCAGACGGATATGGTTTACAGTTTTAAATTCGCCGAATGCAGACGTGGGAGTGACACAGCCTCCTCCATGCGTCTCGTCTGTTTGTATTGACCATTCGCAATACTCGTCGTTGTGGGGGTATCTGCGGCTCCCCTAATCTTTATACACAACAGACTCATTAAATACGCATTCAGTTTGAAGGCGGAAAACTTCCTTATTTTGTCACTGAGCGCCCATAGCAAATGGTTACCCACTTGAAGAGTTCGAAGCATTAAATTCGTGTTTCCTACAAACGATAATACCTGAAGTTTTGAAACAAATTTTATCATTCCTTGAGTAAAAATCTCTTGTTTCGTGACATCATCGTCTACTGAAAATGCAATTTATTTCGTCTGATTCCAAGTAATTCAGTACTATAATAAGCAAATGTTCGGCCCTCTTTGGGTTGTATAATGTCCCCATAGCAACCCTGTTTAATAAAGTAAAAATTCGGTAAAATACAGAGAGATAAGTATTGAAAATAACTTTAAGACAAAGGAAATTGCCCGACTTGTGTTGTATTTACATGCATGATGTCTGCTGGTAGAATGGGCGTGGCTGTTTTGCGTTTCCAGTGTGATTTGGAGTTCCGGGGTCCATTATTCATTTCAGTTCACGATTTCCTATTTTAAAATAGTTCTGACTGTTCCGTCAGAATTACTAGCTGTGAAATTATTAAGGTACTTCAAAACCATTTCGCTTGCATTAACTTCGTGCTGGGTTCCTGGAAAATCTGTCGACTGTTTAAGATTTGAAGCTTGCTTGATGAATAAATTCACTAAATTGCTCTCGGACCACCAACCGACGTTTCTAAAACTTATTGTGATACCAAACGTTTTGTTTTTAACCAACTATTGATGCAGCTTTTACTTGAGAACAACTAGGTGAACCCATAAATTACTTCAAAATAACTGATTGGTGAATAGATATTATATCGCCAAATTCCGAGCAGCGATTTCGAGGAACGTTTCTGTTCTGCAGTCTGCCACAATACTGCGACATTTTAATGAGCAAATCGCATAGCAAGAACAGCAAGCGCTGAGGAAATGCTGGGGCCTAAGAGGGACGGGGAAAAGAGGAATTTGGAAACAACTAAATACTGAAGAGCTTCATGACTTGCACTCCTCGCCAAAACAATCAAGTACTGAAGAGCTCATAACTTGCACTCCTCACCAAGACAACTGAGCACAGAAGAGCTTCAAGACTTGCACTCCTCAGCAAGACAACTAAGCAATAAAGAGCTTCATGACTTGCACTCCTCGCCAAGACAACTAGGTACTGAAGAGCTTCATCACTTGCACTCCTCACAGAAACATCTAAGCACAGCAGAGCTTCATGGCGTGCACTCTTCGCCAAAACAACTAAGTACTGAAGAGCTCATAACTTGCACTCTTCGCCAAGACAACTATGTAGTCAAGATCAACATAACTTGCACTCCTTACCAAGACAATTAAGTACAAAAAGCTTTACGACTTTCCCTCTCCACCAATACAACTAAGTACTGAAGAGCTTCATGACTTGTACTCTTCACCAAGACAACTTAGTAATGAAAAGCTTCATGACCTGCACTCCGCGCCTAGACAACTGAGTACTAAAGAGCTTCATAACTTGCACTCCTCGCCAAGAGAAATGGGAGGCTATAAGCCTGATTTGAGCATGGCAAACACAATGGACGTTTGGTTGACTGGGTACAGATTCATTCATTTTGTTCAATGGAAAACAGGGGTTTAAATGGAAGCTCTTAACCGATTAAATGCACAACTCTATCCACGAAACAAACACTACATTTAATTCTGCATGTTCATGTGCCTACATTTCAATAAAACTGTCTTGCGTAATAACAGATGGCGTCACTTGACAATATAGTAAACTATGCCTCTATAGCGATACTGTTGATACTCTCGGAAACAACTCCCACGTCATCGCGATTACGTGTCATTCCAAAATAGAGACATTGCTAAACAATGCGAGCCAAATGCAAATCATTAGGACTTTACCAATCAAAGAGTTCCATGTGTGTGAGATCACAAAGCCCCATGCGACTTCAATCACACTGCTCACGAAGTGACTTATTCTGTATCAAAGAATGTATATGCTTTTATATATATCTCACATCTTTTTGTATCACTTTGCAACCTATTTAAATATAAACTACCTTGAACACATTGGTCTAAGTATCTCCTCCTCCTCCCCTCCTCCTCCTCCTCCTCCTCCTC
>Ga0268261_10001307_pt1 | contig 16987 bp, 13 predicted proteins | sample TergutNc150P1_FD_190353 | JGI IMG/M metagenome (GOLD analysis project Ga0268261, IMG submission 190353) | Nasutitermes corniger P1 segment gut microbial community from laboratory colony in Florida, USA - Nc150 P1 (SPAdes) (version 2) | ecosystem: Host-associated > Arthropoda: Insects >...
CCCAAGCATCCTGCATCAAGCTGGCGATAACCTTGAAGCGATAAGTGAGCCAGACCAAGTGTGAAACGCATGTGCAAGACGTTGCGTAAAAAAACGCAGAAATGCGTGACCCGTCAACAACGCATGGGACAGTAATCACGCATTTCTGCGTGGCCCGACGGCAAGGTGTTAAGCTGTGAATTGTAATTATATTTTTTATTCTTGTTTTCACCACCCTGAAGATGGCCAGAAACATGTTGGTGACCTTTATGCAGTAAACTTACATCTGTAAAACTGAAGTGCATATGTTTGTCTTTTAATATATTTTATGGAATTTTTCGTCTCTTTGTGCACATTGAAGCAAATTGTATGTGACATATTCACTTTTGTTTTTGGTGCAGTTTCTTGGGCAAATTTGGTGTTCCCCAGATTTGCAGTTTGTGTGGCTTGGCATTAGCCATAAAAATGTCTACCACTGCAGCTCTTTCATACGTGGTCAGTCTTCTGGAATATCAAACTAAATCACATTTTTCAGCTGATTTATCATGTCTTCTGGTTGAAGGGCATCAGTGTCTTTCATTCTCTTTTGATAGACACCTAGAAACTGATGTCCAGCCTACTGTTACATCTAAAAATACTAATTGTATCAATTAATAAGGTTTAGTGTTAATTTTAGATCTTGTTAATGAATGCTCCTATCTTACATGCTTGTGAGTATTGTGTAATTGATATTTGGCACGAAAGATCGCAGCCAAAGCACCAACATTAAACATGTGACAGCAGGAAGTAATTTGTGGACTTACAACATCGTCTGTGCTCAGTTTGATATGCCTGGTACGTGAATTCCATCTTGATACCCTCTGGTTGGACCGTCTATTCTTCCAAAGCAGGGCCATGGTGCACGGTGTTAAGTCGTCTGTGGTAATTCCTGAGTTGATTTTGTTTGTATTTTACTATTTGCTTAGGACCTTTAATATAAGACTATTTCTTACAAGTTTTAGTTTTGTATGTGATTTTATGTGCTTTTTGGGTTTATTTTCCTATACAAAAATACAGAAAGTAGTGTCTTTAGAACAGCACCCTAATTGTATATGAAAAAACACACACTCGCACGCGCGTGTGCACACACACACACGCACGCACACACGCACACACTCACACACATGCACGCACACACATGCAAACACACACACACACGCATGTGCGCATGCACACATGTACGTGCATGCACACACACGTGCATGCAAATGTGCATGCACACACACATGTGTGCATGCATGCGCGCACACACACACACACACACACACACACACACACACACACACACACACACACACACACACACACACACACACACCAGGAACAACAGTGGAAGGTTTACATCGATTTGTTGTTGCAATGTGAATGCATTGAAGAATAAAATGTCTGGTTGGTGAACTTTTGAGCTAGCACAGAGATTCAAAGGGAAATTGTCATGCCCTGAAGTATAGTAACATAATAGCCTAGCTTTCGAATGGGGTCGGTAATCAGTTTTACATCTCGACTTACTGCTGCTTGGAAATGGGGAGTGTTATATTAGCATCATATGTGTCTACAAGAGTATTTACATTCCAGAATGTACACATTTTTCCAGATTTAGTTTCTGGATTATTTTTCGATTGGTGCTGCTGTAGGTTATATTAGGCAGGATACACTGGTAAGTACAAGCTATTGGGAAGAGCTTGGTGAAATTTGTGTATAGGCTGTACATTTGGTTTATCTGCAGTATTCTGTAGTATTGACTTATAACACAAATTTAGTAAGCACTGATACATGACTATCAGTGCTATATACACACTATTTCCAGCACTTGAAATGCCATATATTTGGTGTGTGTCTGAAAATTTATACACCAATCACAGGTGAACATAAAAGGTTACATATGTTGTCCCCACTTTGTGAAATTTGTCTTGAAGCTAAAGGATCATTGTTAAGTTGACACATTTGTTTGTTTGTTGTCAAATAACCATTTGGGCTTTAGTCTTAACTGCTGCTTGGCATAAACACAGCTCTTTACGATACCCCACAAGTAAAGTCAAGTGATGTGGGTCAGGGGATACTGTGCATTTTCGATATGCCTCACTTATTTTCTGACTAGGTGTACGTGAGCACATAGAAAGTACCTAGCAAATTTGATTCACAAGCATGTGCCTTGCAATTACATACGTCTGATTGTGTCCCTCTTAACATCAGCAATTGAGTGTAAATGAAGGCATCTGCCAGGAAATGCAGGTTTATTTTGCCCCTCTGATTAAGCTTAAATGGTCTCGAAGCAAAAGCATCCAGGTTCTAAGCAGTCCTGGCATCATCAGAAAATATTTTGCATTGCATGATCGAGGTTATCTTTATATATTATTTATTTATCTTTTAATGTTATTTTTGTTTCTCTGGCAAATAACCACATGGATTCACATGTTGAGAAACAGGAGGACTCAGTCTACATGTTAACTTTCCTTAACAAACGTGGGCCCCATGATGGTGTATATACCCACTACACACCTGGCTCTGACAGAGGCTGTGCAGAGCAAGTTGATAAACTGTATGGGGTTTTCAGTACACCATTGTCTGTTATTCTGTTTGTCCACATTCCTATTTAATGTAAACCATGTCTCAGCTACGAAAAGAAATATATTAGCCATTAGTTCTTGAAACAACCTGCAATTCCAGCTTCTTGCTTCCCTGTGTAGAGGAAATATTTTCACCATTCTCTGTAGTGTCTTACACAGCAGTGCTAATGTGGGAATTTTTTTTTTACAAAACTTCCAGTGACATTTTCGATGACAGTTTGAACAGGTGTTACTAATGGGCAGTCTGTGTGTATCAGAATGTATATCTGTCGCATTCAGTCCACCTGTCCTTTGATAGCGTTTCTCAACACCTTGTGTGTGTTCTAATGCCGATACAAAATGTGTGGGGTGGGTTTCTACACTTGTGGGCATGTTTAGATGCACTCTCTGCAGTTGAAATAGTACTGTTCATTTCACAGCAGTATCGTCCAGCTTTGCATAGTTTTATATTCTCAGTATACACTTTGCTGGGAGACAGTGGATATATGTAAATCACTGGATGTGTTATTAACAATCTAATGGACTACCTGATGTACTTGCTTGATGATAAAAATACTTGTCTAGATGTTAATGTGAAAATATAATGTGTCACATTTCATAATTGTGGTAACAAGTAATTAGGACAATATAAATTGTCGAGAGCGAGTTAGAAATTTGAAGCAGTTCACTCAGCCGTGTTCTGAGCTGTTTCATGTGTGTCTTTTTGTGGGGGATTGTGATTTTGTCTTGATGGGAAAGTGTAGTGCCATCCCACATTCTTCAAACTCACCTCTCTTGCTTCCTTTGCCAGTGTTTTGTAATGATGTAAACAGAAGGGGCCGGTTGATCTTATGTGTCATGTGAGAGGTATATGTAGTTAGTGCCGTACATGTTTGAGTGAAACATTAGTGTAGTGTTTCCCAGCAGCTGATTTTTTAACATCACTTGTATTTTGTGGCAGATAGTTCCCCAGTAGTGGCATGGTGAAGCAGAATGCTTCTTTACTGTGGAGATGAGTGTTGTGCAGTCACTCACCATAATCATGAAGCTCTACCTCTTAACTGTAAGTTAAAGTGAAAGGCATACAGATGTTGAGAGGAATTGATGAAGTCACCTATTTGCTGAGCTATTTGCTATTTGATGAGGGTATGTAATATGAGAGTATTGATACTGGAAACTGTATGGGATGACCTGTGAGTCAGTGGGGGTCAAAGGGGGATGGGAAGTTGTTGATTGAATTCAGGGGTAGTTTTGTAAGAAAGGCATGATGATCCCAAGTAGTACAGCAAATGTAGCAGAAGAATGGACACTTCGCAGAGAAAGCAAGCAAGGCAAGATGCTTTGTAGCATAGCAAGATACTGGGATGGGATTTTGCAGATGAAACGAGATAAATTGTTAAAAAATGTTGCTGTGAGTGGCAGGCAGGAAGTCCGAAATGGGAAAGTGGGGCAACTGGTCTGAGAAATAACTGTGTAAAACTGGGTTGGGATATATTTGGTAAGGGTGACAGGGGAGTGCTATAATGCCAAATAAAGAACTAGATGCAGTGATAAGCAAAGGTAGAAAAGGATTGAGAAGTTAGAGAAAAGAATGAGTGGGTGAAAGATGAATGAGAGAAATGGGTTGGCATGGTTTGGACTGGGAATTTGGAAATTGAGGGGCGTCAGAGGAGTAGAAAAAAGGAAAATGGTCCTTATGTGAAGAGGAAGATAGCAAGGTAGACATACTGTTGAAATGTGAAGAAATACAAGGTAGAGGGAAACATTCCTCAGCAATAAATGGTTTAACAAAAATGGTGAAGTAGTGTAAAAGTATGCTGAATTTGTTTAGTTCAGCTTAACCTCTACATTACTGTGGTGCTATGTTGCTACGTTACTACATTACTCAACAGTTTTTACATGACTACTGCTTAGTGTTCGTCTACACTCAGATTGTCAAACGAGAAAATTTGTCACTAGGATTTTGAGGAAAAATATGTTCCCCAGTGTCTGTCATTGCGTATTAATTTAAGTATAGGTTTTTGTTACCAAACAAGCACCGTGCATGTTGGAACTCTGAGTTAGTTTCAGACGTTTTCTTCGTGACACCATTGTTACAGGTTCTGTAGTGGTGGGGTTTGAGTGGCTATGTAGAACATATTTCCTGTAACTTGGTGGCATTAATGTGAATGCTTTCATCTCTCTGTTTATTCTTAACTTTTTTTCACTAGAATATTTAAAATGACTTCCTGAAAAGACAGCCAGCATATCCTGTTGGAGGACATTTGTTTATGAAGGCTTAAAAATGTGTATACAAGGTGGTATCCAGAATTTTCTGGACTGACGCTGTAAAAATTGTAAAACTCACCATAGGGCCTATCGGCCACTGTCACCCTTGAAGTAGTTCCCTCCTGCATGTAGACACCGGTCCCACCTTCTCCATTTTTGGAACGCTTCCTGGAAGTCCTTTTCTGTCAGAGTGTCAAGCACTCTGCGATTTGGCCTGTATCTCCTCAGTGGTATCAAACCGGTGTCTTTTCAGCTTCAATTTCATTTTTGGAAATAGGAAGAAGTCACAGGATGCCAAATCAGGGAAGTACGGTAGGTGGGGGATGATAGCCATTTTGTTTTTCACCAGAAGCTGCTGAGTGAAGATGGAAGTGTGAGGCAGGGCGTTGTCATGGTGAAGCAGCCAGGTCTCTTCTCCCTAAAGTTTGGGGTGATGTCTTCACACGTTTTTACGCAGTCGCTGCAAAACGTTGCAGTAGAACCTGGAATTCACAGTTTGGCCTGTTGGGACAAATTCTTTGTGCACAATCCCCTTGATGTCAAAGAAAGTGATGATCATGCTCTTGACATTGCTTTTCACCTACCTGGCCTTTTTTGGCCTTGGTGACATGGGGATTTTCCATTGGGAGGATTGTTGCTTTGTCTGAGGGTTGTAACCGTAAACCCAGCTCTCATTACCAGTGATGACCCTGGACAAGAAGGTTTCATCATCGGAGGCGAGCTGACGAACTTCAGTGCAGATGTTGACATGCTGCTGCTTCTAGTCAGCTGTCAGGATCCTGGGCACAAATTTGGCTGTAACACGGTGCATGCCCAATTCTTCCGTCAGAACTCGGCATGTCCCATAACCAATTCCCACCTCCTCAGCAGTGTCGTGAATGGTCTGACGTCAATCCTGACGGACAAACTCTTGAATTCTTGCAACAGTTTCAGGAGTTGTGCCGCTTCTGGGTCTCCCTGGCTGTTCGTCATTGTCAACTGATGTGCGACTGGTCTTGAACCGGGCATGCCATTGAAACACCTGTGCACGACTCAAGCTTTGGTCCCCGAAGGCTTGTTGAATAATTGTGAGGGTCTTTGTAGCACTTTTCCCAAGATTGGCACAAAATTTGATGCACACTTGCTGTTTCTTTCTCTGATCAATTGTGAAAATTGCCACAGGTCATGTACACGACTACAAACACGTGAAAACTCCCCATGTCCACCCAGCTATATGCAGTTTGGCACACTGACTCACTAGACATGGTAGTCCTACCATGTACCGGTGCTTCGCACTACCACAGCTGCTGTATAGATGGCGGCACCAGTCCGGAAAATTTTGGATACCACCTTGTATTTGAATGGAAGTTACTGTTGTGGGACTGGCACTTCTGTTTCATGATGTGGAATTGTGTGTTTGATATTACTGCACAGTTGGATTTGACAGCAGCATTGTTTTGTTAAAGATCTTTCTCATACTGCTGGTCCAAATTTGTAACAGATCCTCAGTTTTGTAGCGGCAGAACAGAAGTTCATAAACAGGTTTTGTCTGTTGTAGATGTTGGGAAGTGATAAATATGAACTGATAGCAAACAGCATGCTTATCTTAACCTAATCAGTTTTGAAGGTAATATTTATGACAGCATTGTCTGCAAAAATTTCTCATGAGGATTCACTGGTACATATTGCAGTTCTTAATTGTGATGGTGGTGTTGGAGTAGTATACTTGCAGCTGTGGGTGAGCTGCGGGTGGGGAGGAGGGTCGGTGCTGTGAGCAATTTGTAAACACAAGTCAGTTATGTAAATGCTGTGTTTGGTGGGTGAATGTAGCTCTGGTAGTATCTGATGCGGGCTGGAGGCAGGAGAATGTGGGTTCAGTTCTTAGTAGAACCATTCTGTTTCTGGACAGCAATCAGCCGTCTGTTGAGCGGTTACTAGGATTAAAGCAGTTATTGTTTGAGGATGCAGGGAGCTTCACATCCTTTGCCCCATACATCATGGATTGTGTCATGTCCGTTGATCACTGGAACAAATTTATCTTGACATATAATGCCTTGTACTTTATATAATTTTTTGTTTTCACAACTCTTCTTGGTGCTAGTATGTGTAAAAATGATATCTTGTGATTTTGGAGTATAGATTCATATTACTATGGGTTCATTAAATTTCTTTTGACCAATAAATGCTTATGAAGTTGTTGAATGATAACTTTGGTAGTTTACTCATGTGCTGAATCGTGACATTTGTTTCCTTCCATCACTGCAGTGTCTCGTTACTTGCAGAGGTGTGTGTAAGAAATAAGATACGTTGAGGGCTGAAAGACCTAAGCACTGAGTTAGGAACTGTTGGAGGACCGTAGTTGAAGCCATCAAGACCTGAGTTGGGCTTGTAGTATTGGAGAAGAAAAAGTTAAAGTTACGAGAAGTACATTTAATAAATGCTCATTCTCTCATTTATAGAGGATTGAAGGTTCAGTGTTAAAGTGGATGTGCCACTAGGCTTGTTCTGAGCCAATTTATTTCATATCAAATTTCTGTCTTGAGATTCTCATATAGCATGAATCCACATCAAGCCTTCCAAATTCATGTCTTGTACGTGTGATTGTGTATCTGTACAGTACCTTAGTCTGAACTTTACATTGACAATCCCTGATGCAGTTTGCATGTTACATTTTGTAAAGTGGTCAGGACTGTCTCTTTTTTTTTGTATGTGCATGTTGGGCTCTGGATAGTTATTAAATCTGTGATGTGTTTATTTGATAGTGTTGCTTAAGTGGTCGGTAGTGGAGGATGTAGTAGTCTTCCGTGTGGGTATCCTGGTATATCAAGCTCTGGGTTGAATGAATTTTGAAGGGTGGACGAGTGCATGTCAGTACTCATTAGTAATACACTTGCAGACTTAATGTTATAAAATGTAGTTTTGTGCGCGTGTATGATTGAATTGAAGTTGCTTTTCTGCTTTTGTGTTCAGGAAGAATGTGGTTTGGGTAGGGTGTAAGTCAGCACCCAAGACAGACTTCTTTTCTTTGATTGTTCGCATACAATTTTATTGGTCTGCTGTCCTGCAGATAGAGAAGTTGGTGGTGGTTAATGTGTTACAGTGCAGGCCATTTGCCATTTATGACATTGTGTGACTTACAACAGTGATTGTTAAATGTAGAGGAGTTCAGTACAAACATGTTTGTTCTCTGCTTGTTGTGTCAGATGTGGTAAAATGACTTGCACATGCTTCTTTGTATTTCAACTTTCTCATGCACAGTTTTGTCATTTTTACTTAATTTTACTCCTGGTAGTACCCATGTGATTATTTTAGTCTGCCTTTCATTTCCATTGAACCCACTGACAGAAATTAAAATTACATATACAGGTGTAAATTGTTAGACATATTTGTGATATGAATTTTCTTCATATATAGGTCACATATAATTTTGGTAGGTATATATCATAGCTCTAAACCTAGAATATTGTTGTTTGCATACATGAAAACTGGAGGGGAAGAAAAGAGAAAGGTAGAAAACTGCATTCCTGTCCTGAAAGGATATGAAATTAATACTTCTGGATTGTAAAGAAACAAGTATTTACATGGTTTGTTATATGTGGAACATAATTGTTTTGTATGGGCTGAGTTGTGTTTTATCCTAACCTCATGTGATTTGACTCTGCTATGTTATACTGACAAGACTGCTTTAACAACAGGGTCCAAGAACCTAACCTGTTCATAAGTTTGGGACTCCTTGTAACTGCAATGTACACTTTTTGCTGGCTGTGAGTGCCCTTGTGCACTTGAATTTGGTATTGCAAGATTTAATCTTACAGTGTAAGTTGAATTGTTTGGCATTTATAGTGACAAAGGTAATTAGTAATGGGAAGGCATCATTTAGCACAGCTCCCCTACATTCTGTAGATCGATGTAGTATTGGCTAGCTTATTGTCTTCGGCATCGTGGGGTCTAGTTAGGAAGGTCTTGAACGTTGTGTAAAATTACTTCTGCCCAGGCACTAATGTGTGGTGGTGAAGTGCTCTCTGTTAATGCCAGGGGAGAGATGTAGAAAGTGCATCAGTTGGTCCATTGTCTTTTTATTTCTGGTTTAGGTCATTCAGAACATGTTTTGATTTTCTGAATATTTCATTTACACTTGGAACTGAAGTAGCAGTTGGTAATAAGCTCACAGTACCTTTTTTGGTATGAATTTCTGATACTGCAGAATGTGGAATTTCATCAGAATTGTTTATACTGATACACTGACAGATGTAAGATGGTACTTTTGTGTTTGTCAGAAGCACACAGTTGTGTTAAATAACCAGAGACATGTTGCAGAAATTAACCTGTGTCATTTTTGTGTTACTTTGTACTAAGCAATATCTTGTGATATTTGAGGTTCTTACAGCAGTGTTGCTGGTGATTCAGGTCTTCGGGGATGTGTTGCTGTGTAATTGGGTGAGTGGTTTGTGATGTTTTGAAGGACTGTAGCACCTTCCAGATGTTGGCATCCATTCACCCAGTGACATGGCATTGGATTGCAGAAGACTTGATAAGAGCTGAGAAACTACGTCATGTGAAATGTACTATAATTTGAATTATATTGTATATAAGTGTTGAAAACTGATTATAATGTGTGACCTGATATGTTACCCTTGAAGTGTAAATGAACATTATAAGTTGTTTTCATGTGTGTTGGAATTTAAATTACGTGTATAGTCTTGTGATGGTGAATGTGATGTGTTGTATGGAACACTGGATATACAGCCAAATGTGCAACCTATAAGAGCAGTGGAGTGTATGGATAGTTGTTATATATCGATTTCTTTTGTATGGTATTGATGAAGGCATTCAGCATTTTTGTGTGGAATTGCACACTTTTTATATTCGTAGCTGTCTTCATTTATTCATTATGTGGATGTGATTTGTCCGAAACTATCTGTGCATTACCATTGCCTTTTGTGTAGTTGGATAGTAGATTTGTTTAAGCCCTTGTTGGTTGAATGCCACATGTAATTCATTTAGTTGGCTGCCCAGTATAAGTTTGTGTTATTGAGTATGCAGAGCATACAGTGGCATTGAATTAACAGTGGTGTATTTTATGAGCATCAGACCTTTGCACGTTATCTGAATTGAAACTTTGCTGCAGTCTGTGAACCATTATGTACTGAAAAGAAGGCCCAGCAGATTATGTCGTTTACATTTATAGCATTGGTTGAATTTGGGGAAGTGCTGAAAACGATTTACTATTCTTTCACTTGCAAACATGTGCAGTATTTTGGCCCACCTGTAGATTGCTTGGGAAATACGTGCTTGATCCCACATTGTAAAGTAAGATATTGATGGATGAATTAAGATAGGAACCAGTATGGATGGTGTATATGGTTCAAACTAAAATGAACTCTTACACAAAACTTTTTTTAAAACAAGTGTGTTTGGTAGAAGAGCAGTGTGTGAGAGCGCATATTTAAACTTCAGTCTAGATAAGCCAGATAACGACTTTCCAGCCACAAATGGACATAACTGCGTCGTCATTAGGAAGCTGTTGAATGTCAAATGAAATTGCCTCTCAGTGCATCATCATCCGACTTGTTGGTGAATTTTCTTTCGAGGAGTACCCACGTTAAAGATCGTACGATACTTAGACGTGTTTTCGGCAGGAAATTACTTTTGATTGTTGCTGTATGGAGCAGTCATATGAATTGTGATTTATAGTGTTAACCTATTGAGGTCTGTTTATATTGGGATGCTCCTTTTGGTGGACACAATAATGTAATACAAATGCAATGTTTGAGAGAGCTGGTAAGTATAATTTTGTTTTCATGCTTGTTACAAGAATGAGTGTAACTATTTTAACAATTGAAAGTTCTTAGAGTTGTGGGAAACTGGCAGGAACCTGTTTACATTGTGTAAAGAACTGCCCTGTAAGTTAAAAGAAGCTGTTGGGGGGTGCTATGAGAATAATTACTGCACTTGGAAGTGCCTTAAAATGTGAGAGGAAAGAAGATTGAGTTTATTGTTCCCATGTTGCTCAGCTTAGAGAACCAGTCCAAATTTCATGGATGTATTGTGTAAGTAGATGAACTGTGAAATTGAGTGGAATATATTAGAATTAATGGAATCCTGCTAACATGTTCTTGGAATTCACATCTCTGATACGGATGTTTACCTTATGGTAAATTACCCGTAACCTGCCATACCTGAGGGTGCTCTTAGGACAGATTTTGATTAGGCGATCTTCAGAATAGCCTCTGTGTTTATTAGTGCAGGAGGCTTATAATTGCAAATGGTATTGCATGCTGTAAACTGTTCATGGTCTGTCTGTTTCACACACATTTTTCATTTCTTGTAGTTCTTGAAAGTGTGAGGTGCGGCTGTGAAGTTTCCATCACTACTATCTCATAGTGCTTAATGAGCTGGAATGTTATTGTAATGGAGGAACCAGTTGCCGGATGAATATTCAGAACATTACATACCCACAACTTTTTGTAGCCTCAAATATTTCTACGTAATAACCCTCATTGACTGGCGTGATATAAACAAACCTCAACAGCATTTCCATTCAATTAGTGTTTTTGGATGACTGCTTCTCTTAGTGTCTTTTCACATTTTCTTGACGGTCCTAGAAGCATGTAGGAGTATGCACTCTATGCAGCACATGATTTTTTTTTTCGCAACTGCTGTGCAAAGTTCTTCAGAGAGCATACTGGGCACTTTTCTAACATCACACACCATGTAATGCAGGTTCTTGCTGTGACTTTTGATCATTTGCGTTTTGATGTGAGGTTACACACCTAATTTCAACCATTGTTGATGCATCTGTTGCTACACTGTTGAAAGCCCAGCCAGTGCTAGTTGAAACATGCACTGGTAAGATTCTTGCATGATGAAATCTAATATACTGTGAAAAGGTGGCATGATAAAATCATTTCAGGAATTCAGTAGCCACACCTTGTCCAAGAATTTTAAATGTAAGTGCTGTTATGTAGGCACTGTATTGTGTGAGGTGGGTGGTTCTTGCAGTAGTGTTGCTAAAGATTTAAGTTTTCTTAATGTTATGATAGGCTAAAACATCTATTAAGGCTTAACTCATGATGATGATGTGTTGTTGGGTGACTAGTTAAATGCCTGTTCTTATTTTAGTGACAGGATTCTATCTAGTGGACCCAGCACACAGTGTGACATCTCAGATGCTGCTTTATCATGTATGGCATAATGGCCTAATTTTCAGGTAATGTGGTGGTGTCACCACATAGTTTGAGCAACTTGGAATTTGTTTTACATTTTATGATGGTGCTTGTAAAACTACATCAAAGCACAAAGATTAGCTTGGTTCGGACACGTACATCGTATACCAGATAACAGCATGGTAAAAAAAAGTGTATGAGTGGTCACCTGCACTAACAAGATCACTAGGAAGACCTAAAAATAGATGGGAGGATGATGTAAAGAGCGATATAACAAGGATGATGATGATAAACTGGAAGGACTGCATCAGAAACCAGACCAAATGGAAGAAACTCGTTGAGAAGGCCAAAACTTCGCTGAAGTTGTAGCGCCTCAAGAAGAAGAAGAAGAAGAAGAAGAAGAAGAAGAAGAATAAGAAGCTTGTATGTGTTAACTGTTGCCAAGATTCTGATCATATGGTAAGTTAGGTGAAGTTCGTTTCGTACCACTGATACAACTGAAATGGATGGTTATTGCGTTTTGTCTGCGCTCTTAACACCTGTTGATGAGTGTTAACGTTATTTGAGTACACAATTTCTAGCCAGCCACTCAGAATTTCACACTTATGTAGATGCAGCAATGTAAATAGGAGTCTCCATGGATCACATGCAGCACAGCTGTTTGTCATGTTTCTGGTCTTATTATAATTACAGAATGTTGCACGGACAAGGGTGAAGATTTTTTGATTTACAGAACCTTTAAGAAGTGTTTTTTTAATGTAATGGGGCATATTGTCTGACAAGAGTTATGCTGTGTCTGATGCGAAAAGTACACTATACATCAGCAGAGGCAACATTGAAGTAAAGTTTAAAATTTATTAGCTGTAGTACATAGTATTTTAGTTCTGTTGTCAAAAGTTCGAAAAACCCTGAAAAGTGTAATTTCAAACAAAGTAATTAACCTGTTTTTTGTTTAAAATGGCACAGTCCTCTTTAATTTTCAAACTTATTTCTTTGGCCTATGTGCAGCTTGAGTTTGAGACCACTGAACTGGACATTACGAAATAAATGAACTTGCACGCAGCCTTGGTGTAGAAGGAAGACGGACATAGCTTTGAGAGCTCATGGTTTGGAAGTATGTTGAACAACATGAGTATTTATTGTGTGCAAGTGGGAAGTGTAGTAACGAACATTGTTAGGGAAATGCATCAGAAGTGCTGTTGATAATTCTGAGGAATGGGTCTGGGCCTAATAACTAGTTAGTATTTGCTAAAAGGTTGTGGGCTGGCCAAGTGGTTGACAGATACATTTGTTGCAGTAAAGTGCATTCATGAACCATTTTCCTCACTCATTTTTTTTGTACATAGGACAGATATTGCCATGGTATGTTATTACACATTTAATAGACGTTTGTAGAGGCATTCACTTTCATTGTCATGTCACCCTCATTGCTACTGTGTTGGAGGATACAACTTGCGGTACAAAAGGGTTTAAAGATTTTTTAGCACTGTAGCTGTTGATACCACTGCAGCTTTTATCTCAGGAATGGATTCATGATAGAGATTCCATTATACAGTATACATCTGGGTATAACTTAGTGTCATGTCACCCTCATTGCTACTGTGTTGGAGGATTCAACTTGCAGTACAAAAGGGTTTAAAGATTTTTTTAGCACTATAGCTGTTGATACCACTGCAGCTTTTATCTCAAAAATGGATTCATGATAGAGATTCCATTATACGATATACATCTGGGTATAACTTAGCACGTACAGGATGCCCAGCTGAAAATTAGAACCCACTTATAGAATCTGCAGACCTGTTCATACAGTATAAGTTGTAACTTAGCTGCATGTTGGAGCAGATGTTGGAAATGACCACCTTCACTGTTCAGGCATGCCTGATGCCTGGTGATTGAATTACGGATAATTGAATTTCTTGTCCAGGAATTGCCAATACCGAGCACTCAGTTTCTTTAAGCCTGTTCTGTATCTGTGGATTGTTTTTGTATTCATTGTCTTCCCACATAAAATAGTTAAGTGGCATCAGATTGGTTAATGAGAAGGCCAGAAATGATAACTTGTTGTTTTCTCGCAACAATAGTTGGCAGTTGAATTTTTGGTTGTATGGGCAGTTGCATCATCTTGCTGGAAAGTTCAGTATTTCCTTCACTTATTACATTTTCAAAAAATGGTGCAAGAGTTTGTCCAGTGTATGTATGTTTTTGAATTTATTGTGTCCGGACAGAAGATTGGTGCACAACACCCCAACTGCAGTGAAATGTAGGTGCACAACACCCCAACTGTAGTGACATGTAGTGGAAATCCTGTGTGTTAGACCAGGATTTTATGCTGACTAATATCTTATTTTGAGTATTTACATGCATGTTATTTGAGGGAATCTGTGCCTCATCTATAAAAAAAGGTTAGTGATGGACTGATGTCACCACTATACAGTGCATCACAGAACCAGTTACAAAAATGTATCCTCACAACAGAGTCTGAATCCTGGAGTTTTTTCACAACTGTAAATGTGCGTGGTTTTGAATGAAGTAATTTTGTGGCTCTATGTACAGATGACTGACATGCTGGTTTCTTGTGATAACCATCTTGAACACTTCTGTGGAAATGGTTATCTTCATTCCACCAGTCCTCCATAGTCATTTGTCTGGTGGACAAAAGTGGCTCTGCACTTTTGCTTTGTCATCATGCTACCAGTACACTTTGCATATTCATTCATGTACCATTGTTACTATATAAGCGTTTGCTATCAACGTTATGTAATGTAACAAATGTTAACCCGCACCAAGTTAATGCATTCCCAGTGATAACACGAATTCACAAAGGAGAAAGTCTGGCAGTTTCAAGGTGTGTGCTTATTGGGTGTCATGAAAGCTGGCATAGTCAGAGAAGGAAATTAGTCACCACAGATCTTTTGCATCAGTACGACGCTGGAGGTGAGGGCTACCTGTCACAGATTGTCAAGGGGATGAAACCTGGGTCCATCATTTTGAACCTGAATCCAATCGTCGGTTAACGGAGTGGTGCCACATGATGTCCCAAAGGATGAATAACTTCAGGACTACTTTGTCAGCTGGAAGTCATGGGTACAGTTTTTGGGATGAGAAAGATTTTCTTCTCAAGAAGTTCTTGCTTGGGGGGGAACTGAATTCTTACCGCAATGTTGAAAGAGTAAGAAGCCTTGAGTGCTTGCATTTGTTGATTCTGTTGCTGTAAGGGGAAACAGTGAACTCTGACCACCATATCAAAAGACTGAGAATCTTGATTGCTTGCATTTATCAGGTTTAATGCTGTAGGAGGAACACAGTGAATTCTGACCATTATATGGAAACACTAAGAAGTTTCTGGTGCTTGCATTCATCGTGTTTTGATGTTTAAGAAAATGTTTGAAGCGTTGCTCTTCTGTGACAGCACTAGACCGTACAGAAGTGTGTGCATCATGGAGGCCATCACAAGTTTTTGATGGATAATGTTGCTGAATCCTCACCTCACATCATCTGTTTGGTCCTTTGGAAAAAGAAGCCTGTGAGGACACCATTACTTCATTGACAGGACACAGAAGAACACAGTGCCAGTGGCTGCAGACCAGAGACAGCAGCTTGTACTGGGTGGAAGTATGTGCTGCTGTTCAAGAGTGGAAGAAGAATGTCGACAAAGATGGAGACTACACTGAAAAGTAACTGTGCTTTCAGCAGTGTTGTAGTTCTGTGAAATTTTCATGTGGGCAACTAGTGTATAACTGCAGTGGCAGAATGTAGGTTCTGCGATGGTCACTTCATTAAATTCCAAGATCCCTGAATCCTCTGTACTGAATCGGGCTACAAGGGCTGACTTATCAGGGAGGCAGTTCAGTTGGAGCTTCACCCCAACCATGTGAACAGGGAGAATGGCCTGACTAAGGGGGTCATGACAACCTCTTGTTTGCCTCCTTGGAGGATGTGGACAGCCCCATCAGTAGTGGTGACTAGCTCTTGAGGGCCATGCCCTCCTGCTGCTGTCCCACGCCGTAACGATGGTTCCATTTCCCATTCCGCTTTCCATCAGATCCTTGCTGGATCTACTTACTCTCCTTCCCCTGGGCTTGGGCAGCTCACCTCCCTTCTTTTATTATCCTCTGTTTGCTTCTCTTTTCCCTTTGTTTTTGTTTTTTTGTATTTCTCCTATTTTATTTGGTTATTTATCTCTTCTTTGCCTATCTTTCATTTTATTTCATGTGTATGTTTTTGCTTTGTCTCCCCATCCTGCAGTTGGTAGTGGCTGTACTTTGCTGGGCTGTTTTTTGGAGTAGCACTTAGCTACTAGACTCCCCCTTCCTCCAGCCTCCCCCACACTGCTTCACTGGCTTTGGCTGACATCATGCGCTTGCTGAGAACCAGTCACTGACCACATCTTCCCTATGTAAACGTGTACCAAAGTGTGATCAGCTTTCTTGTATTTCTTGACCCTTGAAGTGGGACTGATAGGTTGTCCTGAAACGTCAGTAAGGAATTATCACTGTACGCTGCATAATAACTCAGAAGAGCACATCTGTTGTCAATTTACTTTCTGACAGCTCATTGCGTAATGTGACCACAGTAATGTTTAATGTTTGGCCTTATACGTCTGGCGTACAGAGTTGATTACTATGTACACAACAGCCTGCAATGTATCCCTGTCCTAAGTCAGATGAATCCAGTACCTCCCATCCCGTTTTATGTATGAAAGTTTTTGCATTGTTTATTCCACACCTTATGATGAAGTGAAACACCAACAAAAGCACCATTCTACAATACGAATATATGTACTGTGTTTTAATAACTCACCACACGCCATACAAAAGACGTCTTACAGTGTAAGTATGGATGCGAAACTCATCATGTTTAAATTACCTGCAGATGATTTTATGTATAATTTAAGAATATTTGTAATTACGGGATGGGATCCGATTTGGATCAAGGAAGAATGGATGTGTGCACACAGAGTTAATTACAATGTAGACATGTATAATTATTAACTAATTTAACAAACGAAAC
>Ga0268261_10001308_pt1 | contig 16982 bp, 5 predicted proteins | sample TergutNc150P1_FD_190353 | JGI IMG/M metagenome (GOLD analysis project Ga0268261, IMG submission 190353) | Nasutitermes corniger P1 segment gut microbial community from laboratory colony in Florida, USA - Nc150 P1 (SPAdes) (version 2) | ecosystem: Host-associated > Arthropoda: Insects > Digestive...
CAGAAGATGACCTACAAACAATGGCATACCACCTGAACCTTATAGCAAGAAAATACAAAATGACCATATCCAGCACAAATACTAAATCAATGGCAATGTGGGGGAACCACATACAGAGGGTAAAAATGGTGATAAATGATAATAATATTGAAAAAGTAACAGATTTTAAATACCTGGAGTACCGTATATCAGAAATTAAAAGTGATGTAGAAGATAAATTGCAAACTTATAACAAAATAAACGGAGCAATAAGGAGACATTTTGGAAAACAAATGAATAAAGAAACAAAGTTAAGAATTCACAACATTACAGCTAAAGCAGCATTGAAATTCGGAAGTGAAGCCTGGGTGCTGAAGAAAAGAGAGGAACAACGTTTAGAAGCAGCACAGATGAAATTTTTAAGATATCTTCTTGGAATAACAAAACTAGATAAAGGAAAAACCCATTGTATTAAGGGGAAAAACAGGAGCAGAGAATATAGTAAAGGGAATAAAACAGTACCAGGAAAAGTAGCTACAACACATACAGAGGACGGACACAAACAGGATACCTAAACAAGCACTACAATATAAACCAAAAGGACGAAGACACATAGGACGACCGAGGAAGAGATGGAGGGACCAATTTCATTTTGAGGATACAAGGAACAGGAATCAAACCTAATCCTTCCTGAACATGATGATGATGATGATGATGAAATAATATGTAGGGAAAATAATGATGTGCAATGTGTCACTACGTAAGGGTATGTAAATTGAAGTTTACTGATATGTAACTGGATCACAGAGATGAGTGGTTCATAGCGTTAAATATTCTAAGTCGTTCACGTAGAATAAATTAAGAATAACACAGTACCATGTTGTACAGAGTGTGAGAGAGTAAAAGCATAGAAATTTTATAATATAATACAATACGCAGTATGAGGAAGGTTTTGTGAATATTACTGAATGTAACAACGATGTGTAGCATTGTATTTGTATTGTGTAATCAGCATCAGTCAGTATAAAAAGCAAGGTCAAGTTCACCAGCAGCACACCGTGTTAGAGATTCTTTCAACTAAATATGCGATGCATGAAGGACGAGTTTTACGTAACTACCACCAGTGCACGCGCTCACACGATAACTACATTCGGCCGTACACAAACTCTTACAGTAAAATAGAACGCAGCCACACATCTTCCACACACGGACGCACATCACTTCAGAACTTCTTCACTGCACGATACGAAACTTTCGTTCCGTTACATTTATACTTCTAGTGCTGTTATTTATTGGACAAAATCCTACTTCGGTTTTATCCGTACATTGATCTTCCATAAGGTAATACAATACACAGTTTAATAACCTCCCCACCTACGATTGTTACTACTGCCTTCACCGAAACTTCAGATTTCATATTTCAGTAAGCTTTATTTAAATATGTTTTTGTACGAAATTTGGAAAATAAGTCGAATCCCTAAAGATCTTCTAAATCCTACATTTTGAAAATATACCAGGACCACGCGGAGGTTTGGTACCGGTTTGTGTGTTAGGATATTTTGGAAAATGTTCACCTTGCAGTATCAAAACGGAACCTCACATTTGAACAGTTACTTACAGAAAGTCCCTCAGTCTTTACAGCGATGAACTGTGTGGTGTTCTGACGTGCTGACTGAACTACTTGTGTTTATATCAGCATACGTCAGCACAGTGAAATGTCTGTCGGCATGATAACCCTCTACCATGATCTTTAAAGCAGTGCATGCTGGGTACATAAGGCTACAGACAAATACTCAGAATAAGTATTACTTAATGTTTCCCCACTGTAACAATGGTTACAAGAAAGCGCCACAATATTACTTAATACTTACATTGGCTGTATTGTTGTGTGAAATTTTGATCCGAGAGACTTCATTCTTATAAATTGTTGCTGTGTTTAGTGACAATACAAGGTGTGGGGTGTGCGACGGTCGGTCTGTTGGTTACCGAACTCTGGTTCCGCTGGAAATGTGTGGCGTCTTGTTTCCAGGAAAGACAATGTTGTTGCAGTGAGAAACCACCTGTAACATGTCGACGGGAAATACTAGATGGGGGTCTTTTGGGAAAGATGTGATACTGCAGACAGTGTGAGGGCAGACGGCTGCTGTGACTGGAAGAGATAATGTGACTGACTGGCTGCAGGTCTTCATATACAGTGACTGTACCAACAGCTGTACATAAACACTTAAGAATTCGTTACAATAATACGAACTTGTAGTTTAAAGGTAATAAATATAAATTACTGCCATTGAAATGTGTTGATATTTGTTGGGTTGTGCAAGTAGACGTTTTCAGATACCTATTAACGATACGACAGAATTTGTGTAGTGTTGTGGACTGGTACTATTATTTTCTTTCTTTCTCTCTATTCTTCTCTATTTCTTCCTTTCCTTCCCACCTCACTTTCTGTAACTATTTACCCATTTCTCTCTGTCGTGCTATCATTAATCTACTGATTCCTGTACCTTTTAGATAATACATTTTCTCTATATATCGCTCACAACTCAGTACCTACCGCAAAGTGAACACAGTGGATCCCTGCTCTTCGTTCTGTTTAGCGACATAAAATCGTTTGTTCACGGAATAACAGGAATTCTGTAGATAAACTGTGCGGTAAAATGCACAGTTTTCTAAAACATTACGGTAAGTGCTGTATATAACAGCCACTGTGCTGTAAATTAAACTTCTCTCCGTCTGTCGCTCCACAGTCAGACCAAAACACAAGGAACTGTGCGACTTTCTTAAAAGTGCTGTGCCAATTGTATTGCGACAGAATGAACGTGTGAATGCAAATTATATGTTTATCCTTTTACTTTATTCTCTCATTCTTCAGCTCCAGGATACATTTGGACTGATTACACAACAAATGCACAAATTGCAAAGGAATTAAAAATAACACCAATTTTAGACAAATTACGGGAATACAAGGGAAACTGGATACAACATGTAAATAGAATGCTCCGTAATAGATTACCCAGGGTAATGAAACGCTTTTCTCCAACTGGCAAAAGAAATCATGGCAGACTTTGAAGAGACTTCTGGATACGTGAGACCGGAACGGGTCAACAAGTGGCCCAACTCCATGACAGATATATTATGATGATGATGATTTTTCAGCTCCGATTTTACGTTCAGAATACAAACAGCACAACAAAGTAAAACAAAACACAATCCTCAGATAAACTGACCCAACAAAATAATGGAAGTACTGACAAAAAGAATACAAGCCACATGTCCTCAGAGATAATCCAATGTCTTTCTAACAATTGACATTCGTAGGACATCCGTGCAGCATTACGTTAGATCAGTAGTCAGTGCCACTCTTTATAGGAAGCGAACAGTTCAAACACAGAAACCACACTACAGAAACAGGTATTAAGTGAATTACTGTAGTCTAGAGCTACGTGCTGTGAGAACGAGAGAGTCGGTTAATAATGCAGCCACAGTAAAAAATGTGCAACCTTGCAGGTTGTGTGAAGGTAAAACGGGAATTCCAATATAAAAACAAGAAATAGAAACCGGCAGCTGGTTAATTACTGCGGGGCTGAACAAGGAGGTTTAAATGACGGGAGAAGGTTAGATTATAACGTACTGATGTTCAGTGCGTGGTGTCAGTCTAAATCGCTGACTACTCACTGGTTTTGTATGGAACTTTATGTTCAATGCGTCGCTCGCGTGTAGATTTTCACCCTATTATGAAACATTGAGATTATGTACTTGGAAACGCAATGCACGTAGAGTGCTGGAACTCCACGTGAGTTTCTCCAGATGTCAAATTTATACAAAACATTAAAAAATGAATTCTGCTGTTCGTTCAAAATTTTCTTATGTTTGTTCGTTTGGAAGAGGAATTGCCAACAATCCAATGCACTAGCAACAAATGTTTCTGATAACAACAAACAGTACCTGCTGCATTTCAGTGTTGTTATTGTGATGCGAAATTGTGCCACTTTTATTGTTTTAGAGGAAAGAGGTTAATGTACAGAACTGTACCTGTGGAGTGTTTGGTAGAAGTTTACTTCTGATTCATGTTAGTTGAAAAAATAAACTGCTATATGTGTGATTGTATAGAAGAGATATATTGCTGACAGTGTACAGAGCAGCAGGATTACTTGTGAATATGCTCAAGGATAATATTAAAATGGATATTAAAGAAACGTGCTTATTAATAGCTGACTCAACATGATCACTATATAATCTTAAGATCAAAGTTTTCAGCCACGATATTTGACAGATAATAATGAATATCTTGCCCAGTTGATCTACTTCTGAAAAACCGCTCTGCACATACACTGTGTGGTACCGCCTCCTTATGGTCAGTTATGCAACTCTCACACCACTGCACATAAAAGCGTCTAACATTTCCAAGGGGTTTTTCAAAAGACTTGGAACAGCTGACATCACACAACCCAACAAATCACTTTTCCCTCCACACACACATTTAATTAAACACTGTGTGTAGAAAAGTTGGAAATTGGAAAGGCCAGTTGGATTATGAATACAAGCAAATTAGTTAAAGGAGTAAAGGAAAAAACTACCTCCCAAACGTGTACAGTATACATAAAAATCTGTAGCATATCAACAGTGTAATTTAATTTGTTTTATTATTTTTATATGATAAATACATACACCTGTACATGTACAAAAGTGTCTACCTCAATATACGACTTAGTGGAATTTATTGACGAGTAGGTTCTGAGGATGTCAATATGCATAAGAAATATATAAATCAAGGTAAATGACAAAAATTATACGGAAAATGGTGCATTTGGCAACAAGAGTAGGCTCTGCACTGATTAGTCTTGTGCCCTGCATATATTCAGGGAAACCGAGAGAGACAAAAGAAATATGTTATGCCTATATTGCAGTGTCAACAGACAGGATATGAAGCTGGATCTTGTGTCTGTATTTTGTTACAATAAAAGGTGTGGGTTGAGGGTTAAAATGCAGTGAAATATTTAGCCTATACTTTGCCTGTACCTCGCTGTAGTCACAAAACGGAACACACTGATGTTCAGTGCGTGGTGTCAGTCTAAATTGCTGACTGCTGACTGTTTTTGTGTTGACCTGCCTTCAGATGGTGAGTTCAAAGCTTCGCTCGCGAGACGACTTGGACTAAATTATGAAACACTGAGATTATGTACCGCAAAAAGCAATGCACTTAGAGTACTGGAACGGCATGAGAGCTTTTCCAGATGTCAAAAATTGTATAAAATATTAAAAATTCATATCTGCAATGTAACATTTATTTATATTTGTGTGTTTTGTCGTGGAATTGCCAAAATTCCAGTTTATAACAACTGTTTCTGATAACAACAAACAGCACCTGCTACATTTCAGTGCTGCTGTTGTGATCACAAATTGTGCCTGGATTATTGTTTCAGCGGAAAGTGTTTAGTGCACAGAACTGTACCTGTGGAGTATATATGATTGTGCAGAAGAGATATGTTCTGCTTATGTAGCTGGGAGCATACAGAACAGCTGTATGTCGTGTGAATATGCTGAAGTATAATATTGAAATGGACATTGAAGAAGAAGAAGAGCTTATGATTTACAGTCTGAAAAATTGTTAAAAATAAAATTTTTAGCTCACTTTTATTATCCACGCTTTTTGGTAGAAACGATGAATATCTTGCTCAGTTGTTCCAGGTCTAAAAGACCGCTCCGTACATACACTGTGCGGTAACGCCGGCTTATGTCCATTTATGCAACACTTACATCACACCGCTGTACCTAGAATGGTTTAATGTTTCTAAGGAGTTCTTGGAAGGAACTGGAACAGTTAATATCACACTACACAACGAAGGCACTTATTTTTCCAACACAAACACACACATGAAATTAAACACTGTGTGTACAAAATTGGGATATATGGAAAAATTAGCTCTTTTTGTATAAAGTCAAACATATAAAGTAACAAAGAACAAACTACAACCCAATAATCACATTTAACTGTAGAATAACAATACAAATCTCTGCCACTTCTACAGTAAAATTTTATTATTATAATCTGATATATAGATACATATGTATGTTTGAATATTCTTGTATCCTTATGACACATACATACATGTGTATACATAAATATGTGACAAATTTTTATTTATTGCCGAGTAGGTTCTGAAGATGTCAATAAACAGATGAAAGATATAAAGAAAGTTATGCAATGGAAATATATTGAGAATGGTTCATTTGTCTGCAAGTGTAGGCTGTGTACTATACAGGTGTTGTGACATGCAAACTGCTTCGGGAATCTGATCGAAACAGAAAGGAATATAATAATTTGAGGATAAATACCAACACAGAATAACCCGTAAATAAGTAATGAATATATTTAACTTAAGTTGCGCTTTAATAATATCCTGAAAAATATGCTTTTTGCAACATAAAATGAAAACCAATATATTTAAATATTATTTTATTGCAGGGATTATTCTGAAGACGTCTTTAAATATAATTAAATATTTCAGTAAATATATTTAACATTTACACACTTTGCCTTACCTACACGCAAAATATATTGTCATTAAACTAATTAATATTACAAAATTCTGTATGCTATATATATAGCATAACTGTAATTGAAGAAAATAAAGAATTTTATTTTGAACTTAATTTTTTCTTGTAGGTTGGAGTTCAGTAGAAGAGGAATTTGTTTTGCGAAAGCAGGTTAAGTAGCGTTTGAAATGCTGCCTGATCGGAGAACTGGTACAGAACAGAGCTACAGGATTGAGACAGGAATTAATTGAAAGAAAAAATGTTAAAATTAGGTTTGACATTCCATTATTCCAATATAAAATCATAACTCTAATTGATGGATAAGCATCATTACCTTGGGTCCAAATAATGTAAGTCAAGAGGACGTGATAGGGCAAATAGCTGATCAGAAAAACAACAGTAAGTCCCACCAAAATTTTTGCAGTAATTCTGCGTGTTTTCAATTGAGGATTTTCTGTCCCCTCAGATATAGAAGGAGAGCTTTCCACAAGATGGCGGGCTGTCATGTTGTATGTGAAGGCGATAACACAGAGAGGAAGTACAAAGGATGCTAAGAGTTCAAAAATAACCACATGTTGATAATACGTTGTAGGTGTCATTGAAGCATTCTTTGCACATTGATACCTTGTCACAGTTGATGGAACGGCGATTAATGCAGCCGCAATCCACACTCCAATTATTGTAGCCACAGTTCCTCGCCATGATGGTTTAGAAGAGACACGGACGTGGAATGCATTCACTATTACCCTGTATCGCTGGATGCTAAGCAGAGCTACAAAGTAGGCTGACAAACAGACTGACACACGATGGCAAAATGGAAGGAACGTACACATAATGTTGTCATTGCGTTGCCACGCGTCAGATATTAAATTTGCATAAGCTTCGGCAAGAAGTTCCGTTAAATAAATTATATCACTTACAGCCAAGTTAATGATGTACATATTGGGAACAGTTCGCATGTCCTTGTTGCATATGATAATGATGAGAACGATGACATTGCCGGTTGTTCCAAATATAAAGGAAACTGTGTACACTGGTAGTTCGTACCGATTTAAAAAATGAAGATCATAATCGTAGTTACTTTCAGTGTAATTATATCTTGTATTATTGTGGTCTCCATAAAACTGTACATTACCTTCTAAACACTTCCCATTCTCTAACACCCACCAACCCATTCTCTTAACTTCTTTCGGTGTCTCACATTTCGGCGCTTTTTTTCCGAACACAGTCCACATGTTACGATCCTCACACCATTGCCACACTTCCTGCAGCTGACAGTCACAATGTAGCGGGTTGCCATACAGTTGCAGTGAGGACAGTTTTGGCAATGCTTTCAATATATTTATATCTACAGTCCTCAGTTTATTGTAGCTCAGGTCAAGCCATTCCAGTGCCCTGACGTTTGCAAATGTTTCAACTGACACTGAACTGATATTGCAACTTGATATATCAAGACGTGTCAAAGAAGGTGATTTGATGAAATTGCGGTCAGTTGGAATATGAAGACCGGGATTTTCGTATAAATCTATCTTCTGGAATTTTGGCAACCTTAAGAAAGCATCTGGATGGACGTACTGCAGTTTGTTTTCAGTTAAATCTATATATTTCAATTTAAACAACCCACTGAACATATTTCTATCCACGTGTTCTTTTTTTTTACGACGTAAGCTACGAACTTCCAGGTTGATAATACACTCAAATGTGCCTGGTATTATTTCACTTATCTCGGTCCTTTGTATGGTCAGTTCTGTCAACTTTGTAAGCCCGTTGAATGCTCCCAACTCTACATTTTTCAGTTCAGATCCATCTACATACAATTCCTCCAGCTCAGTCAGTGAAACCAATCTGTCCTTCACCAAAACCTTTACTTTGTTTTCAGAAAACCAGAATCCTCGGACGTCTGTAAGAAGAATTAAGGGAACAGCTGTTAATGATGTGTCTTCACATTCCACATTGCGTCCTACTATTTCACACAGACATTCCTCAGGACAGAGTATTGCCACTCTTGCGGGCACGATCACCAGCCATAACCAGAATACCACAACAGGTAATGCTAACATCAGTGACAGCAACACAACAATCAGTCTTGATGGCATGGCGAGCTGCTGTATTCTGCAAAGAGGAAGTTCTTGTAAAGGTCTGGCAAAGTACAATATAGAAAAATTATGGAGGTTTGCAGTAAATAGTGGTCAAGACCCAACCGTTAAAACAATCAAATTCATGCAATTCGCACGACATACATACATATATTTCTCTAAATTGTACACGTTTTCTTCTCTCCTGATAAATTATAATTTCACCGAAGTTGTGGGTTGATGGTTAAATGTCTGCTTTGTGACAGCTGGGGGCGTTGTGTGTCTTTGTGTTTGTTTATTGGCATTTTTTAAGAAAATCTCTCCTTTGTTTCGTATCTTGTTAAAAGTTTGACATTTTATATAAAAGGTAGCATTATATCATATTATTTCGTTTTATTGCTAAAGCAAACTACTGAGGTAAAGACACTGCCTATTGCCCATGTCACACAATTTTGACAACAGTCACCCTGTCATATTTCATACGGTCAGACACAGCAGAGGCATGTGTAGGAATACGGATCCATCCATTTGGCTTTTCTGACGCTACAGGTTTTCCAATATGAAAGGTTTCCTCCTGCCTCTTTCCTTTCCCCCCTTCACTATTCTTACACTAATGCTACGTACTTACTCTAAATATCCTTACAATTCTCAACCGTTTTTAACTAAATCATGTGTCTGTTTTTGTCTTGAGAATATCATTAAAGAAACCAGTCAGCAGTTTGGTGTTTTGAATTTTCCGGATTTCTATCTGGATTTGAACATCTGTATGTCGTTACGTCTTCAGAGAAGAAACTGGTACATATTTATACCGTTCTAAAATTTCACAGGAATTACCTTTTCGTTTTTGTGGTGGAGTTTCTTTGAAACTTGGTAGGAGGAAGTGAAGAGGTTTGAATCTTTCACATTTATGTGCTTTGTGTGGGGAAGACATAAGTGCATATATTGTGGCAATACGCTGTTTAATGTTAAAGTGCTGGGCACATAACTTTTAATAACCACTGTACATCGGAGGTTTAAGTGATACAGACTATTGAGTGTGGTGAGCGTAGCTGTAATTATGAGTTTCAGTATGACTGTTGTTGTATCATGATTATTAGTCGTGTTACAATATTACATTATTAATATTATATATAAGAGGATCATTATTTGAATCGGGCTAATTAATTAATGCAGTTACATATGGCAGTATGCTGTGCCACACAATTAGTTGCAAGTACAGTTTTGTGCAGCTCTGAGGTGTCAGTTTTAATATTTTTTAAAACGCTTGGGCTCTGGACTGTGTATTGGACTGTTGACAGCAAAATGGAGAGGAGGCAGTTAATAATGTGGCTCATAAAATTACCAAAGGCATAAAACACAAAATTCGTCTTTTACAAATCATTCTACATATTTTGATTTAAAATTTTACTACGTGTTCAGACCCTATTTTCGGCCATTAACAAATTCTGTTTTTTGAGAAATATTACTGTTGTTCAGTGAACATGTCAACATTAAAATTATATCCCATTCTTTACAAGTAACATTCACATTAACAAACAGCCCGTATCCACCGATTTGTGCTGTCAGTAAAATGAAATTTTGTGCTATAATTTATTTTATATATTTTGTTAATATTACTATAACTACTCCTGCCTACAATTGCATATTTTAATGTTTATATACACTTCATTAATTCATTATTACGTAACGTTCCATTATAAATAAAATAAAGATCTTTTTTATTTCTATATATATGTGTGTGTGTGGAAAAATTAGGAAATAGATCTAAAATAAGGAAATTCCCCAAATACTTAAAACAAAATGTAAATACAACGTAGCAGTACATCAACAGTTTATAGACTTCAAGAAAGCTTATTCTTCAATAAGGAAGAAGATTTTCTGTCATATTTTCATCCACTTTAATATCCACACGAATCTAGTAAGGCTAATAAAAATACATCAAAGGGAAACCTATAGCAGAATCATTTAGGCATGCATCTGTCAGACATGTTTGCTCTTAGGTATGGTTTCAAAAAAAGAGATGTTCTATCGCCATTGTTTTTCAACTTTTCTTTTAAGAAAGCCATTACGAAATATCAGTAAAACCTGAATGGATTAAAACTAATTGTTACATGCCACTATTTTATTTATGCTGATAATGTTAATATATTGGGGGAAACGAAAGTCCTGTGATAAAAAATTCAGACGGTTTATTTGATGATATTAAAGGAGAGTGGACTAGAAGTAAAGGTTTATAAATCTAAGTACATAATCATGTATCGCGATAACAAAACATGACAAAATCATAGTATAAAGACTGATAATTGTTCCTTTGCAACATTGAAATATTTCAAATAATTGAATACAAGCTTAATGAATCAAAATTCTACTCGAGAAGAAATTAAGGGCGTATTAAAATCAGGCAATGCTTGCTATCATTTGGTGTAGAATGGTTTGTTTCCAGTTGATACAAAAATTTGAATATTAAGACACACAAAATTATAATTTTCCTTGTTGCTTTTTTTTTGCGCATGAAACTTGGTCGCTCATTTTGAGGGAGGAACGTAGGTTGAGGGTGTCTGAGAATAGGGTATTGAGGAAAGTACTTTGGCTTATGTGGCACGTGGTAATAGGGGATTGTAGGAAGCTGCATAATGAAGGGTTTAGTGGTCTGAATTGCTCACCAAATGTTGTTACGGTTTTGAAATCGAGAAGAATGAGTTGGGCGAGGCATGTAGAACGTATGGAAGACAGGAGAGTCGTATACAGGTTTTGGTGGGGTAACCTGAGGGAAATGGTATATTTGGGACACGCAGGCATAGATATTAGTATAATATTAAGATAGATCATCAGGAAGTGGTTCTATGGAGTGGATCGGGCTGACTTAGGTTAGGGACTGGGCGGCGCTTGTGAATTCTGTAATTTACCTTCGGATTCCATAAAATGCGTTGATATTCTTGAAGCGGTGATATACCGATTGCTTCTCAATAAATTTGCTCCATGGGTTAAGAAGTAAGTAAGTTAGTAAATGTCGGCTTATTTGTATCATCAGTAGTAAATAAACGAATTTTTAATATGAAAAGCATTTGTAAATAATAATATCTAATTTTAGTTTTGATACTTTAACTTTAACTTTAAATGTTCAGTTTTTAAATGTATTTATTTGTTTAACTGTGGACTGCAATTTAAGAATATGGCGCTGAGGGAGTTATTTGGTGGTGAGATGGAGAAGTTAACAGGAGGATGGAGAAAATTGCAATAAGCTTTCAGAGAATGAGATTTGTGGTGCAGGTGAGACGTTTGTGAGATATGAAAATTAGCGACAAAGTTTTGTCTGAAAATGTGCAGGCAGTATTTAGTTGTAGATTAAAGGAATAATATTAGAAAATTGCAAATTTTTATGTTAACACCATGTAGTTTACTTTGTTTTAATAACAGTCTGTACTCTCATTTTAAGAATAAGTTAGTATTTCAGCAGTTTGGAAAAATTTGAACTAAACCGTCAAGGAAAATAATGGATTTAAATCCTCTTCTAAATTATTCAGTTGCAAAGTTATTTTTAAGAAAATCATTTATTTATGCAAAATAATTAATTTACATTTCCAAATATCCCGCTCTGCCCCGAATTGCAGTAAAGAATTAAGACTAAAAAGAAACTATTTTATTTAGTATCTATTTTAATATTATCACTCAACATACGCACATTAATTTTGAAAAGTTCTTTTAAAATTTTACTTCATTTCCTTCTGCTTCATGCGTGCCTCATTACCGCCAGTTCCATCCTGGATGTGATCAACAGCATTTACTATCCCTACTGTTTAGATGTGCTCCGTGTCACTGGGTAATTTGTTATCGAAGTTTCGGTACAAACCTGAACAGACTTCTTCATGAAGCGAAATATTCTTAATATTGTCGAACTTTGAATTTGGAAACAATAGGTTTTCTCGAAACTTCGATTACCAAGTGACACGGAGTTGTAAAGCACGTTACTGAAAGTCAGAAGGAGAGGATTATAAAGTGCGGGAAAGCAAAAACTGTAAGATGCAGGACATCACAGTGTTTTGTAATTACAGCTGTTCAGTTGCTACAGGTAAGTTAGGTCTATATTGCAGTGTTAACAGACAGGATATGAAGCTGGATCGTGTGTCTGTATTTTGTTACAATAAAAGGAGTAAGTTGAGGGTTAAAATGAAGTCACACAGCCATTCGGATTCCCGTAAAATCCGGATAATTTTCAGCTAACTGTAGCTCTTTCTTTCACCCGGTCACTGTCCGGAACACAGGAAAAATTTTGAGAAAATTTCTGACACTTTTGTTGTGGTTGAAGAGAAATGATCCAGCAAGTGTTTAATTGCTCAGCGGTAAGACGTGTTGTGTAGAGTGTGTTAGCTTTTTTCTACCTTATTTCAATATTACAGCAAAATGAGAGAGTAGCATTCCCGTGATTATTATTGTTGGTATTATCAGAATTATCATCAAAAACATTATCTAATGTTAAGCTCAATATTTAGTTTTCAATTACTTACTCTTTACCTTTACTTCTACTGAAGATGTCTGCATGTTATCTACAACAAGAATTCTTCCCCTCTCTGTCCGATTCCCAAAAAAATCCACACTACTCCAACCCGTATAGACTTCGATGGCCTACAGACCGCTCTGTATACCGTCCGTGGAAGTAAGTAATCATTAACTTACAACGATTAAGTTCATGTACAGTTTACTGATAAACAGCGTACAATGTATCGCGGAACGCTCCCAAAAATACGTAAACAATATATTTATTCAGATTTGTATGGATGAAATACGTTTGTGTGTGCTGCAGACAGCAGTTGGTTTTTCACAGTCACCGGATCGAGATACTGAGTGGATAATGTGTATAAATGTTGGTACTGGAGGGGGTTTATGTAGAAAAGGAATTATAAGAATTTAGTGCTTCTTTGTTGTGGACAAAAAATGGGTTCATAAAAATGTAAATCTGTACGTGTTTTGTACCTTAAGTTAGCAATTAATACTGAATTATGAATACATTAAGACTGTCTTGAGGAACCGCACGACACTGACAGGTTACCACTGTACCGGTGTGCAGCTGTTCATTACTGCTGTACTGAGTTGTACGGGAAATATTAACTGAAATTATTGACGCGGTTTAATACTGTTTTAAAAATGATTGTAATTGTGAGTGCAGACATAACTACAAACATTAGAAACTCTTTTTTAATTGTAACAATATTCTTTGCTTTTTAGCAGAACTATAACAACCGTTCGAATAGCAATGTAAAAGCGAGTCTGGAACAAAACCTTATTAGAGTATTTAAACAAACTCAATTGCCATCACACCTTTGTTTCATTCCTTTACGCACAGCATTATTTCACGGTACAATATGTGCGTTCAGAGCACAATAATATTTATTTGTACTTACTGTAGATGGCTAATTGTAACTGGAGAAAGAGTTATTGAACAAGACAATCGCTTGGAACCTGTCCGCAGTGTGCAGTGCGCAGTGTGCAGTGAGCTGGAAAACGCTGAAATATTCACACAGTCGTCACTGCGTAAAACTTGTATAGACAAGGTTCTGGTGAAGTTCAAGGATAGTCGGTCAGTTTCAAGTCAAGAAGTGGGGCTTCTGTACAGGATTCCAGTAATGCTACGTCAGCAACACAGCTGTAAATTTACGTTTTCTAGAACAAATGTCTTCAAAACATGGTTCTGGAAATTTGGATGTCAAAATGCAGAATTTAGCGGAACTTGAAACAAGTCAGCGGCTTTATCGCATTGCAAAATGTTTGGACGATAAACACTGTTTAAAACTACCGACATGTTAATATACTGTCAGCACAGTGTTAATGTACTGTCAGCACAGTGTTAATGTCCTCTCAGCACAGTGTTAATTGACATCACTGACCATCAGGTCATCATCATTGCTGTTACTGATGGTTACACTAGCTTCCTGTCGGTGCCATTATCAATTTCTTTACTGTTTCCGTTTGTTGTGCTCTGAGGATGACTAGGAGTGACAGAGGATCGAGGGATTTGGAATTCCTTCACCAAGGTACCTAACCTCACTACCCTGATTCTAAGAACAGACTGACATTTTCTGGCTGTCATATCAAAGAGCCGAGCGTCTGTATTAAGTGACAAAGTTTAATATTAGTGCGTTTACACACATTCACGATGGCAAGCGGTGGCGCAGTTGGATGAGGAAGTGCGCTGCGGGTTCGATTCCCGATGACGTCATTGGAATTTTACATTTCTTTTTAATTCTTCAATCCTCGCTATAGCCTGTTGTTGACTGAGCGTCTAACAGAAATGAGTACAAGGAATATTTTGTTGGTGGTAAATATGGCCGATGTGTAAGTCTGACAACTTTGAAACATTTTGGAGCCAAACTTCTCGAAACCTAGAAGCCTCCACCTCCTGGAAAACTCAGGTGTGTACAGGGATATTTTAACCTTTTATATATTGTTATTAAATGTAACAAGCAGTATATAGTGACTGCAGCAGTCAGTTAAACAAAACGCAGTACCTTCAGACAGTTGTGAGCAGGAAAGTTTGTAGATGAAAAAGTTTACTGATTTAATATATGTCATACTTAATTTTGTCACAAATAACACAATATATCTATACTTATACTCATTCTCTCATACTTCATTTCGATGTCGATATTTGAAATATTTTTCTATATACTGCTCTTTGTGAAGTAACGCAATGTATTGTGTAATGAACAAAATGAAATTTGAGTACATATATATTGCCTCATTTTTACAGCTGTGTTAATTCGGAGGCTGCAGTATACTGGGTTCTAGGGGATAGTAAACAGGTGTTCAGTACTGAAGGTAGTAAAGAAGACGAGAGAATCGTGGGAGAGAAAACTGATCTTATTTTTGGCTGCTATTGGTTATGCTGTTGGGTTTGGGAATGTCTGGTGCTTCCGCACCTGGCACAGACGTTTGGTGGATGTTGGCTAGGGAATGGCCAGGGCAGCGGGCGTAGAGAGCGACTAAATTTAAAAGGGGGAATTCGAATATTTTAAATTAAGAAATTATGTTTTGCTTTTAAAGTATTGAATTATTGCTCCAAAGAACAGTATATTCAATCAGTAAATTCAGTTTGTTAGCAGCTCACAATTTCTGTAAGCCGGTACAACTGTCGCTACTGGCGGCAGACACCAAACAGCTTAACAACAACGCCAGCTGATATCGTCGTGTAATTCAGTATTAATCCTCACCAATTTCTGTTTACTGCAACCACAAACAATACTGCAGTGTCTGTAATACTGTTAACTGCTGTGAAAATGTTAGGCAAGTCTGGTGACTGGGAACGTAATGCACACGTAGCAATAACTGGTTGTGTCACCGTTAGGTTTTGTGTTACTGAAGGTTTTTATGATATCACTGACGGATGGCACTGAAATATCCTGTCTGTACCATTTAGCTAGTGTCAGCACGTGTTTGCTGTGACTACATGTAGAGTTTGGTTATGATTCTACAGTAAATGGCAGTTTGGAAGATGACTGGTGTGCGTTTAAATGTCCACTCTATGTGTAGCGGCAAACAGTTTTAATAAATAAGTGAATAAATACATAAATAATATATTTATGTATTTCTTTAAATCAAGTTGTGTCTGAGATTTTACATTCTTAAATTTTTATGCAATTTCAATTTTAAAATATACAACAAAATTTTAACAATTTCTTTGTCTTCATTTCAATAACATTTCTTCTTACAATCTCTGCCCCAGTCTGCATTCTCATAAGCTGTGGATATAAGCAGAAAATGTTAGGTATGTAATGTGGCTTACGTTCCTCACACAGTCAGAAAAACATTGAAAATATTAATCAAAAACTGTCCCTTGTTTGTCGTGCAGTGAGGAATGAAGATTATATTGCAGTATTCCTGTCTTTAATTTTTTACAGATGCATTCCTGATCCCTAGCTTTGTCTTGTTGGCAACTGCAGGTATTCCCATATTGTACTTGGTGCTGGAAATTGGTCAGAGACTGAGTAAGTTGCCGTTGGTGTATTGAATCAAGTGTCACGCTACATCTGCGATACTGGCATCAGCAGTTTTGTTGTGTCCTTTAGGAAAGGATCCACAGACTTTTGTTGGCGAAACCTAAAGGAAAAAGACCACTGGGTGACCCAGGCTTTGATATGAAAATAATATTATGGGAAATTTCCAGGTAGAGGAATACCTAGACCTAGATGGGACGATAATAATAAGATGTATCTCCAGGAAGTAGAATTTGGTGTTATGGATTGAATCGAGCTGGCTGCGGATAGGGACAGGTAAAATAAACCTGCGAATTCATTAACCCTTAGGCGACTAATGTCATATATATATATATATATATATATATATATATGGAGCACTCATTCTTGATGTTTCTAGATCACACACAACGACGCAGCACAG
>Ga0268261_10001309_pt1 | contig 16982 bp, 10 predicted proteins | sample TergutNc150P1_FD_190353 | JGI IMG/M metagenome (GOLD analysis project Ga0268261, IMG submission 190353) | Nasutitermes corniger P1 segment gut microbial community from laboratory colony in Florida, USA - Nc150 P1 (SPAdes) (version 2) | ecosystem: Host-associated > Arthropoda: Insects >...
CCCGTTCCGTGCATCGTGTTGCATATTTGTGAGAAAGACCAACAGGATGCACACTTTTTCTTAATTTTATTTCAGTTAAATTGTCCTTGACATTAATTGAATAATTGTTCATCATCATGAGCTCTGTACAAGCAGCATACAATTTAATATAATTTCAGCGTGTTAACATACTGTAAGCTGCTTGTACAGACCTCCTGATGATGAACAATTATTTGTTCGAAACATGTCGAGGACAATTTAACCGAAATAAAATTATTAAAAAAAAGTTTGCATGCTGTTGGTCTTTCTCACACCAAAAAAAAAAAAAAAACCTGTAGCAGTGTTGCAGTATGTGTGCCTGGCTTGTGACACCAGTACCTATGTTGTGGTGTGGTGCCTGACATATGACACCAGTACCTATGTTGCAGTATGTGCGCCTGGCCTATGACACAAGACCAGATCTCATCATGCAACTCTTCACCAGGGAGTGGAGTTTGGAACTGCCAAAACTGCTTATCACAGTGCAGGGTGGTAAAGCCAACTTTGAACTGCAGCCAAAACTTAAGAAAATTCTGCGCAAGGGCCTGTTGAAGGCTGCCAAGACCACTGGAGCATGGATCTTTACTGGGGGCACAAATACAGGTGTGTTATATATTGAAACAGTCTACCTAATTCCATCATCAGGTCTTTCTTGGAAGTTTGTAGTCCCTTAGCCACTCAAGATATTCCCACCACCACACTGAACTGACGTGTTCGTGGCTGTGTTTGTAAGAGCCGTGAACTTACCTGCTCTGTTTACATTTTCATATGCTGTTCTCTGAGACCCATTTCCATGTTAACATTGCTGTCAACATTGGTGTCTCTCAAACAGTCTGTGCCCTTGACAGTTTCCAACTTACATTTTATATCCATATCCCATTTCTGAGCCTCATCCTCATTACTTTAAGCAACCTAATTGTGATTTTGTTAAGGTCTTTGACTGTCATTTCTTGATTCTAATAGGATAAGGAGAGGTATCCAAGTTTGGCACTGGTACAAAATAGTCAGAACATGTCCCCATTATCCAAATGAGGCTGCAAGATTTGTGTTAAACTTTTGAAAACTTGCTACACACTTGCTGTGTAGCCAAATGCCATGCCCCCAATTTTAATACAGGCTGTAGTTTTGCAGGCTGGAAAAGTATGTTGTGCTTATTATATGGTTAACAAATATTCAAAGAGGACATTTCCTACTTACTGGCCATAAAATAGGGGACATATCAGCAAAAATGAGTTTAAGAAGAGGATATGTCAACAAAAAGGAGGTTAAAAAAAGAGTATATGTAGATGGAATTTTATTAAATAAAAGTCTGTTTATTCTGACCTCTTTTTTTTGACTTGTACAATGATAATATGTTGTTGTTGTTTATTAATTTATTCATTCATTAATTCATTCATTCATCCTTAATTTTGATACATTAATCAGGTGGGCTTTATAAATCATAGAGTTGTGCATCACATATATTTACAAATTACCACATGTAAATTTAACGTTTAACCACATGTAACTTGTTGGCAGGTGTAACAAGACAAGTTGGTGATGCACTGCTGTTGGAACGCTCCCAACGTAGTGGACGAGTAATTAGCATTGGCATAGCTCCCTGGGGCATTGTTGAGAACAACCATGAGCTCTGTGGACACAACCGCGATGTTCCATACCACTCCATATCCTCTCCCAGGTACAGAACATGTACATACTGCTTATGTCTCTTATGTGCTTCTAAATATACTTTAAGTTCATGAGAAAGATGCAAGCACTGTTTGGAGAAAATCCTGACAGAGTCTTGTTGTTACTGTGAACATTAGATGGTTCTGCCTTTGCTCAGTTCATTGCTTATACCTCATGATAGATGCCCATGTTCAGCTTTTCCTAGGATTTGGTGTGGTTTTGTTTTTAACAAGTGGCGCCGAAACATGTGTTTGCAGATGACTAAAGCACATTGAATTTTTTTTTTTTTTCACTCAAGACAAGGTAATTAATTAATGCTTTCACAGTTTTGAAGGCAATATTGTAATTTTCCTGGACTTACAGACCAGAGTCATCACATTGTTTGTGTATGAAGCATGTCAACAGTTTGTTTTCATTACTCTATAAAAGGAAAACTGAGAATTATTGTAGTGAGTCCTATGAATGAAGCAGTTGTGTACTGAATGAATTCTGTGCCTTTTAGTGGAAGTGTTCTTCTTTTATTTTGCAATTTTGCATTGTCTTCTAATATGTCTTACACAGGGTTCCCATTATCTGTAATCATAGTCTATAAAGGCAATTGTTAGTATTGGAAAAGTCCATCTTCAGACTTTAAAATGAAGATGAAGAATCTCTAGAAGACAAAGCAGCTTTTTGCTGTATGTGCTTTGTATTGGATTGTGTCCTGTATCTTTTCATTTTACACATTAAATGCATCCTAAATTTTGTCTTTGAGATTGTGTGCTGGTGACCATACTGCATTACAAAATCGGCTTTCTCACCAGTAAGTAAATGTAACCATGTAATGGTTCCCATTTTTCATAATCTTATTTTAGCCATATGTGTTTTCATGCTGCACACAAACCCACCTAAGCATAATTATTCCAGTGTGTAGTCCTGACTGATACAGTGTGGGAAACTAGCTCTTGAATGAAATAATTCTGTCATCAGGGGTGGGATTGTAAATGACAGTAACATTAATAAATCCATTAAAAATATGTATTTTGTGAATGTTTCAACAGCAAAATATTAATGACTTTATAATTAATTTAAGAAATGCATATCCTTTCAATGAATATCGTTCCATAGTACATCTGTATGGCTTACACAGGAACACCTACACTTTGCTGTGATATATGTTACGCGTTACTTTTTGCATGATGTCAAAGACATGCTTGGCAACATTTCCATGTTACTGTAATTTCTTGCCTGAATTGTATTTTAAGAAGCAGATTTTCTTGTACAGTTACTTGGTATTGTATTTGTTGTAGATCTAAGTATGCAGTTCTGAATAATCGTCATGCCTATTTCTTGCTGGTTGACAATGGAACTTCTGGAAGATACGGGGCTGAGCTCATTCTCAGAAGGAAACTGGAGAAGTACATATCCATTCAGAAACTACATCCAGGTATGGTTTCTTTTCTTGGTGGAGTAATTGGAAACGTTGTAGGGTAGCAAGTGTGTACATAAATAGCATTGTAACTCTCTCCTCTTGTATAGAAAGTAAGCTAAAACCTTTCAGTTGAACTGAAGCTGACAACTGAATTTCAAATGCACATGCTGTGAAAAAGTGGAAAACCAAATACCACTGCATGTAGTAAGGTACTTTAACTTGTGTATCAGAAACCATACTTCATGACCATGAGACACACTTCCAAAGGGTTGATGTCAGTAACTTTATTGGTTGTGAAACACTACCAGATTGAAGTTGAAATAGTTTATTTATTTGGGAGCAGGTGTTGTAAACTTGTATGAAAGGTCTGTGGAAAAATCACAATATTTATTTTGACATGTTTCATTCAATTTTATATGAATAATTCATGTACAGTATACAGTATAAATGGTTGGCCAGTGGGTTAATCTTTTTAGAGGTTTTCTTAAGGTGTTAACATCAATTTGGAGTTGGACCCCATTCTTTGCAATTTGTAGTCAAGTACAACTAAATCCCTTTAGTCTGATAACCAATAATTTGTTAACCCTGATATCTGGCACTTGAGGAGAGCAGTTCCAAGCCGGGCTGTTTTGTCTTTTACCAAATGTAAACTTTATCACTGAAATTGGCAGCCCTCTAGGACATGTTCAAAAAGGCCTTCAGGAGTATCTCTACATCAACCATTGTGGTATCTTCTGATCCCTTGTCTCTTACTCCATTGACTTCTTCAGCTGTGAAGACTTTTGAAAACACAGAAGAGGACCCTGATGAACCGGAACCACCTGATGAATGAGATACCCAAACAGAATACTCCTTTGATTAGTTTTACAAGTATTGGAGCAGTAATAAGTAATTACCTGTAAGAACTTAGGTCAGTAAAGGTTATGTCTGATAATCTGAAATGGTTGATAAATTGGCTGTTGCCTAGTCCAGTGCAAGTAGGATTAACAAAGTTGTACTGTATCTGCAATCCCTTTTTGTTCCAGGTACTCACTGTAGTACTCCTGTGGTGTGTCTTGTGATAGAAGGTGGCACCAACACCATTAGAGCAGTGCTAGAGTATGTGACAGACACACCACCTGTCCCAGTAGTTGTTTGTGATGGATCAGGACGTGCAGCAGACCTTCTGGCCTTTACACACAAGTAAACATGACCTGTTTGGAACTATCTAGAATTGGTAACTTTGTGGTTTGGTGTTAGGATACATGCAGTGGGGCATATTTAATAGAAAATTAAGAGGATTTGCCTGTTTAATTGTGTAAAATACTATCTTTGTTAAATTAATTGTATACAGTGCATAAATAAATGTGTAAGAGTAATTAACACTATGCACATCTAGTGTGTGGCACTTTGCAGGCTTGAAGGTAGGTATGAGTGTTTCAGAGCAACCTGTTGCCTCCATCTTCTTCTATCAAGATGAGGCAGCAGGTCTGTCCAAATTGTTGGTGCCCATGTACCAAACACATGATGTCACACCCCAGAAGATTATAATCTTAATACCGATAGCCATGAGAACCCCAAGAGGAAGGTTCACCCATCCATCTGGCTGTTGCACAGCCATTAGAACTGGTTGGATTTAATTACAGTTTTGAATTTAATTTATGCTATAAATCAGTGGAAAGTTTTTAATTTATTGTATATTGGTCAAGTATAAACCCTACTTCACACCTAGTTTAATTCCATAGGTTTTCTCTGAGAAGGCTTCTACCCTCCTCCCCCCCCCAAAAAAAAAGTACTTGAAATATCTCATCAAGTCCTGCTGCCTTTATTAGAAACGCTACTTGGGGGATGAATATTTACTGAAATAAAAGGAAATCTAATTTTTTATGCTTTTGGTAAGAATAGCCTTTCAACAGTACATGTTTGTCCTCTCTAATGGGATTTGACTACTGGCATTCATTTATTTTTCTTGATGATGGAGAAACTTCATAGTAACAATATCGAAGCAAGATTGTTACAGGGATATGATAAATAAGTTGTTTAGACAAAGTAAAAGTAATTGGTATTAGTAGTACAGAAAGGTAGGTTTGTCATATCTCTGAGCATAGGAAAATATGAAGCTGGAATGTGTGTTCATGCGCATGTGGGCACGTGTGGTTGCTGACATTGGCCATGTTTTCACTGCTGATAACTGAGGCTGAAGCAGGCACTGGTTAATCATCTCTTATTGTGCGTGGATCTCAGATGGTTTCAATGCACTTGCAGAATGCGTTAAGTTAAAAAAAAAATGTACATTGGCAATACTTTTGCAAAGTGTGTTTCAAGGGGGCCAAAAAGTCACAAAGAATTCTGTAGAAGATATCCTATATTTACAGTGCGGTGTAGACAACACAGCATAGAATACTGGAAAATTTGTTCATTGTTGGACATAAGGGGATATAAAAACTTGTACTTTTTAAAAATTATGTCTGATTGACATTGAGCAAGAATGAAAACAGTCAAATTAAGAGATATTGGTGTTTTGAATATTCCCGGGGAATCATGGATTTCCTTATGTGGCCTTGAATACTACGTGATTTCCAGGCTTAATATTTGTACAGTTACTGTCTTCTGGGATGTGATACCATTTGGTCTGGTATAAATTTACCGCCTTGTATTTAGAGGAAGTTGGAGGTTGCAGGTTACTCTGAAGGAGTTTGTACCAGACAACATGGCATCATATCCCAAAAGAGAGTACACAGCACCATATCCCATTGGACAATATGTAATCTAAATATTCACAGCCATGAGAACATCATCTTTCATACACTGTTTTTCTATGCCAGTTGTCATAATGAAATCTGCCATAAGAGACTTCTTCATGCAGAACAGAGTTTAAGAATAACAGCATTAAAATTATACAGGATGCAGCCAAAAAAAATGACATTTTTTAGAATAAACCTAGCTCAAACAAAAGTAGTAGTTTTATCTGATGAAGCGCATTTCAGATCATTTTATGTACATTTTTTTCTTTGTAAAAATGATTTTCTAAGATGGCTTTCATCCCTCTGTGTACATTTGTACTTCTGAATGTAAACTTGTCAGTACACACTGTGTCATCTCCATCAGCACTGCTGCAGTTTCTTCTTTGATGTTCTACTCCAATTTATGTTAGTCCTAGGGCAATTGACATACACTTAGCTCTTGACGTAGCCCCAGTTGAAATCTTGCACATAATTGAACATCCCCATTGTACAAGATTACATTTGCTTCAGAGCAGTGAATTTCTTGCAGTGTAAACCATTATCCCTTCTTTCTGGAACCATGCAGTGTGGAGGCTAAGGAAATGTCATCCCAGCTCTGGTGCAAAGAAGCTGAGTAACTTGAATCTTTGGCAACATTTCTGTGAGATTGTCAGGTCTTAAATGTGTGTGAAGCTTTGTGTTGTATTGCAGGTATGCCTCTGAATCAGGTGAGCAGAGTGTTCTGGAAAGCATGAAGGATTACTTGATTAGCACCATCCAGCGTACATTTGAAGTCGGTGTGGAACAAGCTGAGTGTCTGTACTCTGAACTGCTACAGTGCACTCGCAAGAAGAACTTGGTAAGTAGTAGTAGTCATGGTGCAGGATTTGCTTTGAAGTAGTGTACAAAATCTGTAAAAGCAAGTGGAAATCTTGTAATGCCAGTGGAGGAAGTATAATGTATGCATTGTTGTTTCTCCTTGAAGACAGACAGAAAGATGTTGCAAAAGTGGTTGTTTGAAAGCTCTTTTGGCATAATGGAACTCTGAATGCCTTATTTTGTGTGAATATGATTGTCTGTGCCTTAAACCCTCCCCAAAATATGTACCGTCTGGATTTCGGTTTTGTGGGGTTTGAAGTCTCAGATTGGTAGGTTATTACTTCAGTCCAGAAGAGTGACCATAAATTCATGCTGGCTCAATCATTTTTAGAACAGTAAATGAATTTATGCACACTATGCGATTGCATGGTGTTGTGAAATAACATGAAATGTAGTCCCAAACAGAGTATTTAAATATGATGCTTTGTTTCAAGGAGGATGTGTTGAAGAAAGTTTCATAGAAAGTGTTCTCAAAGTGTGATGTCTTTCAGAACAACAGTTCACAGAATAGGGACAAGTTACATTCAACAGGATTAGTGTTAGACACAAAGAATACTTCAGTAAGATGTACTAACCAAATAAAAACATTGTTATATTATCTCTGAAGTATGGATTTCAAGAAGTCAGTCTGTGTTGCTACAAAACTGTAAAAAATTATGACCCTAAAAATGACATATGTATAAAGTATTGTGCCTCCACACTGTGAAGCAAGAAATCATTAGTGCAGGTGGTTTGAGCAGTCTGTTTTGTTTGTCTTTTCAACCCAGAGTGTACATTTTATTTAAAAAATGTGCAGTTTACATTAACTGTCTATGTAAATAGTTAATAATAACTGAAATATATAACTCTGGTGTGCAGTAAAGAATCGGATGTATTTAGACAAAAATACTGTACCTTTGATTGTACTGAGAACACAACTTGGATGAAGTGCTTTAAAGTTGTAAATAGTTAAGAAAATAGTTAGTGGACCACAGAAAATTCAGATCCTGTTTGTTAAGTGTCTTGACACAGTTTAAGTCAGAATGTGTTACACATTTAGTATTTGGATAATTAAAGGGCCAGTCATTGTTTGTGAAGCAGTAAATAGTAAATATGTGACATATTGATGCTGGCAGTACTTCCTGGAGCACAATGTAGAGTTTAAGAGACAATAGTCATCTTAGAGTGTTGTATTTCAATTCCAGATCACTGTATTTCGTATCACAGATCGACCAGAGGCTACATCTCAAGAACTTGATCAGACAATCCTTACAGCTCTGTTTAAGAGTCAGCACTTATCTCCATCTGAGCAACTGAGCCTTGCACTCACTTGGAATCGAGTTGATATTGCACGCTCTGAAATATTTGTTTATGGACAAGAATGGCCTCCAGGTATATCTTCCATGTGTGACATACTACTTCTAACTCCATATGTTGTGCTGAGTAACTGAAATACTTATTTCTTTGAAGGAGCTCTAGATGAGGCAATGATGCAAGCACTCGAACATGATCGTATTGATTTTGTTAAATTACTGCTGGAAAATGGAGTCCACATGAAGAAGTTCCTGTCTATACCTCGTCTGGAAGAGCTGTACAACACAGTAAGTCACAAAGTACAGATGTGTAACAGCCAGCCCACCCTGTACAGTGTAGTGAAATGTTATTACTCTTCATGCCCTGTTGACAGCAGCCAGGCCTATTGTTAATGCTTGTAGTCCTTCTGTTAGGTGCCAGATATGCATTGCAGCTCTTCTTTGTGAGTGAAAGCTTCTTGTGATGGGTTGGTGGTTTCAGATGTTATGAATCAGTCTGTCATTCCACAAGTAACAGTGCCAGATACGTGTGACTGAGTTTAATGCACCTTGGAAGGCTTTTTTGAGCCATTTTTATTTCTATTAAGGTTATTGTACCTAAGAGTCTATTATTAACCTAGTACATATGTTTTGAAACCTTTGATATATCTAATAATCATCAAAATATGGCACCTCTGTGGCCTATGTAGCATTATTACCATGTGTCAGTTTTGTCCACTTTAATTCATTTTGAGGCCCAGATTACTTAAGATCCAAATACATGTTTGGGCACCTTTTCCAGATGTTTTGGGCAAAAGTTGCAGATATCTGTAAAATACATATATTTTTTTTAATGAAACTTACCATTTTCAAGAAACTTGCTCTGTCACTGGCTGTTATAGATTTCAGTTACAATACATTGCACCAGCTCAGTTTTATGCATAAGTGAAACTCATCTTTCAGGTGTTGCCTGATGGTGCATTTGCCTCTTTCTGTTCCATTGTGCATATTCTAGAATGAATTGTAAGACATTTATGTCACTTCATTGAATTAAACCTTGTTAAGCCATTTGATAATAACACAAGCAGAAGGACCTATTCTCTATATTTGTGTTCTGTGTCAGTTGCACAGGGTTCAGTTGCAATAACTTTAAAGAAGAAGCACATGCAAATTAATCACAGTTTGCTTACACACTCAACCAAAGACTTGGCAGAGAGCATTGTCAGCCATGGTTGCAAGAGTATGGTGTCCATTTATTATTCTTGGCTATTTTTCTGTAGGATCCATGGTAAGAAGCAAGAAACAGAACAGTTTCACTTAAAATTTTTATCACATGAATGAGCCATGAAACAATATATTTACTTTGATTTGCTTTGTGAATTTAAAATTTTCATTAACATGACATTGCGCTATAACAGTGTGTAGTGGAATATATGTTTATGGTTAAGTACTGAACATTTTGTGAATGTCAGTATTCTGAAAATATAATGAAAGTGCACCTGAAAATCTGTGTTCCATAAGGACATTTCTTGCAGAGGGAGCTTATATGAGTGGGGAAGAGAGTCAGTAATTATGGTGCAATTGAAAGGCTTTTATTCTAATCAGTGTTTGATTGTGTGATTGCAGAAACAAGGACCTTCAAACACCTTGGGCTACATTCTGAGAGACGTTCGACCTCATATTCCCCGAGGTTATATGTACACACTGCATGACATTGGATTGGTCATCAACAAACTGATGGGTGGAGCTTACAGGTTACTATGATATCCGTAGTATTGGCAAGTTTTGTTTACAGTAAATGACAAGGGCATTATTTGTTAAATTAATAGCCAATCAGGTATGGAAAATACATGTTATCATTTAGTTCAGAATCTGTAAAAAAAAAAATCTGAAAATTAACTGTTTCCTGAATTAACTTTGCTTAAAAATTTGTGCTAAAGTTGCTGAAATTTGGGAATGTTACATTGTTGGGCATCAAGCTGGGTGGTATGTCCATAAGGGCTAGATTGGCCAGGTCCCACCTACATTCAGTCATTTGGTGTAAAACAATATTTTGATGAATTTCTCATGTGTTTGCTTGTAGTATGGCATATGAAGTTGTGTGATAGATTTATAATTTTTTAATGTTTGTATAGTATGAAAAGGTTTTTTACAAGCTGCAGAGGTGCTGCATAGTTTGCAAGAACTGCTGTATAGGCCCTAGCATTTAGTTCTGTTTTCCTTTCAACTTGCCACCACTTTGAATTGTTGCAGCTTTCACCATGTACTTAATTAAGTGTTGCATTATATAAAACCACTGGCATGCATTTGATCATTTTCTGTCCCTCTCCGTGCAGGATAATGAGTGTATAGGCTGAATTTTAGAGTAAACAAACATAGTGCATGATTGTAAGTGTTAAAATGGCTGGTCAGTGCCCACAGGGGTGTATGTACAGACAGAAACTTGTTAACTGTATGATATTTTAAATGAATCTACGTACATTATGATGCTGTATTTGCTTGTTAGTGTACCACTACCGAAAAAGTAGTAAATTATGGTGGCAGCAGGAGCCTTTATGCTTGTTAAACATATAACGGTTACTAAATGTGTATATAGTAACTTAATAGTTACTTTAAATATCCAGCAGGGTTACTTGAACAATCAGTGGGTTGAATAACCTTTCACAATTTTTTTATTTTAATACTGCATGTACCATGCATCATATGATGAATTAGTTTGTAGGACCCACTTTATATGCACTAAATGTATTCTTCATATGTTATCAATTCTCCAGCATGTTTCAGCACACCACACGTGCCATCATTAGGCTTATCATGATAAGTAACATGCAACAAAAGCGGCTTCGGTGGTCTAGGGGTAGCGTGCTGCCTTTAAGTACCCAAGTTCGTGGGTTCAAACCCAGCCGAAGCCGTGAGGATTTTTCAGGGTGAAAAAATCCTCAGCACGCCTTCCTTTGGAGGGGAAGTAAAGCTGTCGGTCCCATGTCACAGATTTGCAGGATGTAAAAGATCCCTAAATGTAATGTGTAAGTTGGCATTTAGGCACAATTACCGGCCAATATTCTCGCCCACAGTTCCACCTTTCGCTGCTAGGATCTCTCGTGTCGTATGGACGTGGAGGCACCTGGCAGCGGAAGTGGGAATGTCTAAACCACAGGGAGGGGGTTTCAGGGTCACACAATAAGCCTTATAGGCTGCAGTGCATCTGGAGCATATGCTCCAGGCCCTGATGAAGAAGAAGAACATGCAACAAATAATTTGATGGCTTTATGATAACAACTATAAGACTGCCTGATGATGGCACGTGTGGTGTGCCGAAACATGGAGAACTGATAATGTGTGAAGAATACATTTAGTCTCTGTAAAGTTGGTTTTACAAACTAACCTTACATGTGTTATTGTGTATATTACATATCTCCCTGATGATGACTGGTTGTGATTGAAACGTGTAGGAGTTAAAAACAAATAAGTGATAAATAGGACTGGTGTATGCTTTGATGGTTTATTACATACTGTTGCTTTCACATGCTTGTGGCATTGAATGGTTGACATGCCTTCCACTTGCAAATCTGTTTCATTTCCATGGAGTCGCATATTTTGGGCCCATTGTAAATCTTCATATGTCTTCCTTTCTCCCCTGCTTGTCTGAACATTTGATCTCACTGGTACTGAACTGATGTATCAGAATCAATTGAAATTGAAATTAAAATTGAAATCATTGGTGCAGAATTACACTTTTGAAGCAGTTTTATATAAAGTATTTGTTCTTGTGATTATCAAAGAATGTAAAAGAAATATGTGGATAATGTTGACATTCTGGTGCAATTAGTGACATAAGCAGAGCATTTTAGACACATATGCATTCATACTGAAGAACCTGTTAACACTGGTCTTCCTGTCCATCTATACTCATCTACCCATAGACAGTAGAGGAGTAGCCAAGCCTCCTCCATCCTAAGGGTGGACTGTATTTTCAACATGCTGGATAGGTGTTCAGCCAGAGACCAAAGTGGTACAGGCCCTTCATTTAGAATGTTTTTTGAACACAAAATTATGCCAAAGTTGTTATGAAGAAGAGCACTGTGTAACGTAAAACATGCACTTTTAAAATTCCATTATTAAAATCCAACTAATGCACATCACTTGTTGCGTCAACTCTAAATAAAATTAAAGTCACAATAAACACTCCAACATGTTTCGGTTCACACAGGAACCATCTTCAGGGAGTCTCCCAGTGCTTGGCTAAAGCTATTTATATGGTTTTTGAGTAGTTTTAGCCTAGTGTTCTTGTAGATGTTACAGATCTTTGCTTGTTGGGCACCAATAATTTTTATGTTTGTACCATGCAACAAGTGATGTGCATTAGTTGGATTTTAATAAAGGAATTTTAATATTAGAAATGCATGGTACAAACATAAGAAAAAAATTAATGCACTTTTAAAATTCGAACATTTAAACAGAGCTTCAAATCTTCCCCTTGTTAATTAACTGGTCATGGTGGTGGGGAGGGTAAATCTGATTTGTTCTTGGCCCCACCAGTTCAGACAGGTATGCACCATCCCTGTTATGAAATATTTTCTTTTAATTAATCTCTTTACATTATAGAATCTAAAATAAAAAGTGTAACTATTTCCAACTAAATGTGGAGAAAAGAATGTGAGTGGTGACAGTTCGTAAAATCTTCTTCCAGTTTGCGTCACCCACCTGAGTCTAAGTCTCCTACATGGTCTTTTCACATTTGGGTTTACAAGAAAAATTCTTTATGCTTTTCTTGTTTCCATCTGCACATGACATGCTGAACTGATTTTATCTCTGTTGACCTATTACCTGTAACAACATTAAACTAGAAATATCAAGCCTTGAAGCTCCTTAGCACGTAACTTTCTTTTCTCCTGCCTTAGTTCTGTCCTCAGTGGTTCTCCACTTCATGACGTGTATGATTTTTGTCTTAAGGTCATCTTACACTCGACGCAAATTCCGCCTCATCTATGCCAAAGTGATGAAGAAGTCGCCACATGTTCATCGAAACAGTTCATCCTTCATCCGTTACTATGGAAACACAAACGTGACATTGAGTCTTCTGGCAGAAACCCTCCCAACATCAAAGGAGGCTGCTCTGTTTGATTATCCATTCAACGAACTGCTTGTGAGTGCTTGTTTCATGCTTGCACTAAGAGAATATTATCTTGCACTTCCAATGACTGTAGTGTAGTAACATTCTGTACTGTTTTAGATAGGAAAATTGAAGATAGCATACTCTAGACCATATAGTAGCAAGCATTCCTCAAATTTAATCTGATCTTAACTTCTCAATAAATTTTTTTTTTGGTTTTGTTATGATTATTTACATATATTTTGAAAATTTTCACATTTTTAAAATACCTCTTGGCAGTATTTGTATGTATCTTGATTTTGTGCTGTGTTCTAGTGATGTCACAAAAGGGTGATATGCCAAAGAATTTGTTTGCTGTTTCAGACTTGGGCAGTGTTGACCAAGAGGCAGCAAATGGCTTCGCTTATGTGGCAACATGGTGAAGAAGCCCTAGCTAAAGCTCTGGTAGCCTGTAAGCTGTATAAAGCTATGGCCCATGAAGCAGCTGAAGATGACTTGGAAACAGAGATATATGAAGAACTGAGGAATTATGGAAAAGAATTTGAAAACATTGGTAAGCTGAGTTCATGTCTTGGGCAGTGAAACTGAGACAGTTGTGTGGATATGATTGAATAAGAGTATAAGAAATTGCTGTTCAGCCATTTTGTGTATAGAAGGGCTTAAGAATGATTTTCAAACAATACACACCCAAATTTATGAATCTTTGTGACATTTGTGACATCAGCAATGAAAACTAAATAACAAGGTGTTCTGAGTGGAACTTGTAAAGCCTACTTGCCATGTTACACATATCACCACCACCACCACCACTACTTATTGCTGCAGTGGCTGTTACCACCTCCAGCATCGTCGTTGTCGTCGTATTTGTTGAGAACATGTTATTTAAGTACAAATACTGTGTATGATAAATTTGTCACATGTAATCCAAAAATATCACATAGTTGTCATTTTTATAATTAACTTAAAAACACTACTTCATGTATAATGTTTATGTATGTTTATCATCTGTCTCCAAGCTGAATTTCACTTGCTTGGCTCCAGTGGATCATTAGTTACTGCCATCAAAGCGAAAGCTAAATAAATTTGTTGCATTCCTGCTTACCATGTAATTGTTTTAAATTCTACAGACATGTTACCAACTTCTGTTACTAATTTTTCCCTACTCTATTAGCATACGTCATTTGAGGATCATGGGTATCACTGGTGTTGTTCACAACTTGCCAGTTGGAATGTCTGCTGTGTTGCTGTTTTGTGATTGTAGGGGATTAAAATATATGGTATTGGGGTGACCTGCATTGGTCTAATGTTTATACTCAGGTTCATGACAGTTGGTGGATTTGTTTCAAATTTGAAATGGGGTACATGAGCACACGCAGCACAGTGAACTCTGGACTGCCATTTTTTCCTCCTCTCTGAGTATGGGCATGTAGTTACCAGGTACATAATTGGTTGAGTAATTTCATGCTTTAAACAAGTTAGGACATTTTTGCATAACGTGACAATTCTGACGTGTTTGCTCGCTTTCATTGAATTGTTTTGAAAAATGTGACAAAGAGTTTATTGCAAGGCCTGTGTTTCGTTTTCATCTACAGTTTTTGAAATATTAGCAACTTATGTTCTAGGTGTGCTTGTCTGCCCTTGCTACAAGCACAGTAAGCACATACCTGAATTTGTTACAGCTCTAGAGCTGCTGGACTTCTGCTACCGGCAGCATGATGACCAGACACAGCAGTTGTTGACATGTGAGCTTCAGAACTGGAGTGGTCAAACTTGTTTGAGTCTGGCAGTGGCAGCCAATCACAGGGCTTTACTTGCACATCCCTGCAGCCAGATCATACTTGCAGACCTGTGGATGGGCGGTTTACGCACTCGCAAGAATACCAATCTGAAGGTACAGCTTTGAAGAAATTATTATCAGAATTAGACATGTGTATACCCAAGTAAAATTTAAGGAAATTGAATATGTTGTGTATATGTCATCAGTTGCTTTTAAAATGTGATCATGTGTTTAGTGTATGTTCTTTCATTGCTGGTGTTCATAGTTGAAACACATACAATTAATTTGTAGCACTTTATTTTTTGTTTTGTGCACTGATCTGCAAAGAAACCTAGAAAACTTGGAAAAGTAACAGAGTGGTAAAGTGTGTTCGTGGAGGGACCAGTGATACCTGCGATGTCATGTTACAAAGTGAACTGTCATTTCTTTTGAAGGATATTTCATAATTGATGTAATCTTGCACATTTACCCATGTAACATGCTGAAACATTCCATCATTTTCAGTGACTTGTGTTGGACCGTATAATCATGATTATCCAAATCACTGAATGGGCTGAGGAGGATTACATGCCTGGTTAGCAAGATCCTCCAGTTTAAACCCTCCAGATGTTTATGTCTGGGGGCTCATGAAGGAGCTAATGTGTGCACAAACAACCAACAACAAAAATGCACTCCTTCAAAGAATTTTGGTTGCCACAGATGACATTTCAAGCAACCACTACATTCTTAAGGATATTATTTCAGTAATAAATTGGGTGGACATTTGGACAGTTTTGTAGCATGTTTTGTTATTCAATAACATTTGCTTAATTTTGTATTGAAGTCATTGTGAAAATTTTAATTAAAAACCCTTCTTTGTGGTACATCTTTTTTTGTTACATTCAAACAGCCATAACTCCTTAAACTTTCTGAATTACTTTACTCATAATTGCTCGACTAATGTACCACTGAAGTTTGGCAGACCCTGCAGTAATTGCTCTGTATGAGAATATGGGTGATACGTATCATGCTGTGCTGCCTTCTCCTTCTCTTTTCCTTCCACCATTTTGTGACTTCTTGTATGTTTCTGGAGTGTTCTTGTGTAATTGTGTGATTCTTTTGTTCTTATTTTATTTTATTTTCTTAATATCTGACCAAACAGATGTGTGTGGCAATAATTCATGTGGGTGGTTTTCTTAGCCTTTCCAGGTGAAAGCTGAGAATACATTGAAATATGCCTTGATTGTCTGCTTCCAAATCCATACCTGTTCACCATTTACTGTCATCTACATCATTAGCCCATTGCTTTTGCTATTACATTACCTCTGAAGATTATGACGGAATCCAAGACTAAAATAATTGTCTCTGTTACCATCCATGTTGTGTCTTTACAAGGTTCATAAACACAGCCACATTATATCACCTACTTCTTACCCACTACATATATTTACGCTACAGCAAGTATGGATGCTGAGTATGTTTCATACATACCAGTACCAGAAAATTAAGTTTATATATTTATTTATTTATTTATTTATTTATTTATTTATGTATGTATGTATGTATGTATGTCTTTCTCTTTTCCTAAACATCTACACTGGCACTGGGGCATACCCAGGGTTCTTTTCTGGGGTTAAAGCAGCTGAGGCATACAGTTGAATACTCATCTCAATCTGGTGCCAAGATTAAGAATGAGTAGAGCTATACCTCTGCTCTCCTATATGCCTACATGGTGTGGACAGGGACAGGGACAACTTTACCTTTTTATCTTTACCTTACTTACTTATTTATATTGTAATAAAGTTTTCAATATCTAAACCTGTATAGTGTCACATAATGGTGTGATTAATGAATAAAGAAGTGGGAGTGGTTATTGCCTGATTTTAGACTTATCCTGACATTTGCCTGTAGGTAATGAGTCAAACCACAAACACATTTCTGTCTAGATAGCTGTGTTAATGATAAGCCAACTTGCTAGGTCAGAAGTTACTTTCCAAATAAACAAAGCGGCTGCACTTGGCAGATTTTTCATGCATTAATTAACCCTTAGGCGCCGGGATTTAAATGCCCCGTGCAGTGGCTGCCTGCCGGAGTTTTTTCTGGGGTTTTTTAAATTTCAATGCATGCTCTTAGAAAAAAAATCGTATCTCATAGACTTTTCCTT
>Ga0268261_10001310_pt1 | contig 16965 bp, 14 predicted proteins | sample TergutNc150P1_FD_190353 | JGI IMG/M metagenome (GOLD analysis project Ga0268261, IMG submission 190353) | Nasutitermes corniger P1 segment gut microbial community from laboratory colony in Florida, USA - Nc150 P1 (SPAdes) (version 2) | ecosystem: Host-associated > Arthropoda: Insects >...
GCAGGTACCGACGCCACCATTGATGAAGACGGCCTACTAACCGTTGGCCCCAACCACCCGGTCGGCCCAATAACGGTAACGGCCACTCCCGTCTTTGTATCGCAGTACGATGCAGTTATCACCGGGTCGGCAACTGTGACGGTTTACTACCGTCCGCAGGTTACCGGCATTTCAGTTACGCCTGCCCTCGCCGAACTTCTGCAGGGCGATACCGCACAGTTCGCAGCCACCGTCACCCAATTGGGCGGCGCCCCGACGGATGTTGAGTGGAGCATGGCTGGAGCCGATGAAGGCACCACCTTAGTTGGCGGCTTGCTATCGGTTGATGCCGCCCAAGAACCTGGCGTAATCACAGTTACTGCTACCTCGGTCTTTGATTCCGCGTGGTCTGCCAATGCAAGTGTGTTGGTATGCTTGTCGGATATTGATGAGACTCTATTCGTATCCCATGTGAGCGCTGGCTGCGACCCGGCAGCCCTAGTGCTGTACAGCGGCCAGATAACCGAGGGGCACCCTAAGTGGGGCAATCATTACGCAGCCGGTGGGCGGCACTTGACGCACATCGCGGTACCGCTGGTGAACTTCCAACACGTTACCGACGCCGTGACTGGTACTGAGGTCGCCGGCACTAACTACGTGTTGACTTCCGGTTCAACAGTAGTTGCCTTCACTGAAAGTTTCTTAACGAGTCTCAAAGGTAACCACACGTTCAACATCAACTTCTACCATACTGGTACCGGCGCATTTAGCATCCCGGTAACCGTGGTGGGAACTGGGAGCACGGATACTGAGGACAATAATGACGATGATTCTGACAATGACGGTGGCAACAACCAGCCAGTTATTATGGCCAGCCCTGAAGTTCAAGTTCAACATCACCCGGCAACGGGTGTGTGGCTACTACCTCTGGCGCTAGCCGCAACCCTTGGCCTCGGAGGCGTCACCGCCATCCGCAACTCCAAGAAGAGAATCACCAACTAAGAACACCTAATTAGTTGAAATGCCAGAATCGCCGCCTAGGAACTTCTAGGCGGCGATTGGCTTTTAAGCCCTGATCACTTTGACGATGTTAAGGCCAATACCCCACACGCTGCCTCCGGCACACATGGAGGCAGTGCACCTCAATTCCGACCCGCGCGCCAACCTGCGCCATTCGTTTTTAGTTTTATGGTGGGATGCAATCGTGACCATCTATACACCCCAGGGTTCGGGCCGGAAGTCCAGGTTTTTGGCGCCGCCGCGCAGCCGAGGCACTCATAACCCGCTGCGCCATGACTTGGCAATCTTGTTGGTGTGGCTGTTGACGCTGATTTGCTCGGCCATATGGGTACATGGCGGCGGTTTCGCTACGTTGCTGCGCGGCGGGCGCGGGTCGTTTACCGCTTTGGCTGGGTTATCTGGCTGGATTGCCGCGCTAATGTTCTTGTTCCAAGTGCTACTTACGGCGCGCATCCCGTTTGTGGAATTCGGGTTTGGGCGTGACCGCATTATGCACTGGCACCGCAAATTTGGCTTCTGGTCCTTTTGGGCGGTATTGGCTCACATTGTATTTATGAGCGTTGGTTACGCGATGGGCACACCCCGCAACCCATTCAGCCAATTTGCCCAAATTATCGCCAACTGGCCAGGCATGGTTTTGGCCCTGATTGCTACGCTGCTGATATTCTTGTTTGTCATTTTGATGTCGGTGAAAAACATCCGCCATAAAATGCTTTACGAGCGCTGGCACATGTGGCACCTGCTGGCTTACCCTGCGGTTTTGCTGGCCATCCCGCACATGATTTGGGCGGGCGCCACACTCAGTCACAACCGTGCTGCGGTAATTTTCTGGGTCACGTTGTGGGTGCTGACCGTGCTCTCGGTGCTGGTGTTTCGCGTGATTATCCCCATGGTCCGCTCTAGTCGCCACCAAATTGTGGTGGATGAGGTAATCCACGATGGCAGCCGGGGGGTTACCGTCAAAATGAGTGGCAAAAACCTGAGCGACTTAAACGCCCGTGGCGGTAGCTTCTACAATTGGCGCTTTTTAAATGGCGACAAACACCAATACCGGGGCCACCCCTTCTCCATTTCGATGCCGCCCACCAATGACAAACTACAGGTAGCCGTGCGCGTAGTTGGTGATGGCACGGAACGCATTGCGCAGCTACAACCTGGTACCAAAGTGTTTATTGAAGGCCCGATGGGGCGCATCAGCGGCGACTTACGCTTAGGCGACCGGCTGCTGGCCTTTGGCGCAGGCGCGGGCGTTGGCCCGATGGTGGCAATCTTGGGCGAACAAGACTGGGGTCCTGGTGAGGCTGTGCTGGTAACGCGGGACAATGTGCTTGAAGAAACCATGATGATCCCCGAAATCACCGATCTAGTGGAAAACCGGGGCTTAATTTGGCACCGCTTAGTTGGGGGCATCCCCACTAGCGGCTCAACTTGGTTACCGCCCGATGCTGATGGGGTGGGACCCGATGGTGCTGCGCTGATCCAATCCTGGTTGGCAACCGACCCAACTTATGACCCCCAATATTCTGATGATTACACCAATACTGACGTATTTGTGTGTGGCCCACCCATTTGGATGAAGTCCGTGAAAGCTGATCTGCTGCGCGCCGGCATTGGTGAGGAGCAAATCCACATTGAAGAATTCGAATACTAGAAACCCCGCTATTAAAGTCCGGGCACTAAATACCAGGCATTAAGCTGGCAGATACGCTAACCAGGTTAAGACTTCTAGATAAGGTAACAAAATGAGCGAACAGATTATTATCCCCGATGATGGCACCACCACCGTGATTGGTAATGAGGTACACCACCATCACCACCACTACCGCAACCACAACAATGCTAATTTAACTGGCAAGTGGGGTGTGGCTGCCTTGTCGGCTATCACCGGCGGCGTGCTGACTTGGGCCGCAATGCACAGCGGCTTGGGAGCCACCCAACAAAATGTGGCTCCCCCAGCCCCCGCACCCAGCGCCTTCCATGATGGCACTTACACCGGCGCCGGTCACGGCGTGACTGGCGGCGATGTGATTGTTACCATCACGGTTGCCAATGGCGTAATTACCAATGTTGATGCGCAATACCCCAATGACTGGGAAGGCAACGCCGATGCGATTCCGCAACTGATTGCTGAATCCAAGGCCGCTCAAAGCGCTCACATCACTAACGTGACTGGCTCCACGGTTACCTCGGACGCCTTCAAAGGCTCGCTACAGGATGCGATTAACCAGGCTTCCGGCGCGGGGGGCGGCGTAGTGGCCGTGCCCCTGCCAGCCCCAGCCCCAGAAACCACCCACGGGACTTTGCACGATGGGCTGTTCTTCGGTGCCGGTTACATTTCCAGTGGTGGCCCCAACCCGCAAAACACCTACGTCACCATGCGCGTGGTAGATGGCAAGATTGTGGGCGTTTCAGCCACCTACCCCTTGGGTAATGAGGAGTCCGAACGTATTTCCAGCGATGCCGTCCCGCAGTTGGTTACTGAGGCTAAAGAAAAGCAAAGCGCTGACCTGACCAACATCACGGGCGCTACTAACTCCTCTGGCGCGTTCAAGCAGTCGCTGCAAGATGCTATTAACCAATCGGTAGCTGGGACCTCAACCGCCGCGCCCCTCGGCAACGTCGCTGATGGCACTTTCGCGGGGCACCCGGCGTCCACCGGGCGTGCTGGCGATGCCATTGTCACCATTACCGTAGCGGGCGGGCACATAACCGAAGTTACTGCAGTTATGCCCGAACACTCCTGGGGTGACCCCGAAATCAGCAACGAGGGCTTAATTCCCATCTTGGCCGCTGAGGCAGTAGAGACCCAAAGTGCTCACCTGACTAACATCACGGGCGCGACTGGTTCCACCACTGCGTTCATCACCTCGTTGCAGTCCGCGATCAACCAGGCTCGCGGCAACTAACAGCCTGGTCCGCCACTAGTTGAATTGCGGTTGGTGTTTAGCCGTTTACCAGCACGTTCTCGGGTTTCTAGCGGTCTACTTACTTAGTTGATTGTAACGCGACTACTATTGCCCGGCCCCTGTATTATTTCGAGTTAACTTCTAAGGCACGATGTCGCAACCACAGCATTCGCACCCCACCCGCACCGAGGTCACAACCGCCGAGGTGATGGGTACCGTGGCTACCATCCAGGTGGTTTACCAAGCCGCTGCTCAAAATGACGGCATTGCGGCATCGTACGTCAGAGCCTTTGTGGATGGGATGCGCGCCGACCAGGCCATATTCACCACTTACGATGATGCCTCAGTGATTTGCCAACTGGGGCGCGACGAAATCACTTTGACGCAGGCGCCTGAAGTAGTGCGCGAGGTGGAGCAGGCTTGCCAGTTGGCCAAGGCTGCAACCGGGGGGCGCTTTGATGCTTGGTGGCGAGGTTGGTTTGACCCCACGGGTTACGTGAAGGGCTGGTCTACCGAGCGCAATTTTGTGCGGCATTTGTTACCCGCCATGATTAAAATCCCCGAAATCATTGCCATCGGGGTAAATGTTGGTGGCGATTTGCAGGTTGCCACCAAACCTGGTGCGCCCTGGAAATGGAATACCGGGGTGGCTAACCCCTTTGACAAGACGAAGGTGCTGGCAACGTTTGCATTGGTGAACGGCGCAGCGGCGACATCGGGCACCGCCGAGCGCGGAGCCCACATATTTGATCCGCTAACCGGGGCGCCGGTACCTTCAGTTGACGGCGCGCTACCCAGTGGCGGCACTTTTGGGGAGCAAACCTCGATGAGCAACGATGATGTGGTTTCGGCGACCGTGATAGCTGACTCATTAACCCTGGCAGATATGTGGGCCACAACTGCCGTGGTGGCGGGGTTTAATGATCTAGCTTGGATCGAAAATGCGGGCACTAAATCCGGCATCATCGTCGCGCGCGATGGCCGCACCCGCCGGTGGGCAGGCCCTACCGAAATCGCATAGCCCATAGCTGTCGGTTGAGGTTCTCGAAACCACGGGAAAACAAGAACGCCGCCGGAATTACCTCCAGCGGCGCACCAGGTGCGACAATTTAGCCTTGGTGGGCGGCGATGTCGGCGCGAACCGCATCCATGTCAAGCTCTTTAACCTTGTTTAGCACATCAGCAAAGGCCGGGGCAGGCAGGGCGCCAGGTTGGTTGAATACCAAAATACCGTCGCGGAAAATCATCAGGTTGGGGATGGACGTGATGTTGCATTGCGCGGCTAGTTGCTGCTGCGCCTCAGTATCAACCTTGGCATGCACAATGTCCGGGTTTTGCTCCGAGCTGGCTTCAAAAATCGGACCGAACATGCGGCAGGGGCCACACCAAGAAGCCCAGAAGTCAACCACCACAATGCCAGGCTGGCTGATGGCCTCTTGGAAGTTTTCAAGTGTCAGTTCTTTAGTCGCCACGGCGGCTCACCTTTCAGGTATCCGATCTTGTTACTTTCCCACCTTACACCGATAATGGCATTGTGACTACTGCCCCGGAATTGCCCAACCCAGATTGGACGCCTGAAGGCTGGCATGGCCCGGCTGACCAGCCGCCGCATCCGCATGCGGGAATCAACGGTTGGCTGACCGACGGTGACTTGGCCGTAGTGCGGGCGCAAATTCCGATGCTGTACATCAACGTGGTGCCGGTGCGCATTGATGCGACAGGGGATGTTACCGAAATCGGGTTGTTACTGCGCATTGGCCCCAATGGCCTGAGCCGCGCCATCGTAGCTGGGCGCGTTTTGTACCATGAACGCATCCGGGACGCCATATTCCGCCACATCGAAAATGACCTAGGCCCGATGGCGCTGCCCGTAATCCCGGCCTCACCCCAGCCATTCACCATCGCAGAATACCTGCCCACCCCCGGAATTACGCCATTTTACGATGCCCGGCAACACGCGGTAGCACTCGCTTACATTGTGCCAATCACGGGCGACTGCCACCCACGCCAAGATGCAGTACACATTGATTGGCTCACGCCCGAAGAAGCCCTCTCCCCTGGCACCCAAGCCGCCTTTGAGGACGGCCAGGGTAATTTAATCAAACAAGCACTCGCTCACCTTGGTCGTATCCCCTAACCGGAGACTACGCTTTGTCATTCTGCGGCTAGGAACGTAGTGATGAAGAGCGCAGAACCTCTAAAAATTCAACATTAAACCGCTAACTTATTTCCCATGACTGAAACAGCGCAGACGCGGGCCGACGGCCGCACCCCTGATCAATTACGCCCCGTACGCATTACGCGGGGGTGGGCGCCGCAAGCCGAAGGTTCGGCATTGGTGGAATTTGGTGATACCAAAGTGCTGTGTACGGCATCGTTCACCGAAGGCGTGCCGCGCTGGAAAAAAGACAGCGGCAGCGGCTGGGTCACCGCCGAATACGCGATGTTGCCCCGCGCCACTAACACCCGCTCTGACCGCGAATCTGTTAAGGGAAAATTGGGCGGGCGCACGCATGAGATTTCTCGCTTAATTGGCCGCGCATTGCGCGCGATTATTGATGTAGATGCCCTGGGCGAAAACACCATCGTAATTGACTGTGATGTGTTGCGGGCTGATGGCGGTACCCGTACGGCTGCGATTACCGGCGCTTATGTCGCCTTAGCTGATGCAGTTAATTGGGCGCAAAACAAAGGCATCGTCAGTAAATCCGCTAAAATCTTAAAAGACTCGGTTTCCGCTATTTCAGTCGGCATTGTCGATGGGGTTCCGCTTTTGGATTTGCCTTACATTGAAGATGTGCGCGCCGAAACTGATATGAATGTAGTGGTAACTGGCTCGGGTAACTTTGTTGAAGTGCAAGGCACGGCAGAGGGCGCCCCATTTACCAAAGCCGAATTAGATCATTTATTAGAACTTGCCCTATTAGGTACATTTGAACTGGCTGAAATCCAACGGAACGCTTTAGGCTAATACTTATGAACCCGCGCTTAGTTTTGGCAACGCATAATCCGGGCAAAGTAGCCGAAGTAATTCATATTCTGCGCGATGAGCCTACGCTGTCTGATTTGGACCAAACCTCGGTGGTGCGCGCTGCTCATTTCGGTGTGGCACCCCCCATTGAGGATGGCGCCACCTTTGCCGAGAATGCTTTGATTAAGGCCCGCGCCTTATCACATGCTACCGGTTTGCCCGCCGTGGCTGATGATTCGGGGCTAGCAGTTGATATTATGGGCGGGGCGCCGGGTATTTTCTCGGCCCGATGGTGCGGCCATCATGGGAACGATGCTGCCAACTTGGCGTTATTATTGGGCCAGTTAGCCGAGCACACCGATGTGGGCCAGCGCCGCGCCAAATTCATTTGCGCCGCTGCCTTAGTCACTCCCGATGGTGAAGAAACCGTGTGTGTTGGTGAAATGCCAGGTCATTTGACTACCGAAGCCCGTGGTGGCTACGGCTTTGGCTATGATCCGATTTTTATCCCCGATAACCAACCCACCGACGTAATCCGCACCAGTGCCGAGTTAACCCCTGATGAGAAAAACTCCATCAGCCACCGCGCCCAGGCGTTCCGCGCCCTGGCTCCCGCCATCGTCGCTGCCCTGTCACACCAGTCTGCCGCGGCATATAGCCCGATTCCAGAGGCCCCAGCGAACCAAGACGAATAACGATTTTGCCGCCCTCACTGACGGTTATCCTGCGGCAAGGAACGTTTAGTGAGGCAGAGCGTAGGACCTCAAAATGGTGAAGTTTTCGAGGTTCTGCGCTGCCCACCGCATCGCAGCGTGCCCGCTGAATGACGAGGGCGGCTAAATTATATGGAGACCCTCTGGGACGGCCAAGCAGGTCGGCCCGCTATAGGTGGTGAGGGCTTCGGCGAGGGCGACATCTGGGTCATTCCACGGCGGGATGTGGGTCAAAACGAGCTGCTTAACACCTGCTTCGGCAGCAACCCGCCCAGCACCAGCGCCACTGAGGTGAATGCCAGGTAGCAAGTCCCGGCCCTCAACATAAGCAGCCTCCGCTAATAACATATCGGCATCGCGGCTAAGCTCCACAATGTTTTCGCAATAATCGGTATCACCGGTATAAGTCACAACGGCACATTCACCGAGGTTTACCGATGATGGCCCCACAATGCGCATGGCAAAACATTCGACCATGTGATAAACCAATTTAACTGAAATAGCAAAAGGCCCAATGTTAATGGTTTGCCCATCGGTCCAAATGTTGGCCCTAAGCACCGTCATATCTTTACTTAAGTCAATGGTTACCCGGCGGGCGCGTTCATCAATGCCTTCTGGGCCCCATATGCGAATGCCGGAGGGGATGCCGGTAATAGCGGAGCCATAAACTGGGTTATGTTTTAGGTGAACGTATAACGCAGATAAATCAGCAAAGTGATCGCCATGTAAGTGGGAAATCAATACGGCATCAATCTGATTAGCATCAAGGTACTTAATTAGCGGCCCCATCGAGCCGTTACCTAAGTCAACAACAATGTTCCAATCCCGGATTTCGGCATCGCTCGGCAAAGCCCCGGAAGCCACGCAAGCAGCTACCTCATCGGCGGTTACAGTTAATAAATAGCAAGACGCAGGCGAGTCAGGCCCAGGTACTGAGCCACAAATACCAACAGTACGTAAATGCATTATCTGCCTGCCCTTTCTTGATTAACCGCGCCCCGCAGCTTGCACTTCAGAAACTTCTGGACCTAAAAAGCGCCCAGCTAATTCTTCAAATGCTTTGGGGTTACCCGTTGACATAAACCTGTGCTTAGGCGGCCCAGCATTTGGGTCGCGTTCTAAATGATTAACCATCAACGCGTGGTAAACATCTTTAGCAGTTTCCACTGAGCTAGAAACTAATTGCACATCGCGCCCCATCACATATTGCAAAGCGCCTTGCAATAATGGATAGTGGGTACAGCCTAAAACTAAAGTATCCACATTAGCAGCTTTGATGGGTGCTAAATATTCTTCAGCATATGCCATAATTTCCGGACCGGAAGTAATTCCCTTTTCAACTAAGGGCACAAATTCCGGGCAAGCCTGGGTAGTAATTTTCAAATGCGGAGTTACCTCAAACGCATCTTCATAAGCTTTAGATTCAATTGTGGCCTTAGTGCCAATAACCCCAATGTTGCCGCTACGGCTAACAATCACGGCGCGGCGTGCAGCAGGCCGGATCACCTCAATTACGGGGATGCCCCGGCGCACCTCATAACGCTCCCGCGCATCCGGTAGGGCCACGGCGGTAGCGGTATTGCATGCGATCACCAGCATTTTCACGCCGTTATCCACCAATTCATCCATCACGGCGAGCGCCATCGCACGCACAGCAGCGAGCGGCTTGGGGCCGTAAGGGGCGTTGGCAGTATCTCCGATGTAGAGCACCTCTTCATTTGGTAGCTGGTCGATGATGGACCGGGCTACCGTTAGGCCCCCCACACCGGAGTCAAAAACGCCGATTGGTGCATTGTTCACCCGCTTAGAATACCCGCTGTTCAGCACGAAATTGCCCAGCAAAACCAGATTAGTGACTGAGGTAACAGTTTGGTAACGCGCCCTGAGGTTTTTGGTCTAAGTTTTGGGCCAAATAACCGCGCAGGGCGCGTCTAATGAGCCGGACTCAGTCAGTGCCCGATGGTGCAGCATCGCCGTATGGGGCCATCATTGCCTCCACTAACGACTCTTGCACAAACCCGCTGGCAAAAAATACGTTAGCTAAAAACTGATCTTGGCTAGCCTTAGCAGCGTTAGCACTCCCATCAGAATTATCAATGGCACCCAGCATTTGTTGATAAAGAATTTCCGAATCTTGGTCATCTTCAATTTTTAACTTTGCCCCTAAATAAACCCGAATGGCCGATAAGGCTTGCAGGGCTAAGGGGGCTTTAGCTTCGGGGATAACTACCGGAATTTCTATATCAAATTCATCACCAGATTCAGGGAGGTTACTTACGATGATGAGACCGAAATGCATCAGAGTGTTTAGTTTTTTATCTTCAATTTGCCCGCCCACCAAGCGGCTAAATTCATCAGCAGCGGTAGCATCTGAGCTGGCAGCGGGGAATAACTTGCGCCGGGTGGCATCATCAGGCGGGGCAACTTGAATTACTTCAATGACCGAGCGCACCATTGCAGCAAATACCACAATTTCGTAGGCGCCCCACATTGCCACATAAGCGCCGCTAACATCGCCGCCGTCACCATCGGGCATAGTTGGTTCATAATGAAAAGGGGTCATCATTAACCTTGTTCCATGGTGGCCCATAAGCCATATTCATGCATGGCAGCTACATGCATTTCCATCAATTCCCGATTACCCGATGCCACCACCGCGCAACCTTCACTATGCACTTGCCACATTAAACGTTCAGCAACAAACTCATCAAAACCAAAATGTTTTTGGAATACATAAGTGACATAACTCATTAAATTAACGGGGTCATTCCATACGCGCACCACCCACGGGCGCGCCACCCAGGTATCTTCAGCAACCTCGGGGCGCTCCAACGTCAAGGGAGCTGACACAGCTAAAGGTTCAGCGACCGGCACCCTTTCACCCTATCGCATTCCATCCCAGTTTTCCGGGTGCCAATCAGATCACCGCTAACGATCCCCTACGCACGGGCCAATGGTTACTCCGAAGTTAGGTATGACTTATGCGCGCATAGACCTTACATAAAACTGCATAAATCCCTCGGGATACCACCCGTGGTGTCTGCAGCGTTACGGGGGTCAGGCGAAGTTAGCTGACGAATGTCGGCGCCGTCGCATAAGGTGGGGGGTATGGAATTAACGCAGGGTTTGGAATGGCCAGCAGCGCGTGAGAATACCGCGTTGCTAACGGATAAATATGAATTGACGATGCTGGATGCCGCGTTGAAAAACGGCACGGCGGATCGCCACTGCATTTTCGAGGTATTTACCAGGTCGCTGCCAGCCGGGCGCCGGTATGGCGTGGTAGCAGGTACCGGGCGCATTTTAGAGGCATTACAAAATTTCAAATTTACAGATGAGGATTTGAAATACTTAACCGATACTAAAGCAGTTGATCCAGCCACTATTGAGTATTTACGGAATTACAAATTCACTGGTAATATTTGGGGTTATGCTGAGGGTGAAACTTTCTTTGCCAACTCCCCCATTTTGCAAGTTGAGGGTACTTTTGCCGAATGTTGCGTATTAGAAACTCTGATCCTTTCCATTTTGAATTACGATTCCGCAGTAGCCTCGGCCGCATCGAGGATGACCAGCGCCGCAGTTAACCGGCCCTGCCTAGAAATGGGCTCACGCCGCGTGAACGAACAAGCTGCCGTGGCTGCTGCCCGTGCTGCCGTGATTGCAGGCTTTGCGGGCACTTCAAACCTGGAGGCTGGCTACCGCTACGGCATCCCCACCATCGGCACCGCGGCCCACGCTTTTACCCTTTTGCACGATGATGAACTATCAGCATTTAAGGCCCAAATAAATGCTTTCGGCACTAATACCACATTGCTAGTAGATACTTATGATGTAAAGCGCGGCATTGATAATGCGATAAAAGCAGCCGGGCCTAATTTGGGTGCCATTCGCATCGATTCTGGTGACTTAGGGGTATTAGCTGTGGAAGCCCGCGATCAATTAGATAAATTGGGTGCTACTAACACCAAGATTACGGTGACTTCCGATCTGGATGAATACGCCATTGCCGCTTTGGCAGCAGTCCCGGTGGATAGTTTTGGTGTGGGTACCTCGCTGGCCACCGGCTCGGGCGCGCCCACCTGTGGCATGGTTTACAAGTTGGTGGCCCGCACCAACAGTGATGGAGTTTTAGAAGGCGTGGCTAAGGCTGCCACCAACAAATCATCTAGCGGCGGGCGTAAAAACGCGGGCCGCAAATTGGATGCTGAAAGCCGCGATGTGGAAGAACTCCTGGTGATCGGCGATGATAACGCTGTCAAGAACTGGCACCCTGATGATCCAAAAATCAGGCCTTTGATGGTGCCGCTTGTTACCAACGGCGTAATTGATACCAAGTGGGTTGGCGCGCAAGGCGTTAAGAATGCCATCGCCCGCCACACTGCCTCGCGCAACGAGCTGCCGCGCCTAGCCCGCCGCCTGTCCAACGGCGAGCCCGCCATCCACCAATCGACCCTAGACTTGGGCGGCCTCATCATGGACAAAGTGGTCTAGCTGGGAAGCAGATCAGCCGATATCGCGCCTAGGGCGTGCGATGACGGGCAGGGTGGTGGTGTCCCACGACAGAAAGTCGCTGGCAGAAGTGCCCCTAGCCAATACGCCCGTGATTTCGACTTCAAGGTTTGGTAGTTTATTCCCACCTAGTAAGCCCTGCTCTCGGAGCGTTTTGCGGCTTACCACGGGCTTAATGACACTGCCTTGCGAGGACCCCTCAACTGACGGGAATGCCCGAGTTTCAAGCCGTTGCTGTTCAGCGGCAATTTCCAGAAAGCGGTCTGCAGCCGCCAGCGCAGCTTGGGCACGCTCGATGGCGGTAAGCGTGGCCGATTCACGTGCCGCTTGCTCGCGGCGGCGCTCCATCCGGCTCAACCCCATCCCACAACTTTACCTCACTGCGGAGAAGGGTTTAGATTGTGATGAACTGGCAGAGGGGAAAGCCTCATCCGATTCGTTCGGCGATGATCTCGACCAACGCCTTGCCCTCTTTCCCGGCCAATTGCAGAGCTTGAGTGCGGCAACTGAAACCATCGGCTAAAAACTCAGTGCGGTTATCGGCTTTGCATAGGGCCGGGAGCAGGGCATTTTCGGCAACTTTGACTGAAATGTCATAGTGGCCCTTTTGCATACCAAAATTGCCAGCCAAGCCACAACACCCGGATAACACCTCAATTTGGGCACCCGCGTTAAGCAATAACTTCTCATCTTCGGCAAACCCCAACACGGAATGATGGTGGCAGTGGGGTTGCACCACGGCTTTGAGGTCGCTTAAATCGGGAACTTGCCAACCCACTGGCGCGGTGGCGGGGTCGGTCAAAAGTTCCGCGAACGTGTGGGTGGCGGCAGCGATGGCTTTAGCGCGCTGGTCATCCGGGAACAAATCCAACAGGTCAGAACGCAGCACGGCAGTGCAACTTGGTTCCAAACCCATAATCGGGATGCCGTTTACAGCGTAAGGCCCCAGCACTTTCATCAGGTTTTCCAACCGGCGCCGGGCACCATCAAGTTGGCCGGTTGATATCCAAGTCAGGCCGCAACAGGCTACAACACCCGGCACAATGACGTGGTAGCCTGCGTTTTCCAATACTTTCACTGCCGCAATTGGCACGTTGGGTGCGATCCCTTCGCTGAAGCTGTCAGTCCACAGTACTACGGGGGGTCTTAAATCTTGGGCACTTAATCCGATTGTTTCAAACCCTGCCGCTTTTGAGGTCCTGCGTCTGCGTCGCTCCGCTCCTTGTGCGGAGCTGAGGGAGGTTGCCCCCCTGGGGCAACTTGCCCGTCGGCGTAGCCGCGCAGGATAACGGGAGTTGGAGGGCAGGTTGAGTTTGCGGGCCGTGACGTGGAAGGGGGTGCGGGCGAATTTCATTAGGGAACGTTGCGGGTCCATCCCGCCGAGGCGGAGCACTAGGGCCTTGACAAACGACAGGCCCAACACAAGGTTGATCAAGGGGACAAACAGGCGAAAGTGGGAAAGTAAGGTGAGCCAGCGGGGCAGCCAACCTAAAACGTAATGGTCAACCGGGCGGATGCGGCCTTTGTATTTCCGATGCAACACCTCTGATTTCCAGCGCGCGATGTCTACCACCGCCGGGCAATCCGAACTGCAAGCTTTGCAACTAAGGCACAAGTCCAGCGACTCCAACACCTCAGGCGAGGTGAGACCGTGCACCATCGTGCCGTTAAGAGCTTCTTGCAAAACCCGGGCGCGGCCCCGGGTTACGTCTTTTTCATCCTTAGTGGCCTGATACGAAGGGCACATAAATGACCCGGTAACCCCACCCAGTCCGGCGCGGCATTTGCCTACGCCCATACAGCGGTGGGCGGCTTTGGTGAGATCATAATCATCCTCAGCAAAGCTGAAGCCGTTGTACCCAGCTTCGGCTTCAATGCCGCGCAGATGACCTATCCGCTTAGCGCGGCCATCCTTATGGCGCGAGGGTTTGCGGGCATCTAAGGGCGCAGCTTGTGGGCGCCGCAGGTTAGCATCGAATGGTTGCACATTCCAGGACGATCGTCCGTGCGCATCGGCTTGCCAATCGTTTGGCCCGATGATGATGCCAGGGTTCAGGTTATTCTCAGGGTCAAACAGGGCTTTGAACTTGCCCATCAATACCAGTGCCTCGCGGGAGTACATTTTGCCCAGCAACTCGGACCGCGCCCGGCCATCACCATGCTCACCACTCATGGAACCGCCGTACTTGACCACCAGATCGGCAGCATCTTCCATGAAGTCCCGGAATACGCTGGAACTTCCCGGATACTGTTTTCCGCGCTCGTTACGGTTGTGCCGTGGTTTCGAGACGGAACTGCGGCCCTCCGGTACCGACGGCCATGGCGATTCGAGGGGGAAATCAACGCGCATGTGGATGCAGCCATCGCCGAAATGGCCGTAGGGTACGCCATCTAGGCCATAACGATCCAACAAGGCGAGTAAGTCACGCAGGTAGGCGCCCAAATTTTCAGGCAGAACTGCGGAATCTTCCCAACCGGGCCAGGCTTGTTGACCGCTCAAGGTGCGGCCCGCCAAACCAGCGCCATCAGCCCGAATGCTCCACATCCGCGCGGCCTGCGGGCCAGCAGGTAAAATCAGGGAATCAATACTGTCCGATGCGGTAACCACCGCCTCAGCGTTAGCCAACGCTGACTCTGGAGTCGCACCACCCACTTCAATCATTAACCACCCAGCACCATCGGGCATGGTTGGTACGGCCCCAGGCCCCAAATGCTGGGCGATGATCTGCATGAGGCGGGCATCCAAACCTTCAATCGCGAACGGCCCACCATCGGGCGGTAGAGGCGCGATGGTGCGGAGTGCAGACGGGTTTGTACTGCGGGAACTATCGGGGGCGGATGCTTTTAGTCGCAACAAATTGGGTACGTCATCCGCGGCCTCGCACATGTCGCGATAGCCCAACACTACTAGGTTGGGCTGTTGCGGCACAGGCACTAATTTAACCTTGGCCTTTAGTACCGTGACACAAGTACCTTCTGTGCCGACTAAAGCTTTTGCCAGGTCGGAGCCGTTTTCTGGCAGCAAATGCTCCAGCGAATAACCTGAAACTTGCCGAGAAAAGCGGCCAAACTCAGTGCGAATCAAAGCTAAATTGTCTAAAACCAACTCGGCTAGTCCGGGCACGGCAGCAAATGTTTGGTCGCCAGCCGAAGCGATGAAGCGGCGACCTTGGCCGTCAATGCAATCTAGTTCCAGCACGTTGTCTGCCGTGCGCCCATAGGCTACGGCGTGTGGGCCACACGCGTTATTCCCAATCATGCCCCCGATGGAACAGCGGTTTTGGGTGGATGGGTCCGGGCCGAACCTCAGGCCATACGGCGCGGTGGCATCTTGCAGCGTTGACATGATGCAGCCAGCTTGGACGGTTGCGCTAGGTTGCGCTGGTGTGGTGATTTCGACCGTCGGTGCTGGCGCACCTGGCTCAACCACCGGCGGGGGTTGAGTACCGGGGTTGATGGCTAACACGCGATTCATAAAGCGACTGAAATCTAGTACCGCCCCAGTTCCGATGGCATTGCCCGCCACGGAGGTGCCCCCGCCCCGTGCCGTTAATGGCAGATGTTTTTCGGCGCGGAATTGGGCCAACAACTCTACTACTTCATCTTCATTACGCGGGAACGCTACCAACTGCGGCACTTCCCGGTAGTTGGAGGCGTCCGTGCTGTACTCGGCCAGCCGCCGCACCGCCCGGTCGATACCGGGCGCCCCGGACTGCGCTGGAGTTTCGATCGAAGTCACGTAGCTGACTCTGCCATGCCCGGCAGATAAAACCTATAACCACCGCCGATGCTCACCTTTTTGAGAGCTAGGAGTTGGCCTTCCGGGCGCGAGTAGTGATGAGGAACCCAGCGGCTAGCATTAACCCACCGAGCCCTAGGAGGGCATCGGAGACGCCGGTCTGGGAGAGTTTGTTGGCGGCCAACTTGGTGACGCCTTTGACGGAACCCAAATCTTTGAGCGGGGTGCCCGGTTGATTTGGGGTGCCAGGTTGGATCGGCGTATTGGGGCGGCGCGGGTCGGTCGGATTGCCAGGGTTAACAGGTGTGCTCGGCCGCTGCGGGATGTTGGGCGTGGTGGGCTGGCAAGCAGCGTCGCCCTCGCGCAGCGCGGGGTTGTACGGGCACCAGGGCTTAATGCAAGCTGGGTCATCCAACTTGAGGGTGCGGTCAGATGGGCACACCTTGGCGGGCACCTGCGGCTTTGCTGGTACTTTGGGCTTTTCCGGAGTCTGCGGGTCAGTCGGAGTGCCAGGGTCAGTCGGAGTGCCAGGGTCAGTCGGCGTACCAGGATCAATGGGGTTTTCCGGCTCGGTCGGAACTGAAGCGCGGAAAATTTTGGCTAGCGTGGCATCGTGGTTGTCAATGTCTTGGCTGGCAGGCAGGTCGATGACGTTGTCAAACGTTTCATATTCAAAGCCATCAGCGGCGGCATTGATATAGTCCATGGGCGAGTCTTCATCGTCCACAGCAACCCATTCGCCATCGGTAGCTGCATCATCGAACGCGGCATCATCAAACGCAGTGATATCTACCGGCACGATGAAGCTGGCGAACGTGGTGCGGTATCCGGTGGTTTCGATCCGCTCAACCGACGGATACGAAGTACGTTCGATGCCGACAGCGAAAGCATCCGCATTAGCAGCGGTTTCGCCCAGCTCAACTGACGGAAACTCAACTGTAGGATTCTCAGACGTGACAGCTTCACCATCGTTCCCGCCGAATTGCATGGTGCCGAATTCATCGGTTGCGCCAGCACCGCCAACCACTGTCTCGGACTCGCCAAGCAGACCGGACTCATCAAACGCACCCGCATCAGGGCCGTTGAACGGACCAATCTGCCACACCTCAGGGGCAGTAGCATGGC
>Ga0268261_10001311_pt1 | contig 16956 bp, 9 predicted proteins | sample TergutNc150P1_FD_190353 | JGI IMG/M metagenome (GOLD analysis project Ga0268261, IMG submission 190353) | Nasutitermes corniger P1 segment gut microbial community from laboratory colony in Florida, USA - Nc150 P1 (SPAdes) (version 2) | ecosystem: Host-associated > Arthropoda: Insects > Digestive...
TAACGTAGCTATAATCGTATCCTGCCAAATTAGTTCAAGCTTTCGTAAGAATGATGCAACTTAGCTGTAATGGCCTCCAAGGCGTTTGGCTGAGGCGTGGTTCCGAGTGCTTACGTTGCTACTTCGCCGTAGCGTGGCGTGAATCCAACGTGTGACGACGATCTTAAGGTCCTTTGGTTTTCGATGCACGAGAAGTAATCACCCCAAATCCTCTGGTTCCCGGTTTTTCGGCACCAAAATTGTCGTGTATATGGGGTGAAGTAATAACACATCACTTGCTTGCTTCAAACAGGTCTACCAACTGTGTTTATTCAAAACCCCTAAACTACAAAGATAATACTGCGTCTAATAAACCAAAGATAACATAAGTATGACCTAATTATGGATTCCCAACAAGGGTAAAATCAAGGGAAGTGCAAAATCTTGAAAAAATTGTCCTTATGGGCATTTAGCTTGAGCAATCAAAAACGACATAAAATCACAAAAATTTAAAATACAGGAACATGAAACTGAAGTTTCACTGTGTTTGTCTCCACTTTCACACACACACACACATACAAGCACACGTATACATGTACACGAAATGAAGAAATGGTACTCTATACCCTTCAACATAGTATCAAGTTATTCTAGAAGTAAAAACAAGCACTGAACTTCTCATGGTAATGACCATGACAGGAATCTTCTTCTGAAATCTGATAGTGTGTAATTTACCCGAAACTTTTCTGTTCGCAAGACAGGCACAGTACATTCCTTTTAACACTTATAATTTCCACCATATTACATGGTATCAAGGCTGTGCCATAGCTCAGGTGGTTAGTTGCTGGCCTCTTATCACACATGCCTGGGTACAATCCCATGTCAGTCCAAGTGGAATTTGTGGTGGAGTAAGTGGTAAAGGGAGGGTTTTTCTCTGAGTATTTTGGTTTTTCCATCAATATCACTCTACCAGTGCTACATACCAATTCATCTACCACTAATAATCTTGGCAAATGACAGCATCATTAAATACCACACTTAACACAAAAAAAAAACCCCTCACACAATATCACATCCCATGAAACAGTTGCCTGCAAAGATGTTAAATTCTGTCGGTGTTAAAATTCTCTCTCGCCCTTTTTTTTTTTTACCCTGTCAGATACACAGTACTACCATTCTATTAGTGTCCAACACATAATGGTTAACATAAACAAGTAATACACATTTTTAAAAAATCTAGGAACCACCTCAAAATTCTTGGTGGGAGAAAGATGACAAACGAGTTCCACTCTGAGAACCCACAAATACCAGGTGCCATGGTACAAAATTTAGTCATCTAGGCAACCTGGCATCTGGGATTTATATGCCCCTGACATAAATATAACTATAAATATAAATACACACAAATATTAATATTGACTTAATGTGTCAACAGTGAAAAACTGTCACATACCAATGAGAATAAATCATCTAAGACATAACACAGAAACCTGTGAAAACAGGATAGTGGTACACTAATTTAATGGAGTACAGCCATTAGTTTTGCAAAATAACTTTCAATACAAAACCATGCCCTATTAGCAACTGTAATGTTGCACACTTCATAAATCAACAAACACAATACACTATGCATTGGGAAAATCCCTAATGGTCTGCATTATCCTAAGTTTATAGTATAATCCATACTATTAGGGATTTTTTTCTATATATAGCATTTTTTTTTTGTCAATTTATTGTAAGTTTATTCCACAAGCAAGCAGTGTGACCACTGCCCATCCATTCATAAATGCACAAACAAATATTTAAAAAACAATCACTTTGTGGGCTCATGATGGCCAGACTCAGCTACTAATTGTGGAAAATACATAAGTATGCTACATAAAACAAAGTTATTTGAGGTGTGGGGCACAATTCATGTAAAATTAGACAAAAACACCTCACGCATTTATCATATTATTAAACAAATGCACAGAAGAAGGGTGACATTTGATATTCTCATTAAATATAAATTCGTTCTTCACTTTAGGTTTTCAGATGTAAACAAACACCTTTCCCCTCTCCTAATTCTCTACGAGATACTGAATTTAGCTTTTCCAGGTCCAATGACCTGACAAATATGTCTAACATTTATAATCCCTTAACCTGTCATTCCAGTTGTCATTTCACTAATACTTTTATTTTCTTTGCCGTATCATCAGACCAGCTGGTTTACTTGTCAATTCTGGGTTGTACTACTACATCAAGTCACCCTAATTGGAGCTACACTGCAGAATTGGTACTCCAATCTTTCGCTCACCAACGCGAGTGACGCTGCAGTCCGTACTTCACGTTTTACTACAGGTTTTCCGTATTCCGTTTACACTTGTCTCCGCCTTTTCCATGAAACACTGCACCCAGAGTGCAACACGCATCCTGTTGCAGAACACGTATCCCCTTGGCCAGTTGCAGATTGAGCGGCAAAGTGGTAGTGTCGTCGTCAAAGTGGTAGCTTCGTCTTCTTGTGTTCTATACAATTGTGCTATTCTTGCGTTCCATTTTGTATTAAAATGGTGGCGCATATCAATACACTTGTCACGGCCTACGAAGAACGTGTGCGGAGGTTGCAGAGGGTGCCGAGGTTTGCACACGGAATGGACCCGTTGTATTCTGATCATCTTTAGGTTAGGGTTCCGTGCTAGTTTTTTTTTATTGCCACGTATCACTGATCTCCCGCTTTTCTGTGATTACCTTTAGGTTAGAGTTTTGAGCTTCTTTTTTAATACCACGTTTCCCAAATTAATGCCCTTCCTACAATTCCTTTCTTAATACCACGTACCACCGATCGCCCGTTCTCTTGCGATCATCTTTAGGTTAGAGTTTTCAGCTAGTTTTTTCAATATCACGTTCCCAAAATCGCGCTCTTCCAACCATTCCCTCCAACACAGTCACGCCCTTCTCTCCCCACTGCCTTCTCTTCTACGTCACTTCGGTGACGTCACAAAACCCGCGCAATGGTCACCCGGGACTGCTGCATTTCCGTAGCGAAAAGATCACGGAAATATGTCTTCGGCGGGTGGGGGGAGGCTATTGCGCCGACCGCCATCTTGGAGTACCAATACTGCACTCCTTCCAAAAGGTAACGAATGGGTGCAACAGATGATTTGAGGATGGCAGCCACATGAAACTTCCACACTGTCTCAATACACATTTCTCATAAGCAGGGAAACAAATCCCAGGCACCAAGGCAGCTGGGCAACTAAATTTTGCTATCCGAGACCGGAAAGCATAAAAGCAATCTAACCTTAGTCCGTCCTTACTTTAGGATATATACAAATAATAGAAAACCAATCTAAGCTTAGTCCTTACTTATTGTAATACATATAGAAATAGCATAAATCCAATCGAACCTGTGTTAACATGAAAACGTGATGAAGGAGAAACGAACTGAGTAATGAGAACCACTCTTACAAATAAGGTGAAAACAAAAAAGCAATGTAACGTATATCATTCGAAAATAATTCAGTATGTACAATAAACAATATACAAATAGCTTAAACCCCTATCTAACCTTAGTCCGTCATTTGTAACCCTTGTCCGTCTGCAATCGCTCACCGCCGCTACTGCAGCGACACACGTGTTGGCGAGCGTCTGATCGTGCCCGCTATTCAGCATCGTACCTCATAACATCTGTGGGTCCTCAATATTGAACTTGCTTCTTTCATGCTGGTACAATATTTGTGGGTCCTCAATACTGAACTTGCTTCATGTCCTCTCTTGGTGCCTAAAATTTTGTGGTGGATTACAGACTTTTGGAAAATTTGCTGCAGCTCACAAATATTTAATATGCTTAAATTAGCAGCCACCTTTGACTTACATAAACTGTTCAAAAAACTAACCGGCCTACAGTAAAAATGCATACACGTCTTTATTTTATCTATTTGCAATTTACTTGATGACACTGCCGGTGGCTTCCAATATACAGCATCAAATGGTAGAATTATGGGTGAAAAATGAATTGGAAAGGCTGTGGAAGGAACAGTCGTGGAATAATCTGGGATATTATCCTGGAATCTGCTTGGGTGGATTCAGAAAAACGACGTGAAACAAGTAGACAATCAGTGTAAGCCAAAATTCGAATCAGGCAGCAATAAATGCTGCCGTTCAACGCGGGCTACGTAACTGTTACAGCTAGGCAATAATCACCATTGTCGCTCAATCCTTCCTGCAAAACGGAGTTATTTTCCAGTAGGCTTCTCTCGGATACTAAAACGTTCCAAACAAGTTTATAGTTTTGTCACTTTCACACAGTCCAATGGGCTGATAAAATGACACAGTGCCATTGTTTTCAATTTGTCCACTGATATATCTGGAGAAGCATCAATATTCCAGACTGCACCTTCTATACTTATAACACTTAACTTCACCATATAGCTCGTAAATATTTTGGTGTCCGATACAAACATATCTCCTTGCCTTGCGTTCTCACTTTTTCACGGAGTATTAACGACGAAGAGCTAAACCAAAAATTACTACGGGTCATGACACTCCAATAGTTTTCTCGAACAGACAAGCAGACAGAGAATACTGACCAAAGTAAAAAAATAAAACAATCGCTGCCCTGTCGAAGTTCCAAAGAGTGGCGGGAGATGCCAGTACTGATTATGGATTTTCTTGGCCCTAGTATTACTTCTTGAAATTTGTTTTCTTGTTTAATAGCAATATTTCACGCAAAAAATTATATTCTGCTACATTTGTATTAAGCGCTGTTGTTATTTGCAGAGTTGACAATTCTTTGAACTTGTAATTCCAATGACATACTTTTTTATTTTATTTTTCGAAAGCTCTCGTTGAAGATACAGTTAGCATTTGGAAAAGGTACAGGAAACAAGCAACAACTGGGTTGGTGGAAATAATGTCAGAAAGGACTTTGGACATGGAGGAGGAATTGTGCTTACTACATAGCGTGGAAGAAGGCTTTTGACCGTGGAAACTGGATATTACTAAAACAGGTCTTAAAGGAAACAGCTATCGACTGCCGTGAAAGAATTCTGATAAGCAAATTGTACATGGACCACAGACTTAAGTGTACACAAGAAGCGTGAAGATTAGACGAGGAGTTAAACAGGGATGCTTTTTGCTACCAGCTGTCAACTTGAACAAGAATACTTTACCAAAGAAGTTCTTCAATGATTTTGATACTCCAAATTGGAAGACAAATAATTTGCACTGTGAAACATGCAGATGATTTTGTACTACTGGCTAAGGAAGAAACGGTACAACAAGGGATGACTGCATGGCTAATGCAAGTATGAGGAATCTATGCAGTGAAAATGAATGGGGGAAAAAAGAAACTAAGATAGTGAGAATTTCGAGGAAAACATCCGGAAAACAGATTACGATACATCAAATCAGACCGAGAATGTGGAATATTTCAACTACTTTGGTAGCCTGATAACAATCAACGCAAAATACACACGTAAAATTAAATCTGGCGTTGCCAAGACAAAAGAGGCGTTCAAAGGAAGACAACTGTTTCTTCCAGCAAATTAGACTTCTATTTAAAGATGAAGGGAGTACAGTGATACATTCAGAGCATAGCTTTGGATGATGCCGAAAAGTGGGTCATTTCGGAAAGCAGAAAATTTTGATGAGATAATGCACATGGATTGGCAAGTTCAGATCGACTGGTCGTACGAGAAGTGCAGAACTATTACAAATACTCCCAGACGAAAGGAACAGCTTACATACAATACACCGAGGGAAGGCTAACTGCATTGGTCACATCCTTCGTAGGGAATGTCTTCTAAAATACGTTATTCGAAGAAAGATAAAAGGGACGGGAAGACGGGGAAGAAATCATAAGCATCTACTGATAACATTACAGAAAAAGATACTGAAAATTGAAGGAGGAAGCACTAGATCGCATTCTCTGGGACACTCGGTGCAGAAAAAGTTACGGTCGTGACGTAAGACAGTCTACGTAATCATAATTATGATGATGCAGCCTTAGATTTTTATTTCAGTGTTGTTCGGTGTAAATATGCCTGTAATTGGCCACCAGGCAGTTCAGTAAACAAATACACAATCCTTAACACTGCTGATGCTGAAGTAGGTACTGCTACCAGCCTACTGTTACTAACATTTGGACTATAATTTCTGTACTGCAACCACAAACACCATCAACACCACTACACCAAAAACAATTATATTGCTATTACACTCAGCTAGATGTGATTACGCAGGTAAATACCTTGCAGGAATTTTACATGCTTACTTGCTGGCATTTCACATTCATGTAATGATGCGACTAAGTGTTTAATTATTGATTTCAAATTTTCTCCATGTTGTAAAGTTTACATTCTTTCTTTTGGGTGATTCTTCGACGTCTGAATTTTATATGCCAACGTTTCAAAACACTCTGTTCCACCTTCGGAACAGTGTTCCAAAACGTTGGCATATAAAATTCAGAATAAAATTCTAAAATTTTACTTTCACAAGTACAGCACATCTCATTTAAATGTCTGTGTTTTTTGTTTGTAGATTGTTATAGCATGTATTCTTTTGTTTCTTACTCCCTCCCCCCTCTCTCTCTCTAATTGGCCTTATGGTTCTTCGGGCAATTATATCTGGCCTATTGTCACAACTTCTCCATCATTGTATACCTTTTCATTCCGTAACACTGTTACAGCTACATGTTCACATACTAGCTTCAGTGTGCACCAATACCACTCTTGTGTCATTTCGATGCCCAGTGATTTTTATATCCAATAATGAAGTTGTGCATCAACTCTGTCATGTATCATTCAATAATCACTTTACCAAAATATGGCATTCTGAAGATAAGTGGTCAATAATTACTTCACGTCTTTTACATAACCGGCATTTATAACGAATTTAGTCCTTCAGAATTTATTCTTAAATTATGTTGAACTAATTACATATTATACATTTCCCGTGGAAGTATATCACATATACGTTTATTACCAACTTGTTGCACAATATTTGTAATTATTATCAACGATTTCACCCACATGTTGCAGCCTTAATCAATGGCCATCTCCATGGAGGAGGCAAGTTTCTTTGATAAGTTGTATGCTGTGGGCGTTGACGAATCTTGTTAACTTCGTGAAGATTGCCAACAGTTACGGTCGAAACATGTTGCAGTAGTAATTAATAACAACTACAAATTTTGCAACAACTTGGTAGTAAAAATTTTATATCTAAATTGTACTAAATTACTGGTCCTGGACAGGCACTACTGTAATTTCTATTTCTCCCTTTATGTCCCCAATTGTTAGCCATCCAAATGACTGTTCCATATCTACGGCTTTTTTCTTTAAGCTACGAAAGAACTGTCTACGTATCTCACCCTTGCGTCTTCCCTTCGTATTATCTGCTATGCTGAAAGAAGCCAGTTTCCTACATAAGAAAAAGATCCGGGAAATCCTTACCCTTTCAACAGCAACACAGGAGTTCAGGGGTATAAAAGCATGTCCTATCGAATGACAGAAACGTCCAACACAGGTATAATCAGGACAAATAGCTAGAATTTACAGAATAACATACAACACGTGCATGATTACGCTTGGAAGATGGTTACGTAGAGTATTCTAGTTACTCGTATTGTACACGTTACCAGTAAACTGCAACTTGTTTAACAATAACAGTTTTAGTGATATACATTCTATTATTCCATTATTTGGTGTAACAAAATTTTAAACCTTTATTTTAATGTACAGGAGAGGCCTCTAATCATTTACTCCCTTTTAAGAGAATGTAATTATGGCACTATACGATGATCTCCGCAATTACCGGCCGAAACATGTCGTAGTGAGTGATAAATTAATATGCAACCTTTTTTTACCATTTTATTATTCGTCGTATCAATAAACAATCATTATACAAATGCATGATGTTACCTACACAAAGACTGCAACATTTTTCAGTTTGTGTTGTGTTGCATCATTCTACTTATTTATAATTATTATTATACTCATTAGTTTTGTTTGACGATTCCTTACCTATATAATTGATGTACATTCGTGGGTCACCCGAACCACCCCTACCCCCGCACAGTCCACTTTTGGGAGACAACTGTAAAAATTTTAAGCACACTTCATACACAAATCAATACTTTCGTTTTCAAAGTTGTCCCAATCGAATATTACACAACGTGTCCAACGCTTTCTCATTACTGGACGCATCTCTGGAACTCAACTTGGGTGATCCTCTACAGCGTCGCCTGCCATTCAACTTGAATTCCCGCAATTTTCGTATCTGGGAATAGGAAGAGGTCTTGAGGGGCTAGGTCATGCGAGTGGTGGGGCACCACTAATATGTGCTCATACTAAAAGTGTTGAAAAGATAATTCAGTATGATCTAACTCCTTGTTGTAATGGATAACGCAATCTCTCTGTATTTCATCAGAGTTTTCTCCCTAATTTCACCTTCAAAGGACTTAGGACCGCCAAATAGAACAGCTTTAAGAAATATATATTGTTCATCTGTTCTGTGCAATAGGTGGACGAAAATAATAAAATTCTACAAAAATGCGCGGTAAATCATCAAGATTATGGATGCTCAAGAGGCAAAAAAGTCTAAAAATTGTATTTATGTAAAGCTAAGGGTACTAAAATCGAATGCCGTTGCTTGATACAACAAAATATGTAACACAAAGCAGTTAACGCCTAAATATTTCCATGTAAAAGGAAATGGAGGTAATACGCATGGAGTGCTTTAAGAAACAGATATAGAATAAAAAAGAATAATATTTGTGTTCGAGCCCTTCCGGGCCCGATACACCTAGGCCTTAAAATAGGCCCTTTGTGCCCCATATTCTGTACTAGGTTATAGGGGCCCTGTTCCTTTAGCAACGTTCCAGATGGCCCCCACACCTAGTACCTTAATGTCCTCCGGGTCCAAAAAGAAGGAACTCAGATATGTATACCTGAGTGAGGCCAAGGCCTCACACTCACACAGAACGGGGAATGAGGTTTTCTCCTCAGTACCACATTTCCTACAAATTGGGTTATTACTTAGCCCCCATTTTATGTAGATGTCTTCTCAAGGTATGTCCAGTGAGCAGGCCAATAACAACCCTGGATTGTGTCCTATTAAAGGATAATAATCGGGCCTCTGTAGCCAGATTAGGGCCAGAGATCAATTCCCTAGCCTGTCTCTGTGTACTACAGGGACTACGCCACAATGCGAGATGCTGTTTCTTCATCCAGCTTTTCATCTTCTTATATTCTGCCTAGAGACCCCCAAGAAAGGCTCAGGTCCAACAAATCGCTGAACAGAACCACTCCTTGCGAGCTCTCTTTTTCTGTCACTCCGGCATGTCCGGGGACCGAATATAGCCCTACAGCATGTCGGGTAGAGATCATTCAACGCCTGCTGGCACTTTCGTACCAAAGGAGACGTTGTTTTTGCAGCCTGAAGTGCTTTCAGAGCCACCTGACAATCAGAGCAAATACTAACATATTTTTCTGGCCGGTCCTGAGTTTCAATTTCATGAACACATGCTAGTATCGCATATACCTCAGCCTGAAAGACTGTGGCATGTTTACCTAGAGAGACGCTGAGCCTCCTGTTTGCAGATTGCCCATAGACCCCAGTCCTGGTCCTCTCCGCAGTCCTGGGCCCATCCGTAAACCAGACGTGCCCTCTAACCGCAGGAGGAGTCCCGGGGCCTCTGGTCCATTCCTCTCTAACAGTGTCCTGGTATCTGAGTTATAGATTAAAGACCGGCTTCATAACGTCGACCCTCATAATAAATATGGGATCAGACTTCTGAAGTCGAGTCAATATGCGATTTTGTCCTTGTTGGGGTAAAGCTAAGACCAAAACCTTAAACCCTAGAGGCGGTGTGCCGCCAACCTCGCCTCCCGCTGTATCACCAGATCCAGCGGAGGGAGGCCAGCAAGCGCTTTAATAGCACCAGTAGGAGACGTACGAATCGTTCCCGTTATCCTTAAGCATGCCAATCTTTGTACTTTGCTTGGCTTCTTCTTGGTACTAGCCGTTTGGTATCCAGGCCACCATACTAAGGATGCAAAGGAGATAGTCGGCTCGACGATGGCGACGTAGAGCCAGTGGACTATTTTGGGTCTCAGACCCCACCCCGCCCCACACACCCGCCTACAGGCCCACAACAGATTATGAACCTTCCTCACCTTAACCGCCACATGCTTTCTCCAGGTCAACCGATAATCCAGAATAACCCCCAGATACTTGACCGACCCTGAGAGACTTAATTTAATCCCTAAGAATTGCGGTTCAAATAACCCCTGGAGGTTTCTTTTTCTAGCGAATGCAACGAGTCCAGTCTTGTCAGGATTAACCGACAGTCTGGCTCCGTTGCACCATATCTCTACGGTCAAAATGGCCCACTGCATGAGTCCTGATAACGTGTTTGGGAATTTATCCACCGCGAGAAGACATGTCATCTGTGTATCCTTGAATGAAGACATCCTCCACTGAGCCTGGCCAGCAAATCATTTACCACCAGGCACCACAGAAATGGCGACAACACACCCCCTGCGGGAAGCCCCTGGATATCGCGAGCCCCACGGAAGATCCATTGAGGGTCGCAACAGCCTCGCGGCCCACCAGGGTGGCCCTAATCCACCGCACAATGGTGTGATCACTACCATTCCTGACAAGAGCATCACACACGGTGTCGTAGCAGGTATTATTACATGCCCCTTCTACATCTAAAAAACACGCAAAGCTGTCTCTTGCTTGTCAAGCACCCTCTCAACCCGTACGACCTGATGAAGAGCCGTTTCCACCGATTTCCCAGCCTGGTAAACATGTTGGTTAGGATACAGTGGCACAAGTGCCAGTGCATCATCTCTTAGAAACCTGTCCACCAGCCCCTCCATGGTTTTAAGAAGAAACGGTGCGGGACTGATAGGTCGATAATCCCTAGGCCCCCTGTAGGAATTGCTGAAGGGTTTAGGTATAAAGACTACCTTGAACTGTCTCAATATGGCTAGAACATAGCCAGTCGCCAGGCGGGCTAGTATTCCGACAAGGTATGGAATGACAACCTCCCTATCTTTTGCAACATGGCCGGGAATATGCCATCCACCCCTGGACTTTTATATGGGGCAAAAAACCTATAGCCCATTCTACCCTCGTATCCAACCTCCAGCTGGAACGTCTGGCCAGGAGGGCGGCCGCAGGGGCCGCTACCTCCTGTGTAACCACCGAATTGGGACAATGTGTGGTTAGCAAGAGCTCTAAGGTTTCCCCTTCGGACCGCGTACACCCACTCAAAGGAGCCACCAAAGATCCCAGCTTAATTTTAGGGTCCCTAGAAAGAGCCCTATGCAAACTAGCTGACCTAGGTACGTCATTAATAGAGCTATAGATGGTCTTCTAAGCACTTTAAAAAGTCTTTCTTACCTCATTCCTGTAATTCCGCTGAGCCCTTCTATAATGTTTCCAACTATGCGGATTCTTCTCCTATCGGCACTTATTAAAGAGCCGTCTCACTTCTCTTCTGATGGACTGCAACTCCGCAGCCCACTTCAGAGATTGCCTACCTGTCTTAACAGGTCAAAGTGGACAATTATCCTCATAAGGTGAGATAAGAGCCTGCTGAACCCAAATGAATTGCAAGCCGCAATCCAGCTTCATTTTTACGTCCATCTCAGGACCCCTCTCCAGTCGATTTCTCAGACCCCCTTTAAAGGAGCCCAAATAGTTGCCCCTAGGGTTCCTGATTGGGCGTACAGGTACGGAGCCCCGTACGATGAACAAAATGTTTGTGATCTGACAGGGAGAGCTTTGACGAAACATCCCAGCCTATGATGCTTGATAGAAGCCTAAGGGACGCTAGAGTAATGTCAATCACCTATAAGCTGCCGCCACTGCATAAGGTGGGCTCATTTCCCCGATTTAGAATCTCCAAATTCAAGGAATTTAGAAATTCCACTAGGGCCTCCCCTCTATTGTTGCAATTGGTGCTGCCCCATACACTATGATGTCTACTGGAATCGCACCCCACAACTAGATAGAGATTTTCATTTTCACAATATTGCAGAGTTCCTCAAGTTCTTTTGACAGAGGAGGATCTTCGGAATCGTAGGGAAGGTATGCAGAACACACAACTAAGCGTCGTTCTGCACCATCCTTATTGTATTTTATAAGGACTGCTACCAGGTCCCTACAAGAGAATCCTGGTAGCATCCAAACTGTCTTGTTCCTCGTAAGGACACAAGCTCGAGGTATATCTGTTCCACTCGCGGAGAACAGGGTATATCCTGGAATATTCAGGCCCCTAATACGGCCCTCGCGATACCACGGTGCCTGTATTAGTGCCATGGCTATTCCTTTAACACTAACTGTCCTAGAGAGAACCCTAGATGCAGCAGTGCTGTTTCAGGTTGGCTTGAATAAATGATATGGCACTCACCGTCTCGAATTCAGCCGACCCTGGAGTCCAAGGGTGCCGACTTTCTCTGCCAGGACCTCAAGATTCTCTGAGCTTAGACTGCTAGGAGATAGGTGTTGCTCTCAGAAAATGGAAGCCTCATCCGTCCCTTGCAAACATGGATCCTGCCCAATTGCCCCTTGTGGAGCCTCCAGGCACAAGAGTTCACACTGACTGGAGCCCTCCGTAGAATCCTTGCTGGAGTCCCCTATTGCGGAGCGCTCCTTAGACTAATTTTACCACAATACTCTCACTCTCGATCCCGCGAGATCAGGGGAAATATACGGTCCACCAAGCAGAGCCCCTATACTTGGTAAGGCTAAATGCATCTGGGAGATAGCCTGGTGTCCCAGAGGGTGCCGTTAGTGACAGACTCACCCACTGCCATTCATCCCTTAGGCACGGCACTCACACCGAAGGGTTGGGGATTATTTTTCAAGGTTTACTCCTTTAGATCGGCTGTGTTCTGCGCAACAGGGCCACCTATCGTAGGATGTGGCTGTTCACCACGCACAGACGGTCTTGGGTGAAGAAAGGCTATAATCCGCATCTACCACCCCTAGAGAATAACTATAGCCCCCCTCGGGCCACCAATGTCTCATCTCAGCAACATGATGACCCCGGAACGGCCCGGCCAACTTCCATTTATTCCAAGAAACAAATATTAATATATTGTGCATTTCTTGAAGAAATAAAATAAAATTCTATAAAATGCAGGGTACATACTTCCAGATGCCGACACACAGTTTGGTCTTGAGGAACGAAATCCTGTGAAGAATATCTCCACAGCCAAAATCAAACAAATATAAGAATTTTCATACATATATTCAATCACCTTGTTAAATATAAGTCTACGGAATATAAAATATGTTCCACTTTTAATTCTAATATTATACACCTTCCCTTTGATAGGCACTTATACATAAACTTCAGTTTAAAGCCCGTTGCAAGTATTTACTATCCACTGTTTCTGCACTTTTTGGCCAGAAAATGGCTAAATACTGTGGCTGAAACAGGAACAAGCATATTGTGCGGCGTCTTGGGAATTAAACTTTATGTGTTTGTATGCCATTACTCTTCACAATTTATCTTCAAAATATTTTTTTATTCTAACCAACACACACATAATTATTTAAGTGAATGTAATCCTCAACAAGCGCTCAGGGAATGTAGGACTTGTGAAGTATTCAATATTGTTGACAAATGTAAACCACAACTGCAGTGCAATAAATCTGACATATTATGTATGGTCATCAAGTAAGATTCATGACAGGTAAAGCAGGAAGGTTATAAAACCATATCCTGATGACTGACACATACCGCAAAAGAACCTGTTCAGAGACATTATCACCAGCAGTGCCGACACATCCACTCCGAAGTCAAAACCACCAACAGCACACTACTGTGTGTCAACTGTTCAATAACATTAACTCAGATACCGCAAATAGTAACCCTGAAAATTCCAACACTGTCTTTTTAAAATGAAACACACCTCAATACAACTGAAACTCACAAAATCTTTCATCAAGCATTTCAAGAAAGCACAAGTGAGAAAAATCAGAACATACATATAGTCAGCCATATCAACGAGGATGGTAATAATAAGCTAAATAATAGATGAAACCCCAAACAAAAATTAAAGTAATGTCCAGTTTATTCATATAATGGAAGTATTGGAACCATCTGTTAGAAATATTCGAGCAGTACAAATCTTCCGTACAGAAGTTCGCTTCATGTCCAAACGAGGGACTCAGCCAGAATTTCTTACACAAAGATCAGAAACGCACCCAGCTCCGTACATACCCATTCAAACAAATCTAAGCTACTGTTTTCCTAACCAGTTGCTCACACACTTCTTCCAACTGTAAACTCTCCATTATTTGTATATAGAACGCTATGCAAACTAATTCTAACAAACGTCACATGTCTGTGCACACATACAGGATAATGACAGTGTCACAAAATACATTTTCTGAAACATGCTCTATGTGTCAAGATTAATGTCAGAAAAAGTCTTATATTAAGTGGTGGAATTGTCCACCACACTCAGCAATGAATGCATTTACCCTCTTTCGCATATCTGATGAAGCCTCCTGAACAGATGCTGTAGTGATGCTGGAAAAGCTGGGTTCAGCATTTTATCTCAACTTCTTTACTTTCTGCCGATTGAATTTGTACAAGTTCTCTGTCAGTATTTTCATTGTTTTATTTCCTAAGTGACATAGCACCATGCTGCTGAACCCAGCAGTCTTGTTCAGCATCTTACAACAACGAAATGTAAAATCAAAATAATTTCTTATTAATGTTTAGCACTGTTAGTATAACCTCAAAAGATATTTTCTATGAATTCAGAAGAAATGCATTCAATCACAGCAATTCATACAATAACGTTGAACCACCTCAGACTGTAAAGGCAAACACAGGGCTTGCAGATCTAATTCCACTAATTCTTAACTTTAGCATTACATGGAGGTCAGTATTTGACATTAAATCCCGGCACCAATACCAAATTTATTGGAGCATGTAATGGGGTGCGACGGCTGTCTTAACCGCCGACGCCATCACCTAATAAGGGTAACTGCTGCCACCACTCTTTTAACCACACTTAGTCGTATATAACACAACATATATTCTAAGACACATCGAATACATTAATAATATACTACTAGATAACATATATAAATCCCTATAATGGTCTAAAATGTCTACTGAAGAATAATCACCAGGGCTACAGATTCCATTCGAGGATTCTCTAATAGGAAAGCTAAATCACCTCCCTAACTGCATATTTCAATCTCTCTGATGTGGTAGTCAATCAAAATTTGTACGTTACTTTACACGAGCAACCAAAGAAACAAACACACCTTTAATCGTTTCCTATCTGAATTTGGTACTAAGCAACTCAATCACGACTACCTTGTATGATGATTATCAGCAGTGTCCACATCCTGTGAATTTCACTATTTTCTACCTCCACACAGCCGTCACTACCAAACGTTAGAATAAGAATGAGTACCGCCGCTTTTCCGGTCTATACTTCGCTTCTCCACTTAGGTCAGCAAATCCTTCATTCACCTAGCAACAGTTTTCTGCTGTTTCAACTCAATTGCTGTTGCTATGTAAATGATAGGTGATCTGGCCTTCCTGTTTGTTCGACTGGAAGAAGTATCCGGCCTTTACTTAGCATGCTATTAGCTGCATAAAATATGATATGAAATGAAATTAAATTACATTATCATCACCACTGTGGGGGCACTACAACTTCCCCCTCCTAAAATCATGATGCGTCCCGCATCATCTAAAAAGTAACATTTACAGAATAGACAATCATTTTAAATCATTAGTTCTACACACTCTATATGAAATATCAAAACCAAAACAACAACAAAAAAAACAATGCATCAAGGCAAAATAATCACTGACAGTATCCACCGTTATAAAACATGTGAGCATTCCAACCAAATAGAAAATTAAAGTACAATACACTCAGAAAATTTTGGTGAATGAAAAGAAAACCCTTTTCTAATATATGGTACATGCACTGTTGTTTAGCCCTACTCTACCTTTTTGTTCCATACTGTACAGTAACCACTCCTTCACATTTGTTTACACTTCACACCTCTGCTCAGTACAAGAGTGTTTACACAAGATTCACTCGAGAGTGGGTTAGAACTCAAATCACCACAATTTTTCCTAAAATCTCGTGAAACAGAATTGACACTCGCATATATTAGCACTGTGCACTCCCCATCAAACGTTCGGGGATTTTCTTTGTTTCTTCGCGGTGCTGAAGGATGTGAGGAAGAAGTAGTTCACTCACATCTCCCTTCTCGCCTGTCCTGTCAATTTAAAATCTCTGATTCAAGCCGCTGTTTGTACAGGGTAGGTGACAAACTCTGACTTACTTCCACTCTCATTGGACTGTAGCGGACTGGTGCTAGGTTGCTGTTCTGCGGAAACTTCTGATGAACTTCGGGATTCATTTCCAGGAGTGGAATTTTCTGCAGGTTGCGTGGTACATCGGACTTTATGTAAGAGATTTCTGAGTAAATATGGGTAACCGTTGCATGGCATAATTGTCAAAAGGATAACAGTCAATGCAGGAATAGTGAAGTACCAGTAAGAATGGTATCTCTTGCCATGTTTCCTATCAGTAGCATGCACCACGAGAGCTGCATCTAGGTCTCGGTGCTTAAACAGTTCCGACGTTGCGGCTATACTCTCCAGCTTTGATACATCAGGGGGTAAATGTCCTCGAAGTGTCTGTACCTCCTGGTGGGTGACAGGATCAACGTGTAGTACTCGTACGTCATCACGGTATTGGATGTTTGACACTGAATGGCCTTCCGTTGCAGGGTATAGTTGAAAATTTTGTACCGTTACATGGCAAGCACTGGCGTTGTGCAAGATGCCGCTTCCTTGCAGGGACCAGGTCGAAGTAATCCAGGTTGCATTCTGGCGACACTTGAGATTCACCTGATGTTTGTTGCTGAAGCTGTATATCCAGTCTTGGGAGTGTCGGATGAATATTGGGGCGAAGTTCTACGGTAATATCT
>Ga0268261_10001312_pt1 | contig 16951 bp, 14 predicted proteins | sample TergutNc150P1_FD_190353 | JGI IMG/M metagenome (GOLD analysis project Ga0268261, IMG submission 190353) | Nasutitermes corniger P1 segment gut microbial community from laboratory colony in Florida, USA - Nc150 P1 (SPAdes) (version 2) | ecosystem: Host-associated > Arthropoda: Insects >...
ACTCAGTCAGTTGCTGTAAAACAATACAGTGCAGTCAGTCACTCAGTCAGTAGCTGTATAACAACACAATGCAGTCAGTCAGAAGCTGTGTAACAACACAGTGCAGTCCGTCAGTCAGTAGCTGTATAACAACACAGTGCAGTCAGTGAGTACCAGTATAACAACACAGTGCAGTCAGTGGCTGTATAAAAACACAGGGCAGTCAGTCAGTAGCCATATAACAACAAACAGCAGTCAGGCAGTAGCCATATAACAACACACTGCAATCAGTCAGTAGCCATATAACAACACAGTGCAGTCAGTAAGTAGAGGAATAACAACACTGCAGTCTGTAGCCATGTAACAACACAGAGCAGACAGTCAGTAGCCATAAAACAACACAGTGCAGTCAGTCAGTAGCTGAATAACAACACAGTGCAGTCAGTCAGTAGCTGTATAACAACACAGTGCAGCAACTCAGTAGCTGTATAACAACACATTGCAGTCAGTAGCTGCATAAGAACAGCGCATTCAGTCAGAAGCTGTACAACAAGAGTCCAGCCAGTCAGTAGCTCTATAACAACACAGTGCAGCCAGTCAGTAGCTGTATAACAACACAGTGCAGTCAGTAAGTAGCTGTATTACAACACAGTGAAGTCAAGTCAGTCAGTAGCTGTATAACAACAGTGCAGTCACTCAGTAGTTGTGTAACAACACAATGAAATCAGTCAGTAGATGTAAAACAACACAGTGCAGTCAGTCAGTAGCTGTATAACAACCCAGTGCAGTCAGTCCGTCAGTAGCTGTATAACAACAAAGTGCAGTTAGTCAGAAGCTGTACAACAACACAGTGCAGTCAGTCAGTAGCTGTATAACAACAAAGTGCATTCAGTCAGAAGCTGTACAACAACATAGTGCAGTCAGTCAGTCAGTAGCTGTATAACAACACAGTGCAGTCAGCCAGTAGCTTAATAACAACGCAATGCAGTCGGTCAGTAGCTGTATAACAACACACTGCAGTCAGTCAGTAGATGTATAACAACACAAAGCAGTCAGTCAGTAGCTGTATAACTACACAGTGCAGTCCGACAGTAGCTGCATAACAACACAGTGCAGTCAGTCAGTACCAGTATAACGTCACAGAGCAATCAGTCAGTGGCTGTATAACAACATAGGGCAGTCAGTCAGTAGCAATATAAAAACAAAGTGCAGTCAGTCACTATTCATATAACAACACATAGCAATCAGCTGTATAACAACAAAGTGCAGTCAGTCAGTCAGAAGCTGTATAACATAATGCAGTCAGGCAGTAGCTGCATAACACGGTGCAGAAAGTCAGTAGATATATAACAACACAGTGCAGTCAGAAGGTGTATAACAACACAGTGCAGTCAGTCAGTAGCTGTAAAATAACACAGTGCAGTCAGAACGTGTTTAACAACACAGTGCAGTCAGTCAGTAGCTGTATAACAGTGCAGTCAGTCAGTAGCTGTATAACGACACAGTGAAGTCAGTCAGTCATTCAGTAGCTGTGTAACACAATACTGTCAGTCAGTAGCACTATAACAACACAGTGCAGTTAGCCAGTAGCTCTATAACACAATGCAGTGAATCAGTAGATGTATAACAACACAATGCAATCAGTCAGTAGATGTACAACAACACAGTGCAGTCAGTCAGAAGATGTATAACAACGCAATGCAGTCTGTCAGTAGCTGTATAAAAAGACAGTGCAGTCAGTAAGTCAGCAGCTGTATAATAACATAGTGCACTCAGTCAGTCAATCACTAGCTGTATAACAACACAGTACAGTCAGTCAATCAGTAGCTGTATAACAACACAGTTCAGTGAGGCAGTAGCTGTATAACAACACAGTGCAGTCAGTCAGGAGCTGTATAAAAATACAGTGCGGCCAGTCAGACAAACAGTAGATGTAAAACAACACAGTGCACTCAGTCAGTAGCTGTATAACAACACAACGCAGTCAGTCAGTAGCTGTATAACAACACAGTACAGTCAGACATTCAGTCAGTCAGTCAGTCAGTCAGTCAGTCAGTAGCTGTATAACAACAAAATGAAGTCAGTAGCTATATAACAACCCAGTGCAAACAGACAGTAGCTGTACAATAACACAGTGCAGTCGGGCAGTAGCTGTATAACAACACAGTGCAGTCAGTCATTAGCTGTATAACAACACATAGCAGGCAGTCAGTAGCTGTATACAAACACAGTGCAGTCAGTCAATAGCTGTATAACAACAGAGTGATGTCAGTCAGTAGCTGTATAACGATACAGTGAGGTCAGCCAGTCAGTAGCTGTATAACGACACAGTGCAGACAGTCAGTAGCTGTATAACAACACATTGCATTCGGTCAGTAGCTGTATAATGACACAGAGCAGTCAGTCATTAGCTGTATAACGACACGATGCAGTCAGTCATTAGCTGTACAATGACACAGTGCAGTCAGTCAGTCAGAAGCTGTATAACAATAGAGTGCAGTCAGTCAGTGAGTAGCTGTACAACAACACAGTGCAGTCTGTCAGTGAGTAGCAGTAAAACAACACAGTGCAGTCAGTCAGTGAGTAGTTGCACAACAACAAAGTGCAGTAAGTCAGTAGATGTATAACAACACAGTGCAGTCAGACAGTAGCTGTATAACAACACAGTGCAGTCATAAGCTGTATAACAACACAGAGCACTTAGTCAGTAGCTGTATACTAACACAATGCAGTCAGTCATTAGCTGTATAACAACACAGAGCAGTCAGTCAGTAGCTGTATACCAACACAGTGCAGTCAGTCAGTAGCTGTATAACAACATAGTGCAGTCAGTCAGCAGAAATACAACAACACAGTGCAGTCAGTCAGTAGCTGTATAACAAAACAGTGCTGTCAGTCAGTACCTGTATAACAACACAGAGCAGTCAGTCAGTATACCAACATAGTGCAGTCAGTCAGTAGCTGTATACCAACACAGTGCAGTCAGTCAGTAGCTGTATAACAATAAACTGCTGTCAGTCAGTAGCTGTATAACAACACAATGCAATCAGTCAGTAGGTGTATAACAACACGGTGCAGTCAGTCAGTAGCTGTATAACAACACAGTGCAGTCAGCCTGCAGCTGTATAAAAACACAGTGCAGTCAGTTTGTAGCTGTATAACAGACCAGTGCAGTCAGTCACTAGCTGTATAACAACACGGTGCAGTCAGTCATTAGATGTATAACAACATAGTGCAGTCAGCCTGCAGCTGTATAAAAACACAGTGCAGTCAGTCATTAGCTGAAAAACAACACAGTGCAGTCAGTCAGCAGCTGTATAACAAAGCAGTGCAGTTAGTAGCTGTGTATGAACACAGTGCAGACAGTCAGTATCTCTATAACAACACCGTGCAGTCAGTCAGTAGCTCTATAACAACACAGTGCAGTCAGTCAGCAGCTGTATAAAAATGCAGTGCAGTCAGTAGCTGTGTACCTACACAGTGCAGTCAGTCAGTATCTGTATAACAACACCGTGCAGTCGGTCAGTAGGTCTATAACTACACAGTGCAGTCAGTCAGCAGCTGGATAACAAAGCAGTGCAGTCAGTAGGTGTGTACGTACACAGTGCAGTCACTCAGAAGCTGTATAACAATACAGTGCCGTCAGTCAGTAGCTGTATAAACACAGTGCAGTCAGTCAGCCAGTCAGTAACTGTATAACAACATAGTGCATTTAGTCAGTAGCTGAGTAACAACACAATGCAGTCAGTCAGTAGCTGTATAACAACAGAGAGCAGTCAGTCAGTAGCTGTATAACAACAGAATGATGTCGGTCAATCAGAAGCTGTATAACAAAATGCAGACGGTCGGTATCTGTATAAAAACACAGTAAGTCAGAAGCTTTATAATAACACAGTGCAGTCAGCCAGTAGCTTAAAAACAACACAGTGCAGTCAGCCAGTAGCTGTATAACAACTGAGTGCAGTCAGTAAGTAGCTGTATATCTGCACAATGCAGTCAGTCATTATCTGTATAACAACACAGTGCAGTCCCTCAATCAGTAGCCGTATAACAACACAGTGAAGACAGTCAGTACCAGTATATCAACACAGTGCAGTCAGTGGCTGTATAACGACACAGGGAAGTAAGTTAGTAGCCGTATAACAACAAAGATCAGTCAGTTAGTAGCCATACAACAACACAGTGCAATCAGTCATTAGCCATATAACAATACAGAGCAGACAGTCAGTAGCCATACAACAACACAGTGCGGTCAGTCGGTAGCTGTATAATAACAAAGTGCAGTCAGTCGGTAGCTGTATAACAACACAATGAGTCAGTAAGTAGCCTTATAAAAACAGACTGCAGTCAGTCAGTAGCTGTATAACAACAGAATGCAGTTAGTCAATCAGAAGCTGTATAACAACACTATGCAGCCAGTCAGAAGCTGTATAACAACACAATGAGTCTGTCAGTAGCTTATAACAGCACATTGCAGTCAATCAGTAGCTGTATAACAACACAGTTCAGTCAGTCAGTAGCTGTATAACAACAATGCAGCCAGTCAGAAGCTGTATAACACAGTGCAGCCAGTCAGTAGCTATATTACAACACAATGCAGTAAGTCGGTAGCTGTATAACAACACAGTGCAGCCAGTCAGAAGCTGTATAACACAGTGCAGCCAGTCAGTAGCTATATAACAACACAGTGCAGTCAGTCGGTAGCTGTATAACAATATTGCCGTCAGTCAGTAGCTGTATAAAAAACACAATGCAGTCAGTCAATCAGTAGCTGTATAACGACATACTGCAGTCAGTCAGAGAGTAGCTATATAACAACACAGTGCAGTCAGTCTCTCAGTAGCTGTATACAAACACAATGCAGTCAGTCAGTAGCCGTATAACAACATACTTCAGTCAGTCAGACAGTAGCTATATAATATCACAGTGCAGTCAGTCAGTCAGCAGCTGTATAACAAACTAGTGCCGTCAGTCAGTCCGTCGCTAGCTGTGTAACAACACAGTGCAGCCAGTCAGCCAGTAGCTGTATAACAACATAGTGCAGTGTGTCAGTACCTATATAACAACACAGTGCAGAAAGTCAGTAGCTGTGTAACAACAAAGAGCAGTCAGTCAGTCCATCAGTAGATGAGTAAAAAACAGTTAACTCAGTCAGTAGCTCCACAACAACACAGTGCAGTCAGTCTGTCAGTCAATATCTGTATAAAAACACAATGCAGTCCGTAGTTACATAACAACACAGTGCAGTCAGTGAGTAGCTGTATAAAAACACAGAGCAGTCAGGCAATAGGTGTATAACAACACAGTGCAGTCAGTAGCTATATAATGACACAGAACAGTCAGTCAATAGCTGTATATTCACAGCGCATTCAGTCAGTAGTTGTTTAACAACACAGTGCAATCAGTCAGTTAGTAGCTGTATAACGACTCAGTGAGGTCAGTCAGTAGCTGTATAACGAAACAGTGAGGTAAGCCAGTCAGTATATGTATAAAAACACAGGGCAGTCAGTCAGTCGATGTATAACGACAGAGTGCAGTCAGTAACTGTATAACAACACAGTGCAGTCAGTCATTCAATAGCTGTATAACAATAGTGCAGTCAGTCAGTAGCTGTATAACAACACAGTGCAGTCAGTCAGTAGCTGTATAACAACACAGTGCAGTCAGTCAGTCAGTAGGTGTAAAACACAATGCAGTCATTCAGTAGATGTATAACAACACAGTGCAGACATCTATTAGCTGTATAACACAACGCAGTCATTCAGTAGCTGTATAACAACACGGTGCAATCAGCCAGTAGCTGAACAAAAACACAGTGCAGTAAGTCAGTCAGTCAGTCAGTAGCTGTAAAAAAAATGCAGTCAGTCAGTAGCTATATAACATCACACTGCACTCAGTCAGTAGCTGTATAACAACACAGTGCAGTCAGTCAGTCAGTCAGTAGCTGTAATTAATAGTGCTGTCAGTCAGTCACTAGCTGAATAACAACACATTGCAGCCAGTCACTCAGTAGCTGTATAACAACACAGTGCAATGTGTCAGTAGCTGTATAACAACACAGTGCAGTAAGTCAGTAGCTGTATAACAACACAGTGCCGTCAGTGAGTCCATCAGTAGATGTGAAAAACACAGTGAACTCAGTGGCTGTATAACAACACAGTGCAGACAGTCAGTAGCTGTATAATAACACAGTGCATTCAGTCAGTCAGTCAGTAGCTGTAAAAAAGCACAATTAAGTCAGTAGATGTATAACAACAGTGTGCAGTCAGTCAGTAGCTGTTCAACAACAGAGTCCAGCCAGTCAGTAGCTCTATAACAACACAGTGCAGCCAGTCGGTAGCTGTACAACAACGCAGTGCAGTCAGTCAATCGCTGTAAAAAGCACAGTGCAGTCAAGTTAATCAGTAGCTGTATAACAAGATTGCAGTCACTCAGTAGTTGTATAACAACAAAAAGAAGTCAGTCAGTAGCTGTAAAGCAACACAGTGCAGTCAGTCAGTAGCTGTATAACAACCCAATGCAGTCAGTCCGTCAGGAGCTGTATTACAGCAAAGTGCAGTTAGTAAGAAGCTGTACAACAACACAGTGCAGTCAGTCTGTAGCTGTATAACAACACAGTGCAGTCAGTCAGTAGCTGTATAAGAACAGTGTGCAGTCAGTCAGTCAGAAGCAGTATAACACAATGCGGTCAGTCAGTAGCTGTATAAAACGGCGCAGTCAGTCAGTAGCTCTATAACAACACAGAGCAGTCAGCCAGTAGCTTAATAACAAAATGCAGTCAGTCAGTCAGTAGCTGTATAACAACACAGTGCAGTGCAGTCAGTCAGTAGCTGTATAACAACACAGTCCACTCAGTAGCTGTATAACAACACAGAGCAGTCAGGCAGTAGCTGCAAAACAACACAGTGCAGTCAGTCAGTAGCTGTATAAGGACACAGAGTAGGCAGTCGGTCAGTAGCTGTATAATGACAGTGCAGTCATTCAGTCAGTAGTTGTATAGCAACAGAGTGTGGTCAGTCGGTAGCTGTATAATGACTCTGTGAGGTCCGTCAGTCAGTAGCTGTATAACGATACAGTGAGGTCAGCCAATCAGTAGCTGTATAACGACACAGTGCAGTCAGTCAATAGCTGTATAACAACAGAGTGCAGTCAGTGAGTAGCTGTATAACAACACAGTGTAGTCGGTCAATAGATGTATAATGACACAGAGCAGTCAGTCATTAGCTTCTATAATAACACAGTGCAGTCAGTCAGTAGCTGTATAACAACAGAGTGCATTCAGTCAGTGAGTAGCTGTACAATAACACAGTCAGTCAGTCAGTGAGTAGCTGTATAACAACACAGTGCAGTCAATCAGTAGCTGTATAACAACACAGTGCAGTCAGTCATTAGCCGTATAACAACACAGTGCAGTCAGTCAGTAGCCACATAACAACACAGTGCAGTCAGTCAATAGCTGTATAACAACTCAGTGCAGTCAGGTAGTAGCTGTATAACAACACAGTGCAGTCAGTCATTAGCCGTATAACAAAAGAGTGCCGTCAGAAAGTACCTGTATAACAACACAGTGCAGTTAGTCATTAGCCGGATAACAACAAAGTGCAGTCAGTCAGTAGCCACATAACAACACAGAGCAGTCAGTCAGTAGCTGTATAACAACAGAGTGCAGTCAGTCAGTAGCTGTATATCAACACAGTGCAGTCAGTCAGTAGCAGTATAAGAACAGAGTGAAGTCAGTCAGTAGCTGTATGACAACACAGTGCAGTCAGTCATTAGCTGTATAACGACAAACTGCAGTCAGTCAGTAGCCGTTTAACAACACAGTGCTGTCAGTCTGTAGGTGAAAAACAACACGGTGCAGTCAGTAAGTACCTGTATAACAACGTTGCAGACAGTAGCTGTATAACAACACAGTGCAGTCAGCCTGCAGCTGTATAAATACACAGTGTTGTCAGTCAGTAGCTGTATAACAACACAGTGCAGTCAGTCAGTAGCTGTATAACAACACGGTGCAGTCAGTCAGTCAGTAACTGTATAAAAACACAGTGCATTTAGTCGGTAGCTGTATAATAACACAGTGCAGTCAGTCAGTAGCTGTATAACAGAGTGCAGTCAGTCAGTAGCTGTACAAAAACAGAATGCGGTCAGTCAATCAGAAGCTGTATAACACAATGCAGTCAGTCAGTATCTGTATAACAACACAGTGCAATCCGTCAGTCAGTAGCTGTATAACAACACAGTGCAGTCCGTCAGTAAACTGTATAAAAACACAGTGCAGACAGTCAGTAACAGTAAAACAACACAGTGCAGTCATTGGATGTATAACAACAGCTGTATAACTGCAGCTGTATAACAACACAGTGCAGTCAGTAGCTGTGTACCAAAACAGTGCAGTCTGTCAGTAGCTGTATAACAACACAGTGCAGGCAGTCAGTCAGTAGTTGTATAACAATACAGTGCAGTCAGTCAGTAGTTGTATAACAACACAGTGCATTCAGTCAGCAGCTATATAAAAACAGAGTGTTGTCAGTCAGTAGCTGTATAACAACACATTGCAGTCAGTAAGTCAGTAACTGTAAAACAACACAGTGCATTTATTCAGTAGCTGTATAACAACAAAGTGCAGTCAGTCAGTAGCTGCATAAGAACAGTGTGCAGTCAGTCAGTAGCTGTATAACAACAGAATGCAGTCAATCAGAATCTGTATAACACAATGCAGTCAGTATCTGTATATCAACACAGTGCAGTCAGTCAGTAGCTTTATAACAACACAGTGCATTCAGCCAGTAGCTTAAAAACAACACAATGCAGTCAGCCATTAGCTGTATAACAACAGAGTGCAGTCTGTAACTAGCTGTATATCAACACAATGCATTCACTAATAATCTGTATAACAACACAGTGCAGACATTCAGTACCAGTATAACAAAACATTTCAGTCAGTGGCTGTATAACAACACGGGGCACTCTGTCAGTAGCCGTATAACAAGATGTAGTCAGTCAGTAGCCATGTAACAACACAGTTCAGTCAGTCAGAAGCCGTATAACAACACTACAGTCAGTCAGTAGCCATATAACTATACAGAGCAGACAGTCAGTAGCCATACAACACAGTGCAGTCAGTCAGTAGCTGTATAATAACAAAGTGCAGTCAGTCAGTAGCTGTATAACAACAAAATGTGTCAGTCAGTAGCTGTATAACAACACAGTGCAGTCAGTCAGTAGTTGTATAACAACACAGTGCAGCCAGTCAGTAGCTGTATAACACATTGCGGCCAGTCAGTATCTATATAACAACACACTGCAATCAGTCAGTAGCTGTATAACAACACAGTGCAGTCAGTCAGTATCTGTATAACAACAACGCGCAGTCAGTCATTCAGTACCTGTATAACATCACAGTGCACTCAGTCAATCAGTAGCAGTAAAACAACACAGTGCAGTCTGTCGGAAACTGTATAACAACACAGCGCAATCAGTCAGTAGCAGTATAACAACAGTGCAGTCAGTTAGTAGCTGTGTAACAACACAGTGCAGTCAGTCAGTAGCTGTAAAACGACACAGTGCTGTCAGTCAGTGAGTCCGTAGCTGTATATCACAATGCAGTCAGTCAGTAACTGTATAACAACACAATGCAGAAGTCAGAAGCCGTATAACACAATGCACTCAGTCAGTAGCTGTATATCAACACAGTGCAGTCAGTCAGTAGCTGCACAACAACACAGTGCAGTCAGTCATTCAGTAGCTGTATAAAAACACAAAGCAGTCAGTCAGTAGCTGTATAACAACACATTCCATTCAGTCAGGCTGTAGCTATATATCAACACAGTGCAGTCAGTCAGTCAGCACTTGTATCGCAGTCAGTCAGTCTGTCTCTAGCTGTATAACAACTCAGTCCAGCCAGTCAGTTAGTAGCTGTATAACAACAGAGTGCATTGAGTCAGTACCTGTATAACAACACAGTGCATTAAGTCAGTAACTGTGTAACAACACAGTGCAGTGAGTCAGTCAGTAGATGTATAACAACACCATGCTGTCAGTAGCTATATAAGAACAGAGTGCAGTCAGTCAATAGCTGTATAACAACACAGAGCAGTCAGTCAATAGCTGTATAACAACACAGTGCAGTCAGGCAATAGCTGTATAACAAAACAGTGCAGTTAGTCAGTAGCTATATAATGACACAGAACAGTCAGTCATTAGCTGTATATTGACAGTGCAGTCAGTCAGTAGATCTTTAACAGCACAGTGCAGTCAGTCAGTCGGTAGCTGTATAACGACTCAGGCCCGTCAGTCAGTAGCTGTATAACAACACAAATCAGTCGGTTTGTAACTGTATAATGACACAGTCAGTCAGTCAGTCATAGCTGCATAAAAACAGTGCTGTCTGTCAGTAGCTTTATAACAACACATTGCCGTCAATCACTCAGTAGGTGTTTAACATAATGCAGGCATTCAGGAGCTGTATAACAACACATTGCAGACAGCTAGTAGCTGTATAACACAACGCAGTCAGTCAGTAGCTGTATAAAAACACAGTGCCATCAGTCAGTAGCTGTACAACGACACAGTGTAGTGATTCAGTCAGTAGCAGTATAAAACAATGCAGTCAGTGGCTGTATAATAACACACTGCAGTCAGTCAGTAGCTGTATAACAACACAGTGCATTGAGTCCGTAGCTGTATAACAACACAGTGCCGTCAGTCAGTCCATGAGAAGATAGATGTGAAAAAACACAGTGAACTCAGAGGTTGTATAAAAACTCAGTGCAGTCAGTCAGTAGCTGTATAAGAAAACAATGCAGTCAGTCAGTAGCTGTATAACAACACAATGCAGTCAGTCAGTCAGTAGCTGTATAAAAAATCAATGAATTCAGTAGCTATATAACAACACAGTGCAGTCAGTCAGTACCTGTATAACAACACAGTGCAGTTAGTAGCTGTATAACGACACAGAACTCTCAGTCAGTCAGTAGCTGTATAATGACAGTGCAGTCAATCAGTCAGTAGCTGTATAACAACACAGTGCCGTCAACCAGTCAGTAGCTGTATAACGACACAGTAAGGTCAGTCAGTATGCGTATAATGACACAGTGAGATCAGCCAGTCAGTAGCTGTGTAACGACACAATGCAGTCAGTCAGTAGATATATAACAACACAGTACAGTCAGTCAGTATCTGTATAACAAACCAGTGCAGTCGCTCAGTAGCTGTATAAGGACACAATGCAGTCATTAGCTGTATACTGACACAGTGCAGTCTGTCAGTAGCTGTATAATGACACAGTGCAGTCAGTCAATCAGTAGGTGTATAACAACACAGTGCAGTCAGTCAGTGAGTAGCTGTGTAACAAAACAGTGCAGTCACTCATTAATTAACTGTAAAACAACACAGTGCATTTAGTCACTACCTGTATAACAACACAGTGCACTCAGTCATTAGTTGCATAACAACACAGTGCAGTCAATAAGTAGTCATATAACAACAAAGTGCAGCCAGTCAGAAGCTATATAACAACACAGAGCGGTCAGTCATTAGCTGTATAACAAAGTGCAGTTAGTCAGTAATTGTATAACAACACAGTGCTGTCAGTCAGTAAGTAGCTGTATAACAACACGGTGCAGTCAGTCAGTCAGTAGCTGTATAACAACACAGTGTTGTCAGTCAGTAGCTGTATAAAACTCAGTGCAGTCAGTCATTAGCTGTATAACAACACAGTGCATTCGAGCAGTAGCTTTATAAAACACAGTGCAGTCAGTCAGTAGCTGTATAAAACGCAGTGCAGTCAGTCATTAGCTGTATAATATCACAGTGCATTCGGGCAGTAGCTGTATAAAACACAGTGCAGTCAGTCAGTAACTGTATGACAACACATTGCAGCCAGTCAGTAGCTGTATAAAACGCAGTGCAGTCAGTCATTAGCTGTATAACAAAACAGTGCATTCTGGGATTAGCTGTATAAAACACAGTGCAGTCAGTCAGTAGCTTATAACACCACAGTGCAATCAGTCAGTCAGTAGCTGTATAACAACACAGTGCAGTCAGTCAGTAGCTGTATAACAACACATTGAAGTCAGTCAGTAGCTGTATAACAACACAGAGCAGTCTCTCATTAGCTGTATAACAACACAGTGCAGTCAGTCAGTAGCTATATAACAACATAGTGCAGTCATTCACTCAGAAACTGTATAACAAAATGCAGTCAGTCTGTAGGTGTATAAAAACACAGTGCAGTCTGCCAGAATCTGTATAACACAATGCAGTCAGTCAGTAGCTGTATAACAACACATTGCTGTCAGTCAGACAGTAGCTGTAAAACAACACAGTGCAGTCAGACACTCAGCAGCTGTATAACAACAGAGTCAGTCAGACGGGAGCTCTATAACTACACAGTGCAGTCTGTCTGTAGCCGTATAACAAGACAGTGCAGTCACTCAGTAGCCGTATAACAACACAGTGTAGTCAGTCAGTATCTGTATAACAACACAGCGCTGTCAGTCAATAGCTGTATAACAAGACGGTGCAGACAGTCAGAATCTGTATAACAACAAGGTGCAGTCAGTCAGTAGCTGTATAACAACACGGTGGATTCAGTCGGTGGCTGTATAACAACACGGTGCAGTCCGTAACTGTATAACAACACAGTGCAGTCAGTTAGTAGCTGTATAAAAACACGGTGCATTCAGTCAGTAGCTGTATAACAACACAGTGCAGTCAGTCAGTCAGTAGCTGTATTAAAACACAGTGCAGTCAGTCAGTAGCTGTATAACAACACAGTGCAGTCAGTCAGTCAGTAGCTGTATTACAACACAGTGCAGCCAGGCAGTAGCTATATAACAACACAGTTGCAGCCAGTCAGTAGCTGCATAACAACAAAGTGCAGTTGATAATTAGATATATAACACAGTGCAGTCAGTCAGGAGCTGTATAACAACACAGTGCACTCAGTCAGTAGCTGTATAACAAAACAGCATAGTCAGACAGTAGCTGTATAACAACACAGTTCAGTCAGTCAGCCAGTAACTGTATAACAACACAGTGCAGTCAGTCAGTAGTTGTATAAAAACACAGTGCATTCAGTCAGTATCTGTATAATAACATTGTAGTCAGTCAGTAGCTGTATAACAAAACAGTGCAGTCAGTTAGTAGCTGTATAACAACACATTGCATTCAGTCAGCCATTAGCTGTATAACAACACAGTGCAGTCAGTCAGTAGTTGTAAAACAACACAGTGCACTCAGTCAGTAGCTCTACAACTACAGTGCAGTCAGTCAGTATCTGTATAACAACACAGTGCAGTCAGATAATAGATGTAAAACAACAGAGTGAAATCAGTCAGTCAGTAGCTGTGTAACCCAATTCAGTCAGTCACTCTATCAGTAGATGTGTAACAACACAGTGCACTCAGTCAGTAGCGGTATAACAACACAATGCAGTCAGTAGCGATGTAACAAAACAATGCAGTCAGTCAGAAGCTGTATAACATCACAGTGCAGTGGCACAGTAGCTGTTTAATACCACAGTGCAATCAGCCAGGAGCTATACAACAAAACAGAGCAGTCAGTCAGTAGCTGTATAATGACAGTGCAGTCAGTTAGTCAGTATTTGTATAACAACACAGTGCAGTCAGTCAGTCAGTCAGTAGCTGTATAACGACAGAGTTAGTTCAGTCAGTCAGTAGCTGTATAACGACACAGAGAAGTCAGCCTTTAAATAGCTGTATAACGAGGCAGTGCAGTCAGTCAGTAGCTGTATAACGACACAGTGCAGTCAGTCAGTAGCTGTATAACATCACAGTGCAGTCGGTCAGTAGATGTTTAACGACACAGTGCAGTCAGTCATTAGCTGTATAACGACACAGTGCAGTCAGTCATTATCTGTATAACAGCACAGTGCAGTCAGTAGATCTATAACATCACAGTGCACTCAGTCAGTGAGTAGCTGTATAACAACACAGTGCAGTCAGTCAGAGAGTAGCCGTATAACAACACAGTGTAGTCAGTCAGTCAGTCAGTAGCTGTATAACAACACAGTACACTCAGTCATTCAGTAGCCGTATAAAAACACAAAGCCGTCAGTCAGTAGCTGTATAACAACACAGTGCTGTCAGTCAGTAGCCATATAACACAGTGCAGTCAGTCAGTCTCTCTATAAGAACACAGTGCAGTCAGTCACTAGCTGTATAAGAACACATTGCAGTCAGTCAATAGATGTATAACAACACAGTGCAATCAGTGAGTAGCTGTATAACAACAAAATGAAGTCAGTCAGTCAGTAACTGTATAACAACAGAGTGCAGCCAGTCAGTAGCTGTAAAACAACACAGTGCAGGAGGTCAGTAGCTGTATAACAATACATTGCAGCCAGTTAGTAGCTGTATAACAACAGAGTGCAGTCAGTCATTCAGTAGCTGTATAACAACACAGTGCAGTCAGTCAGTAGCTTTATAACAAAGCAGTGCAGTCTGTCAGTAGCTGTATAACAATAGAGTGCAGTCAGTCATTCAGTATCTGTAAAATAACACAGTGAAGTAAGTCAGCAGCTGAATAACAACACAATGCATTCAGTCAGTAGCTGTATAAAAACACAGTGCAGTCAGTCAGTAGCTGTATAACAACAGAGTGCAGTGAGTCAGTAGCTGTAAAACAACACAGTGCAGTCAGTCAAACAATCAGTCAGCTGTATAACACATTGCAGTAAGTCAGTAGCTGTATAACAATACAGTGCAGTCAGCCAGTAGCTGTATATCACAATGCAGTCAGTAGCTGTATTAAAACACAATGCAATCAGGCAGTAGCTGTACAACAACACAGTGCATTCAATCAGTCTGTAGCTGTATAACAACACAATGTAGTCAGTCAGTAGCTGTATAATAACACAGTGCAGTCAGTCAGTAGCACTATAACAACACAATGCAGTCAGTCAGTCAGTCAGTAAGACAGTAGCTGTATAACAACACAGTGCAGTCAGTCAATCAGTAGCTGTATTAAAATACATTGCAGTCAGTCAATAGCTCTATAAAAACAGAGTGAAGTAAATCAGATCATCAGTAGATGTATAACAACACAGTGCTCTCTGTCAGTACCTGTATAACAACACAGTGCAGTCAGTCAGTAGCTGTATAACAAAAGAGTGCAGCCAGCCAGTTGCTATATAACAACAAAATGCAGCCAGTCAATAGCTGTATAACAACACAGTGCTGTCTGTCAGTAGCTGTATAACACAGTGCAGTCAGTAGCTGTATAACAACACAGTGCATTCATTCAGTAGCTGTATAACAACACATCGTAGTCAGTCAGTAGCTTTATAACAACACAGTGCAGTCAGTCAGTAGCTGTATAACAACACATTGAAGTCATTCAGTCAGTAGCTGTGTAACACAAAGCAGTCAGAAACTGTAAAACAACACAGTGCAGTCAGCCAGTAGCAGTATAGCACAATGCAGTCAGTCAGTAGCTGTATAAAAACACAATGGATTCAGTCAGTAGCTCCACAACAACACAGTGCATTCAGAGAGTCAGTAGCTGTATAACAACACAATGAAGTTAGTCAGTATCTGTATAACATCACACAGCAGTCAGTCCGTAGCTGTACAACAACACAGTGCAGGCACTCAGTCAGTCAGTATGTGTATATAAACACAGTGCAGCTAGTCAGTCAGTAGCGCTGTAACAATAGAGTGCATTTAGCAAGTAGATGTATGACATCACAGTGCAGTAAGACAGTAGCTGTATAACAACACAATGCAGTTAGTCAGTAGATGTATAACAAAACAGTGCAGTCAGTCAGTAAGTAGTTGTATAACACATTGCAGTCGGTAGCTATATAACAACACACTGCAGTCAGTCAGTAGATGTATAACAACACAGTGTATTCATTATCTATATAACGACACAGAGCATTCAGTCCATATCTGTATAATGACAGTGCAGTCAGTCAGTCAGTAGCTGTATAACAACACATTGAGGTCAGTCAGTATGTAGCCGTATAACGACGCATTGAGTTCAGGCAGTCAGTAGTTATATTACGACACAGTGCAGTCAGTCAGTAGCTGTATAACGACACAGTGCATTCATTCAGTAACTGTATAACAACACAGTTCAGTCGGTCAGTAGCTGTATAACAACAAATTGCAGTCAGTCATCAGCTGTATAAAGACACATTGCAGTCAGTCAGTAGCTGCATAATGACACAGTGCAGTCAGTCAGTCAGTCAGTAGCTGTATAACAACATAGTGCAGTCTGTCACTCAGTAGTTCTATAAAACCACAGTGCAGTCAGTCTGTGAGTGAGTAGCTGTATAACAACAAAGAGCAGTCAGTGAATAGCTGTATTAAAACGCAGTGTAATCAGTCAGTCAGTAGCTGTATAACAACACAATGCAGTCGGTCAGTCAGTAGCTGTATAACAACACAGATCAGTCAGTCAATAACTGTATAACAACACAGTGCAGTCAGTCAGTAGCTGTATAACAACACAATGCAGTCAGTCAGTGAGTAGCTGTAAAACAACACAGTGCATTCAGTCAGTCAGTAGCTTTATAATAACGCAGTGCAGCCAGTCAATAGCTGCTTAACAACACAGCGCAGTCAGTCAGTAGCTGTATAACAACACAGCGCAGTCAGTCAGTCTGTCAGTAGCTGTATAACAACACAGTGCATTCAGTCAGTAGCTGTATAACAACATAGTGCAGTCAGTCAGTGGCTGTATAACAACAGACTGCAGTCAGTCAGCCAGTAACTGTATAACAACACAGTGCAGCCAGTCAGTAGCTGTATAACAACACACTGCCAGTCAGTCAGTACGTGTATAACAACACAGTGCACTCAGTCTTTAGTTGTATAACAACACAGATCAGTCAGTCAGTAGCTGTATAACAACACAGTGCCGACAGTCAGTAGCTGTATAATAACAAAGAGCTGTCCGTCAGTCGGTAACTGTATAAAAACTCAGTACAGTCAATCACTAGCTG
>Ga0268261_10001313_pt1 | contig 16951 bp, 17 predicted proteins | sample TergutNc150P1_FD_190353 | JGI IMG/M metagenome (GOLD analysis project Ga0268261, IMG submission 190353) | Nasutitermes corniger P1 segment gut microbial community from laboratory colony in Florida, USA - Nc150 P1 (SPAdes) (version 2) | ecosystem: Host-associated > Arthropoda: Insects >...
TTTCAAATACCCTAAATCTAAAGATTCTCCTTCTAAGTAATCTTCACCATCAATAATGACATGTAAGGGTAAGAAGTAATAACCAAGTTTCTTAGCACTTTCTTCATCTAAACAAGAAGATGAATCTACAATATACGCAATTTTATCCATATCTCTATTCCTTTCTATTTTATGATAAATAAACGTTTGATACGATCAAATATATTCAACAAAGGACGATACTTTTTAGATATCATACCTGTCTTTTCTACAAATAACTCAATGATGATAAACATAACAATCAACATATCAAAAGCAGCCCGCTTGTTCAACATGTAGACAAAGGATACTTGTGAGAAATAGAAGGTAATAGCATAAATAACCAATACAGTTCTGATTTGACCCAAGTGTAGTTTATACATTAAGGTGTGGTGTAAATGTTCCTTGTCTGGTGTTGAAAAAGATACCCCTTTAACTTTTCTTCTAATAATCGACAACATGACATCCATAATTGGAATCATTAAGATTAAGATGGCTGGTCCTAATGTAAAGAAAGTAGATGATTTAAAACCAAGTAGTGAAATGGTAGAAATCATAAACCCGATAAACAAGGCACCTGTATCCCCCATAAAGATGGATGCTGGGTGGAAGTTATAGAATAAAAAGCCAACGATGGCACCACATAGCAATAAGGAGATTAAGACGATATCCATTCTACCCATTGAGAATGCCAACATGGCAAAAGTTGCTAGGATAATGGCAGATACACCTGCACATAAACCATCTAAACCATCGATTAAGTTTACGGCATTGGTAATGCCAACAATCCATAAGATTGTAATAAAGGTTGAAATACCACCAAATTCAATTCTTATGCCTAAAGGTAGATTGATGTTACCAAGATTGATTTGTCCATAGAAGATAACAATCAAAGCTGAAATAATTTGAAAGAAAAGCTTGTATCTGGCTTTCATTTCAACCATGTCATCAATAACCCCACATAGGACAATAATAAAGCCACCAATCAACATAGCCATAAACTGTCGATCAACAGGTAAGGTAAACAAGGCCCCTAACATAAAGGCTGAATAGACAGCTAAACCACCCATTAAGGGCGTAACTTTTTTATGGATTCTTCGCGCATCTGGTTTGGCAGTGATATTCAAATTCAATGCCACTTGTCTAACTAAAGGTACTAAAAATAAAGAAGCGATAAACGTCATTAAAAATGCTGTTAACAAATTTAAATTCATTTTATCACTTCCTTGTTATCTATTAATGATTGAAAGCATCTGGTAAATCATTTTCTAATAAGACAAAAGCACCTGGTTTTTTAACTTTGTTCATAATGTTATATGCATCATAGATTTTATTAACGACATGAACATTTTTCATATTGAAGCCAGATTCTTCCAAACCTTCATAAATAGGTTTGGTTTGTTTACGTCCTACTAGTATAACGATATCTGCTTTGTTTATAAAATACTTACCAAATTCATTGTTATAGAAGGCTTGTTTCTTTCCTAAATCAATCATACCTGGTGTAATCACAATACGTTGACCAGGCATCTTTTCTAAGACATCTAAAGACATTTTAGAAGAGACTGGATTAGAAGAGAAAGCATTGTCTATCAATGTAAAATCTTTTTGTTTCTTAACCTCTAAACGATGAGGTGTATAGTTTAAAGTCTTAATTGCCATAACCAATTCTTTAATCGGTATTTCAAAATGGACCCCTAAAGCAATCGCTGTTAAGATATTATAAATGTTATGTTTACCCAACAATTTTGTTTGAAACTTAACATCCTCACCATTTATTGTAACATCAAATGACGTTCCATCTTGATTATATTGTATATTTTTTGCCATGATATCAGCCTCATGATCAATTCCATACCAAATTTGTTTGGCTTTTGAGGTAATATCATACTCTCGAATAAACTTCTCATCCTTGTTTAAAATGGCTAAACCATCTGGCTTTAACATCTCAATCATCTTCATTTTTTCAGTAATAATATTCTCTTGAGTTCTAAAGGTATTTAAATGGGCTTGACCAATCGAAGTTACAATCCCAATTTGTGGTTGAACAAAATCAAACAACTCTGAAATATCGCCTACTTTATCCGCACCCATTTCACAAATAAAGATTTCATGAATCGGTTGCAATAAATCTCTAATCGTCATCGCAATACCTAATGGCGTGTTGTATGAAGCAGGGGTTGTTAAACAGTAGTACTTTTTAGACAAAACATCAAAAATCATATTCTTACTCGATGTCTTACCATAAGAACCTGTAATACCAATGGTTGTTAAATTTTTATATGAGAACAACTTATCTTGTTCTTTCTTCATAAAACGTCTTTTAAATGCATTCTCTATTGGATTACAAATCAATCCTGTTAATGCCACAATATGCATTTGGTATAAATGAAAGGCTGCCAATAACACTAATGTAATTAGATAATGATGGTGAACTTTATAAATCAATAAACCAAATAATACATAAATGATTACCCATACCAATATTTGTCTTTTGACACGATTGGTGACATTTAAAGGTTGAATAAACTTTTGAAATTTACTCTTGTTCATCTGATTCAACAACTGTAACACCAAGATGGTGACTATGATGAACAAACGTACCTCCATAATCGGAATAAATATGGTTAATAAGATAATGAAAAACCAAGTCACCATGATATACATGGGATAAGTCTTTGTTACATTGTCTTTTTCCCACATTCTTAAACGAAACAATTCATATTTATTTTGTTGAAACATATGTAAAGATACTTTTAGAAAGCGTGAAACAAGAACTGTATACAACAAAGCAATAATAATTACCAATACCAACTCTATCATTACTTTTCACCTTCTTCTAAAAATGCATTCATATCTTTATTAAATTCTTGCGCAAACTCTAAATACGCATAGTGAGATCCACCTTCATACACCAACAACTTGGCATTTGGCATGTCTCTTTCCATTTGTTTTCCCATCCATAAAGGTGTCGCTTCATCCTTAGATCCAAAAATCAATAAGACTGGACAATCCACCTCTTTTAACTTAGAACTTAAATCGGTATTAACCGCATGTCTTAAGACAGCTTTCATAATCGCTGAAGAATTACGATAATCCTCACTACCTGAATTCTCCATCATTTCTTGTACGTAATGTTTAAAGAATGGTACATTCTTAAACGACTTACAAAACTTGTAGAAGTAGACTCTTGCATAGTAAGGCAAACCTCTTTTATCTATGATACCAGCAGCACCTGTTAAGACCATGGCTTTGACTGGATTTTTTCTAGCAGCATAATTAATCGAGATTCGACAACCAAAGGAATGTCCAATTAAGATAGGATTCTCTATTTGATTAACCTTAATAAACTCTCCTAAAAAATCTGTGTAATCATCAATGGTATACTCTCTGACTGGTTCATCACTTTGACCAAAACCAGGTAAATCTATATTATAAACTTGATATTTTTCTTTATCTAAACCATTAACCACAGAATACATCATCTCTGTGTTTTGACCCCAACCATGCATGATGATTACCGGTTGGCCTTTACCTAACATATCATAATGAATTACCATTGAATCTATCATTATTTCCATTAGATAATCACTCCCTTACATCTCTATATAACCTATGTATTATATCATACCCATTTATGATAGTTAAAGCATTGTTTACACATAGTCCCCCTTTTCCATTGTTTTAACACATATCTAACATTTAAACTTTATGTTTACATAGGATGTACTTATTTACTATAAACTTATATTTGAAAACCATAAGTATTATGCTTATAATAAGCATAGATTTTAAATATATGGAGGCAATACTATGATTAATACACAACGTATGATTGATAACTTTTTAGATTATATCCAAATTGATAGTGAATCATATAACGAAAAAGAAATGTGCGACTACTTAGCCAAACAAATGACTGAATTAGGATTTGAAGTACTCATCAATGACATCGGTGCTAAACTTGGATCAAACGGTTACAACATGGTCATTAAATATCCTGGAGATGCAAGTAAAGAAGCAATCTTCTTATCTTCACATGTCGATACAGTTGTACCAGGGATCGGTATTAAACCTGTGATTGATGGAGATGTTATCAAGTCTGATGGAACAACAATTCTTGGTGGAGATGATAAAGCAGGGGTTGCGGTTATTGTTGAAGTAATGAGAACGTTAAAAGAAAACAATGTACAATCAAGACCGATTGAAGCAGTTATTTCTATTTGTGAAGAAGTTGGATTGTTAGGGGCAAAAGAATTTGATTTAAACCTTATCAAAGCCAAAGAAGGTGTAATCTTAGATTCTGGTGGACCAATTGGTACGATTATTGCGCAAGCACCTGCACAAGATGCCATCAATGTAACCATCAATGGTAAACCAGCCCATGCGGGTGTAGCACCAGAAACGGGTGTTTCAGCTATTGGGATTGCGGCAGAAGCTATTTCAAATATGAACTTATACCGTATCGATGAAGAAACAACAGCTAACTTTGGATGGATCAATGGTGGTGGAGCAACAAACATCATTACACCTAAAGTAGAATTAAAAGGTGAAACACGTTCTTTAAATGTCGATAAGTTAGAAAAACAAACGGCTAGTATGATCAAAGCTTTAGAAGATGCGGCTGCTAAGTTTGGTGGAACTGTTGATATTGAAGTTATAAGAAAGTACAATCCTTTAAATGTACCAGAGGATGCTAACATCATTAGCGAATTGAAAAAAGCATTCATCTCTAATGGTTTAGAACCAATCGTTACTTCAACAGGTGGTGGTTCTGATACAAACATCTACTATGAAAAAGGTATTGATTGTGTCAACCTATCATGTGGGATGGATAAACCTCATACTTTAGAAGAACAAATTAAAATTTCAGATATTGAAAAAACGGCAAAAAGTATTTATACTTTAGTTACTCAATAACAATAGATTGTAATTTAATAAAACAGTCTTAGATATAAAAAAACGATTAAACTTTCTATGAGAGATTAATCGTTTTTTTGATATGTTTACCCTATATATTCAAGTTACGTTTATAGATTAATGGTTTCTTCAAATGATATAGAACCGATACTTTGTCCGACATCACTCATATCAAAACTGGTTGTAACTAGATTGTCTTCTTTGTTACGATTGGTGTTGATTAAGGTAGATTCACTTTCTTGAATAAAATTACCTTTGATATTTACTTGTAGATGTTCATCATTGATTAAATGGGCTGTAATTGATCCTTTAAAAAATTGTTCTTCTTGACTATCTAAAGGTGATAATGAAGCAGCCAATACACCAATGGCTAAGCTATCTTCGTATACAACAAATACAGTTAATAAAGACTGTATATCATCATCAGATGTAATTTCTCTTTGGATTAATCTAAAGGTATAATTAATCATTTGATCATACATATCTTCACTAAATAAATTATCTCTAGCTTTGATATAATCTACTTTATTAATATGGGCAAACTGTTGAATGATTTGATCTTGGTTTAAGATTAAATCATTGTTTACCTTGACACTCAATACCGCTTCTTCATTAGATAAAGAAGGTCGATTAAACAAGATAATCCCTATAACAACAATGATAATGGGTATTAATAACCATAATTTTTTCATGAATATCATCCTTCCTAATAAGTAGTAGTACTATAACATGTTAAAGATATTGTATCAAATAGGATGGTAAGATTACCTATATTCTTAACTATATATTAAAAAACAACACTTTTTACTAAGTGTTGTTTAACATTATAATAGAAAATCTTGTAAGTCATATACAGGTCTAGAAAAAGGATTGATTCTATCACCAATGCCTCCTATAAAATCTGTAACACCTTGCGTAATGTTTTCAACAGAGAAATTACTTGGATTTAGATGTCTATCTAAAAAGCCAAAGAAACCTGTTGAAGTTTCATCACTAGTTGAGAAAGCTTCATACAAAGAAGACAATTGATTACCAATATCACCTATAGAAGAATTTTCTAAAGTTGTTCTTGTTAAAAGGATGACTTGTCCTTGTAAAGCCATATCTTTTAAATGTTGTGGATGTGAATCTACTTGTAAATCATACTCATTCACCAAATGATGCACCACTTCTACTCGGGTAAAAGCAGCTTTGTTAAAAAACCCTAAATCGAAACGATTGGCTTGTAAAGCTTCTACCTGATTACTTAAGGCTTCGATATACATCAAGGCTAAGGCTTGTAGTCGTTGATCGTTAAAGTCTTCTTCTTTAAAATCTTCAATGTGTTCTAATTCTAAGATTGCTGAGTTTAATAAGATATTGTTTTCATTGGTGATAATAGACAAATCGTTTTCATCTTGATAAGACCATCTTGCACTTAAGCCTGAACTCATCGCATCTAAAAATCTAGATTCAGGGGTCGAAGTATCGTTTAATACAAATCCAACAACAATCGCAATGACGACAAACAATCCTACTGTTTTTAATTTCTTCATGATTTGACACTTCCTAACTTATAACCAAATAACATGATTAAACCAATCATGATTGAACAAATTAGAATAATTGGCAAACCAATGCCTAATCTTAAAGCAAATTCAAATACAAAGAATGAACCTCTATATTGTTCAATATCAATGATACCAGCCAATGCGATACCACCATTGATACAAGATAAAGAGATAATCATCCATTTAGATTTATCTTGCTTTAACCACTTGGTATCACTTAAGAATATAATCATTAACATCAAACCAAATAAGATAAAGGTTATCCAGTTTTGACTAGATGCACCAGATGCTCTAAATCCTAAAGTAGAAACCCATGGCATAAAGGTTGCTATCATTCCCAATACTGCTAAAGCTATTACAAATACTCTGTATTTTAACCAATTGTGTTTTTGTAAAAACAGATTGTCTTTTTTAACCAATTCTTTATCATTTTTACTAGATGCATTGACATAACCATCACTGACTAACTTATCAAAATTAGCTTGTGTAATAACCTTTGTATCTAGTAATTTCTTTAAATGTGCTACTTCTTCTTTACTCATACTTATCCCCCCTTAAACAGTCCTATTCTAACATAATCTAACATCTTTAACAATAGTACAACTTGTATGAAAAAAGTAATGGTTACCCATTACTTTAAAGTTGTTCTAACTTCTTAAATAGCTTTTCTTTGTTTTTAAGATTCTTCTGGTATAACTTCTCATATCTTTTTTCTAAATCATCTATGTTTAATGACTCTTCTTCTAATACTTCGATATATCTGTTTAAACTTAAGATGTAATCATGATCAATGACTTCTTGATAAGACACTAATTTATTATCATGATTGTCATTGTTAGGTTCTAGATACATTTGTAAAAGTTCTTGTTCGATCAAAGAAGAATCACTATGATACTCAATACCTTGTTTAGACAAGTCAATCATATTAATACACTCATTCTTTTGATTGTTTAATACAAAGATGTTATGTCTTCTACCTAGCTTTTCTGGTAAAGAAATAATACTTTCTATTAAGTGATTGTCTATTAAATAATGTCTTGCTTCATTATCTTCAAAACCTCTAAATAATAAAGCATTACTTGATACTAAGAATAGTTTACCATTTTCATTTAGATTGTTTAACTTACTTTGTATCTCTTGCACCAAAGATTTTTTAGAACGTGAATCTCGATAAGCAATGATGATATCTTTTGGTGTCGTATTTCTCATAGAAAATTCACTCAGTTCAAAGCCAGATATCAATAACTTGGTATAGATGTATACATCTTCTTCTAAGTTTTCAGCGTCATAGACATAATGAATGTCTTTTGAGTAATTGTCTTTTTGATTCAAACGTCTAATCATTGGAAAGAGTTGACTTTTACTACCATCATACTCTTGGATTAAAAGTGATTCTTTGTTTATTGAAGACAAGATTAATCTTCCGATTAATTTAGACTTAAGTCTACTTGTAGATTGTCCTCTATGAAAAGAAAACCTTCTTTGATTGATAATACCATTTAAATACTCATAAACAAACCTAAATCCCTGCCTATTCTTTGATAACATGCCTACGATTATATCAATTAAATCTTTAATATATTGTTCCTCTTTGGCATAGTTAAAAGGCTCAAAAACATCTAGTAGTTTTTGGTTATAAGTCGGTAAACGATACATGGCTTCTTTGATTAAAGTGATATTGGGTTCACCTTGAATGACTGTATAAAAGTTGTCTTGATCATTAATGGTAAAACCATAGGTATGATGAGGTTCTTCTTTATAGACAAAAGAAAGATAAGTATACAAAAGTAAAGCATTGATAGTATCAATATTGCTGGTGACTTTGTCTTGATTATCCTTGTAATACTGATTCATTCTCATTCTTAATTGATGAGTAATCGCATCTTCTACTCTACTGTGTTTGTGTGTGTATCTTTCTTTTTGTTCCATAATAAACTCCTTATATAATGAAATTATTGGTTTAATTCATTAATTCTTTTATTAATCATTTCCTGTTTCATCAACAATCTTTCTAATTCATTGGCTTGTTGGTTGAATCTACCTTGATTTCTACCTTGTCTTTGTACCATTTGTCTATGACATTGATGATTTCTTCCCATACGATGACCTTGTTTAACTTGGTAGCTACCATTCAACATGGCTTCTTTCTTTGCTCTTAAGACTTCTTTTTGACGTTGGGTTAATTCAATTCTACCATGCATATCGACACTAGCATTGCCTTGTCTTACATTATACATTCTCATATGTCTTTTAATACGACGTAAGACTTGTCTTTGTTCTTGTGTTAAGACAGAAACATCCATTCTACCTTTTCTAGGCATTTCCAATACTCTTTGTCCTTGAGTAAACTTCATATCCTGTCTATGCCCTTGATGACAAGCACTTCTACCTTGATGATGCTTTCTTTCTTTCATTCTTCTTAATTTATCTTGTGATACTTCTTTTGTTGAACCATCATTAAATACAATAATCATTTTAGATACTGCTTTTCTTTCTACATTCCCTTTAAATTCACTTCTTCTCATACATCTATTCCCCTCTTGATTCATTCTTCTTCCTTGATTCATATAACTAAAACCTCTTTCTTTATTAAATTGTTTGTTTGTTTGATTGCATTGATTCATATTCAAATGTATTCTCCTCTATCTTTTCATATAATTTTTTATTGGTTAGTTGTTCTAACGTATTGGCCTCTTCAATCATATTGGCTTTTAACTTACGCATATCCAAATAGATTTGACCAATCTTCTGTTGATCTTCTTCACTTACAACATTGACTTCAATTTCCCCTAATGCTTTACGTGATAATCGCTTAATGGCTGATGAACCTTCTTTGTTACGATTGATTTGCTTTAAAACACTTTCATCTCCATTTAACAAGTAAAACAAGTAACCACAGTCTAATTGACTACTTCGCAACCTTAAAAAGTTGTGTGTTAATACTTTAGATGAATCTATTTCACCAATGATGATTGATTCACCCGTCAACATATTCAAAACAATATCACCAGCTTCTAACTGATTGTTGTTTTCTTTAGTATTAATATCGACACTTTTAAAGTTGTTTTTATAATATTCAAAATCATCTATATTAAACAGGTTTGTTTTGTCCTTTTTTTCTTCTGGTTGACGGTAAGCATTGATCCCTGACTTAATCTCTACTACTTGATCCAATTTACTTTTGTTCATTTTAATCACAGCCTTCTGATAAGATACAACGTGTGTTGTTGTACAATATTATAACTTACGAATATTTTACTGTCAATAAAAATACAGTACAAATTTATATTGTACATATTTATTTAGTTGTAATTTACTTTAACTAAGTATTTAAACATAAAAAAAATTCTTAGAAATGAATCTAAGAATTTGTCTTTATCTAAATGATTGGTATAACAGGAAGAATATAACAACTATCATAATCACCAATGCAATATTGATTAAGATATCAATGTTAAACTTTTTCTTTTCTGTTGATGTTTCATTCTCTTGTGCAATCTCTTCTAAGGTAGTTGTTTTAGGATTGTTATTACCTAATTCTAAACCATTTAATTTTTCTGCAAGATCACTTACATTTAACGTTTCATCTTTTGTAAGAGGTGTTTTATCTGCATCTGGTTTAAACATATTGCTTGTGGTATTACCAATTAAGTCTTCTACACCACTTGTTTTAGGAAGTGTATCTTCAGCCATTACCACATTAGATGTATCTGGTTTTGAAATCACTTCTGTATTATCAGAATAAGCTGGAATACTTGTTGTATCATCTGTTTTAATATCTTGATCTAACTCTTTCAATTGATTACCCAAATAACTTTGTAAATCATTTGAAGGAATTTCATCTACTTGTGTATCGTTCACAAAACCATATTCACCATCATCATCGTCTTCACTTGAATCACCAAATAAAGCATCTAAATCAATTTTAGGTTTTGTGGCATCTACCATGTCAACTGGTTTTTCATCACCTAATTGAATAAATGAATCATCTTTGTCTTCAACAATGGTATTGTCTTGGAAATGAGATGGTTCTTCAATCAACTCAGGATTTTCATTACTTACTGGTACATCTGCATGTGTTTCAGGAATAATGGTTTCTTCTGTTGGTTGTTCACCAATGATTCCATTTAAGAAAGCTTCATTCTCTTGGGTAAAATCAGACAAACCATTAAAATCAATGTCTTCTGATTGGAAGTTTTCACTTGCTTGGGAAAACGCTTGATCTAAACTTGGCTGAGTTGGTGGAATAATCTCTTCTTCTTTTGGTTTATTAAACCCTAATGATAAATCAGTTGGATTACCTACTGGAACAGGAATGCTGTCTTCAACAACAACCACATCATCAAAGTTTTCTTTTGGTTTTTCATCATCAACAAAGACAACCTTCTTATCAAATTGAGGTGTTGCTTCAATAATAGGAATATCATCTACTTCAACATCTTCAACAACAGGTTGTTCAACACTTTCAACAGTAGGACTAGTTACTTGAACAGCAACACTTTGACCAGCACGTAATTGCCCTAATAAACGATTAGAGATATCTTCATGAACCTCTGTAATAGTAGGATTAGAAATTCTTGCTTTTTGTTTAACGGGAATGGTTGGTGTTGGTTTTGAAACAATCGTTTCTGGATCTAAAATAACATCGTCTTCACTAGAAACAGAGGTTGCTACTTGGTTTTGAGCAATCTCAGTCTTTATTTTTTCAACATCGTATTTAGGATCATTTTTCTTAATCGATTCTTTCAATTCATCCAAAGTTTTAACCTTGTCTTCAAAAGGATTACGTTTGTCTTTTTTCGTTCCTTTCAAAGCATCAAAATATTGACTAGCATCATTGGTTATCTTTTTATCGACAGCCTCTTCTTCTTTAACAATCCCTAATATTTTTTCATATTCCTCTTCTGTTTTAACTCTACTCTTTGTTGCCACTTGCTTCACCTCGACCTTTAATTTCCTGTGCAATTTCTTTTATCTTTCTTAAACGATGATTCATTCCTGATTTAGAAATGGTATCAACACTTATTTCATTATATATTTCACATAGTTCATTCAAACTAGCTTCACTGTTTTCTAATCTTATTTTTGCAATTACTTTTAACTTATCATCCAAAGCATCTAACCCAATAGTATCATCGATTAACTTAATCAACTCTATTTGTGAGTTTGCTGCTTTAAATACCTTTTGTTCATTGGCCACATCCATATTGTTCATGCGATTGATTGAATTGATAAAATCTCTTTGTAAACGAATATCTTCAAACTTAAAGGTTGAATTAATCGCACCGATATAATTTAAGAAATCAACAATCTCACGCGCCGACTTTAAATACAAAACATAATTATTGCGACGTTTAGATATCTTAAAATTAATATCTAAAGGATACATCCCTTTATTTAATAATTCAATAACTGCTTTAACATTTTCTAAATGCGCCAAATCAGGTGATTGTATTTCTAAATGATAATTAGAATTATGAGGAGAATTGATTGATCCAGCTGCTACAAAACTTCCAGCCAAATACGCTTTACGCTCATCCTCATTCTCAATAACATGCAAAGCGATATCATGCCTAAAAGCAAACCCATCCATCAAAGACAAATCATCTAGTATCTCTAAGGCTTTATCTACCAATTTTAATGTATAGATATTCCCCTTATTCAACTTTAACTTTTTCGTTACAATCATCTGTGTTTCGATATTGTATATCTCTTTAATAATCTCATAGATATACCTAACAATAGTAACATTTTCAAAAGAGATGTTTATACTGACACCCTTTTGACTAATCCCTAGGTTACTATTAAGTTTTATTATAGCACTTAAAAAGGCTTTTTTACAATTAAAGGACAAATCATTTTGACAAAGTTCAACCTTTACATCTCTGGAAAAAGACACTTAATATCATCTCCTAGTAATTTACGGATTTGCTGCTTAGAATGAGAAATCTTATTTTCCTGTGAAATCTTTGCAATATCATAAGGTAAGATACGAATACTTTTATCTATATTCTCAACATCACATTTGACCGGATAAGAACCCTCTTCTTCATATTTTTCTAATATATCTGGTGAATAAGACTTGTTGTTTACAACAATGACATCTATCCCTTGAAAGCCTAAATGGGTGTTGATTGCATCCACATGATCACTCAACGTATAATCATCCGTTTCATTGGGTTGAGTCATTAAGTTACTAAAGTACAACTTCAAAGCCTTAGATTCTTTAATGGCCTTTGCAATTCTAGGAATAATTAGATTAGGTATTAAAGACGTATACAATGAACCAATACTATAAATAATAATATCAGCTTCTCTTATTGCTTGAATGGCTGAATCCGTCGCATTAACTGCTTGGTTATAAAAAATTCTTTTAATACGTTGGTTTGGTGCCTTTTGCCCAATCAAAGACTCACCATATATAAAGGAATTATCTTCCATTATCGCTTGTATTTCTACCACTTGTTGGGTTGCTGGTATAACCTTACCAGAGACGTTAAATACCTCAGACATTGATTCAACCGTTTTTACAAAATCACAATTGTTGGCTTGATACAAACCAGCCATCATAATATTCCCTAAAGAATGACCACTTAAGGTACCCACTTCAAAACGATAATCAAACATCTTATCCAACATTTCAGGTGCATTCGACAAACTCAACAAGACATTTCGAATATCACCAACCGCTGGCATTTGATATTCTTTTTTTAATATACCTGTTGAACCACCATTATCCGCAACTGTTACAATACACGTTAAGTTAATATGATCAACATGTCTGATACCACGAGCCAAATGTGATAAACCAGACCCTCCACCTAAACAGACAACGTTTAGTATCTTATTATTTTTTAGCATGTCTATGCTCCGATAAAATCGTATATTTTTCTTGGTAGTAATTTTTTAAATAATTTGTGATTGCTACCGATCGATGTTGGCCACCAGTACAACCAATCCCAACCACTAAATATGATCGCCCAGTCTTTTTCTGTTGGGCAATACAATAATCTAAGAAAGGAATCAAGTGTTTTAAAAAGGCATGGGTTTCCTTTTGAGCAAAAACATAATCATATACAGGTTGATCATTACCTGTCTTTTCTCTTAGTTCATCGATATAATAAGGATTTGGAATAAAACGCACATCAAAGATGTAATCCAAATCACTTGGTGTACCATTTTTAAATCCGAATGATACAAAATCCACAATAAACTTTGGTAATATATCTTTTTTAAAGGCTCTACTTAGTTTATGTTCTAAATCTTTGGCACTTAAATTACTTGTATCTACGATAAAAGAAGACATATGATTGAACTCTTTAATACGTTCTCTTTCTTCTCTAATCGATTCTTCTAAGGATTCATTCTCTATGGTTAAAGGATGCTTCTTTCTTGTTAATTGGTAACGATTGATTAAATTTTGAGTATCAATATCCAAATAAATAACACGTGTATTGATCCAATCAAACCCTCTAATCTTACTCATTACCCCATTGATTTTTTTATCATCCAACAAAGCAGGATTCAAAGAAATCGCATACTTAACATAACGAGAAGTCGCATTCAACGTTTTAACCACATCAACCAGATTGTTGATAGGTAAGTTATCAATTGTATAGTAACCAGCTTTTTCAAAGTAGTTGCTTGCTGTTGTAATGCCTGCACCACTCAAACCAGTAATGATAATCAATTCTTTTTTATCCATAGTAACCACCTTTACTTATATCTTATAATGGAAAAAAAAGAGTGTCGCCACTCTTTTTATCAAATTATCTAAGTTTTTCTTTAATTCTTGCAGATTTACCTGATCTCTCACGTAAGTAGAATAATTTATTTCTTCTAACTTTACCACGTTTGATAACTTCAATCTTGTCAATTTTTGGTGAATGTAATGGGAAAGTTCTTTCTACACCAACACCGTTAGAAATTTTTCTTACAGTATAAGTTTCTGAAACTCCACCACCTTGGCGCTTAATACAAACACCTTCGAAAATCTGAACACGCTCACGGTTACCCTCGATAATTCTAACGTGTACTCTTACAGTATCCCCAGAATTAAAATCAGGTAAATCAGATTTCAATTGATTTTTAGTAATTTGATCAACGATTCCTAAATTCATTTCCTTCATCTCCATCTATTAAAATTGCTCTTATGATTAACCTTAGCCAGCGCATAAAAGATTACCTATTTTTCAAGGCTTTATTATTATAAACGATTTTAAAGATAGTTTCAAGTATAAAATGTGTTTAAAGTATCGCTGATAGAAAGGCTTTAGCTCTATCGGTTTGTGGATTTTCAAAGAAATCAACTGGTTTTCTATCTTCGATGATTTGTCCATCATCCACAAACAACAACCTTGTACCGACTTCTTTGGCAAAATTCATCTCATGAGTCACGATTACCATCGTCATTTTACCCGCCAAATCTTTGATAACCTCAAGTACTTCTTTAACCATTTCAATGTCTAATGCAGAGGTTGGTTCATCAAACAAAACAACGTTAGGATCATTAGCCAAGGCTCTAGCGATGGCCACCCTTTGTTTTTGTCCACCTGATAAATTTTGAGGATAAGCATCTGCTTTCTCTTCTAAATTCACTTGCTTCAACAAAGCCATCCCTTTCTTAGTTGCTTCTTCTTTAGAGACATTGTTCAACTGTATAGGCGCTAGAGTAATATTATCCATGACATTCATATTGGCAAACAAATTAAAACTTTGAAAGACCATGCCTATTTTCTCTCTAATTTCATACAAGTTATTTTTCTTGTCATACAAAGACAACCCATCAATAATCACATCGCCACTATCCGCAACCTCTAACTTATTCAAACATCTTAACAAAGTCGATTTACCTGATCCAGAAGGACCTATGATAACAACAACTTCTTTATCATCAATTTGTAAGTTGATATCTTTTATTACTGTTTTATTGTGAAAAGATTTCACCAAATTATTAACCTTAATCATTTTTCAACTTCGCCTCCCATTTATTTAATAAGAATATCAATCCATAGACCAATACAAAGTAGATCAGTGCTGCCACTATTAAAGGTGGAAATGGATTAAATATGGTATTTCTTACTTGATTGGTATAAAACATGATATCTCTTGCACCAATTATAGAAACAATAGATGTCTCCTTAATAATAACAACAAACTCATTACCCAAAGAAGGTAAAATATTTTTTACCGCTTGTGGGACAATGACATGTTGTAAGACTTGTTTCTTGTTGAAACCTAGACTTTCAGCTGCTTCATATTGACCCTTATCAACTGAGTTTAAACCACCTCTAAATATTTCCGCAACATAAGCTGCAGAGTTTAACCCAACCGTTAATATTCCTGATAAGAATGGATTCATGATTAAGACGGTGTTGAATAAAGCCAAACTTAAGAATGGTGGAATAAAATGAATGATAAAGAGTTGAACCAACATAGGCGTACATCTAACAAATGTGATATAAGCAGAACATAGCTTCATGATTACTTTATTACCAAATAGTTTTCCAATTGATAGTAGTAAGCCAAGTACAATACCAATCAATATGCCAAAGAATGCAATCAACAAAGTGACACCAATTCCTTGTAAAAAGTTTAATATCATTCCTTGATTAAACAAGAATGAAAAATCTACCAATTGTGAGATGTTCGCTAATATCATAATATGCCTCTTTTCTAAATGTTCTTACGAATTAATTTCTGCCCATAAATCATTGTTTTGTGTAAACCAAGTACCAATGGTACCATCTGCCATTTTTTGTTCAATTAATTCATCAATTAAGTCTAATAAAGCATTGGCTCCCATTGGTACAGCAACCGCAGCCCCTTCACTAATCAACGATGGATCAAATCCTTCTAAAGTCGCATAAACTAGATTAGGGTTAGAACCAACGATGTTTTGTGCTGCTACAGCACTGATTAATAAGACATCAGCTTGTCCAGTTGTTAAGGCAGTCACTGTATCAGAAACACTTGTTAAGGTTAATATATTGGCATTTGGAATGCTGTTTGCTAGGTCTACTTGAGTGGTTCCTGCTTGAACAACAACCGTATGTCCTTGAAGATTATCAAAGATATTCAAATCATCTGTATTGGTTGCTAACTTTAAAGCTACCGTTGTACCAGGTAAATAAATTTGTGTAAAGTCTACAATTTGTCTTCTAGCTTCTGTTGGTGTAATACCAGCAGCTACTATATCTAACTGACCAGATGCTAACGAAGGAATCAATCCATCAAAGGCGATATCTTCAAAGATAACTTGAACACCCAACTTTTGACCAATCGCATTGGCCAAATCAATATCCAATCCAACCAATGTTTGTTGGTTGTTTCTTGTATCCCAAAATTGGTATGGAGGAAAGGGTGTATTGATACCAACTACTAAAGTTCCCTTTTCTTGAATTCTTGTAATCGATTGATCACCACTTGCATCTGCACTTGCACCACATCCTACCAAAATCATA
>Ga0268261_10001314_pt1 | contig 16950 bp, 8 predicted proteins | sample TergutNc150P1_FD_190353 | JGI IMG/M metagenome (GOLD analysis project Ga0268261, IMG submission 190353) | Nasutitermes corniger P1 segment gut microbial community from laboratory colony in Florida, USA - Nc150 P1 (SPAdes) (version 2) | ecosystem: Host-associated > Arthropoda: Insects > Digestive...
ACACTCTGTATGTAAAATGTGAATAATACAGGAACCAAAAAAGGTAGCATTATGAAATAAACGGCATTTTGAAGAGAAAAACAGAGAGTGTGCAGCATGTTTAAAATACTCAGTACTTATATTTGTTAAAAAATATATATATAAAATGCAACATCTGGAGGGTAGTGGTACGCCCGTCCTATATATAGGACGCACGGTTCTTAAAGGTTAATCGTATCCTGGCTACAATTTGTATGGTGAGTGTTAACAGGGGTTGTAATTTCCTAATCCCAACATCTCATAAAGTTTATCGCGATTTTGCCAACTACTGTTTTTCATAACCTAATATGCATTGGTGGCTGATCTGCTCCCTTCAGATCACATCCATATTGTAAATCCAGTAACTACACACTGAATTATAGATTTGTGTAGAAGGGTTAAAATTTTTTTAATGTTAATTTTTTCCTACAGGATTTGCAAAACTTCTCTAAGGTACATAAGACAGTGCACATCATTCAGCTGGGTAAGTGATGCAGTGCAGTGAAGTATTGGTGTGGCCAGTTTATTTGATATCTTTTTGCATGGGTCTGAAAAGCAAACCTGGTAAGACCAGAAGCACTGCACATACAGGTCCAACCATTTTCACTCTTTTTAAAAAACACAATCATATGCATCACAGTAATTTTCTGTTACTTTTAACATTGGGTCAAGAATCATAGGGGTAACGTAACTGCATCCCATGGGCGCCCCACCCTCAGAAGTCAGTTACACTTTGGCCACAATTGGGAGGGGAGACCACGAAGCCTATATGGACATGTGGTGGCATTTGGGGGGGGGGGGGGGACAACAACAACATTGGGTCAAGTTAACTATAAAAGAAATCTTCAAAGGAAGGAGAAATAATTACAAGGGTGGTAATGGGACCCAGTATTATATTGTAAATACAATGTACTCCCAACGAGTAAATGTTTTGAAACAGCTATAAGCCTGCCTATCTGTTATGAGGTGAGCCAAGTTGTGGCTCGACCATACTGATTGCAGCTGTGTGCAGTGTTACAGGGCTTAGTTGTTAAGTAACATGGCCACTATAATATTGTGGCAATACCATTTCAACATTCAATGAATTTTGTACACTTCAGATGCAGACACTTTCCAACTTACAGAATTTCATAAAATTTCAGACTTACACAGTTTTTAGAAAAGTAAACAGAAATACATGTGTGAATAAGGAAGTGGAGGCATTCAATAGGAAGTTATGCAAAAGGCTGAAAAGGTTTGACAAAGTGGAAATGATAGAGGTGATCAATGAAAGAACTTGTTACACATAACATGGGCAACATTTGAACACTAGAGGCAAAGAAATTATGGCAAAAAAGATTGTGGCAACTATAGAGTGTGTGCTAAATAGAGAAGTGGAGCCTATTAGTATGAAATGGTGTAATGAAGTAGTAACCAATAATCAAGAACACCAAGCCTTGCGGGGAAAGACAGATAACAACTTAGAAGATAATGAAAATAAGTGTAACAGTACATTGGGTGATTTCAATTTCCACAAAGAACAAGACATCCATCATGAGAGTGGTGGTGTAAATATCTTGGACACAGTGAACAAAAAATCACCAAAATGACCTAGGAGACAACCTATAACTAGAAATAATGATTTTTTATGGACAGTAAGTACCAAGAACTAACAAGGGGAGAAATTAATAGAAGGGATAAAAGGGTGACAAAAAACATAACCTTATCTGTTTTGCATCAAAACGTACAAAGCATAAGTAACAAACAAATAGAATTAGACCTTGTATTAAAGTCGAGTCTTAGGAATATTGATGTGTTATGTTTTACAGAGCACTGGGTAAACGCAGATTATTTAAACTTAATTCAGATAGATCAGTATAAGTTAGTAAGTTATTTTAGCAGAAAGAAATATGACCATGGTGGATCTTGTATACATGTAAAAAAAGGCATCAGGACTAAGGTGCTTAATTCTTTTAAGGGAGAAGGAATTTGAAATGTCTGTAACTGAACTGGTAGATTATGGGTACATTATTGTTTGTATATATAGGTCACCAGACAGCAAATTTTGGACTTTTTTTTAAAAACATTAGAATTAACAATTCAGATAGCACAGCCAAAAAGAAAAAAAGCTTCTTATGTGTGGTGACTGGAACCTAAACTTTATGTTGGATAAGTTAAAAATCTATTAGAGAGTCATGATCTAATAAATATAGTAAGATCTCTGACAAGAATTACTCCCAGCTCTGAATCTTTAATAGAAGTTATTGTAAAAAAAAAAAACGATAATCCAGAATTAGAAGTATCTATTGTAGATTCGGGTTTTTCTGATCACCTAGCATGGGTAGTAAAAATAAATACTGGCAAAGGAAATAGGAGAAATAAAATAGCTGTGAGAAGGCAGTTAACAAATAATAATATAGAATAATTCACAAACTTACCTACGGAATCATGGAACGAAGTATTTAAACACTCAGATGTAAGCATTTCCTCAAAGGCATTTATGGATATCTTTCTGTTCTGTTTTGAGACAGCAATCCCATATAAGAAGCTAAAATTAAGGGAAATAAGAAATAATAGGTGGCTTTCAAAGGGTTTAATTAATTCGAGTAAAAGAATGAAAATGTTAAATAATCTGAAAAGAAGATTTACCCTAACAAGTGAGGCTTTAGAGTACATAAAGAAATATCAAAAAATCTATAAAAGAGTATTAAAAGGAGCAAAAATAAATGAGAGACAATGATAGGTATGTCACAGAGACATCTAACAAAACTAAAGCCATGTGGCAGTTAATAAATAGAGAAATTGGTAAAATTCAAGAAGATGATTACAAGTTTGAATTGAGGATAGGAAATAATATCATTTTGAAGATTATTGAAAAACTAAATATAGACTTTACAAATACTGTGGCAGAACTGGTATGGCAAAATATTAACAAAGGGAGTTATAATAATTTACACCAAGAAATAAAACACTGTCCAAATTCCATCTTTATTTCTCCAGATACTGAAAAAGAAGTGGTCAGTATGGCCAAGAATTTGAAAAACAAACTTACAGCAGGTTATGATGACATACCCAAAAGTTTAGTTAAACAATGTATACAGTTCATTAAAGGGCCACTGACACATATTTATAATTTGTCACTGAGGTTGGGGGTTTTCCCAAATGAATGGAAAGCAGCTAAAGCAAACCCTTTGCATAAAAAGGGAGATAGGTATGATATTCACAACTATAGACCAATATCAATAATATTGGTGTTTGCAAAACTACTGGAAAGATTGATGTTTAATAGACTGATACCTTTCTTGTATGAAAATAAGATTTTAACAGAAGCTCAAAATGGTTTTAGGAAAGGAAAATGTATGGAAACAGCTGTTCAATCGTTTATTGAAATAAATCAGGAAGCTTTAGATAAAGGAGTCCACTCTATTGGAATTTTTATAGACTTAACAAAAGCATATGATTCATTAAATCATAAAGTATTAGTGGAAAAATTATCATCCTATTGAATAAGGGCCATCACGAACTTATGGTTCAAGTCTTATTTAACAAACAGAAGCCAATGTATAGAGATAAACCACAGCAACTCCAGCAATGTTATAATAAGCAGATACAGATCCTCCTGTAGGGAAATTAAACAGGGTGTGCCACAGGGATCGGTACTTGGTCCACTGTTGTTCTTGCTATACATAAATGACCTTCCCTTAAATATTCATGGTGCAAACCTGGTCATGTTTGCAAAGGACATCAACGTGCTAATTACGAATAGTGATGTATCCGCACTTCAAAGAAATATTGATAAGGTGATTGCTGAGTTAGAAATGTGGTTTAATAGGAATGATCTTATAATACATGTAGGTAAAACAGGAATTATGTCATTTCACGATAGACAATCAAAGTTTCTGATAAAACCTCAAGTCAGCTTTAATAAATTAAACCCAGAATATACAGCTAAAACCAAATTTCTTGGTATACACATTACGGAGACATTGAAATGGTACTCCAATGTACAGTCATTAGCAAACAAATTGAGTAAGGTATCATTTATGATAAAGTCCTCAAAGGGGATTTTAAGCCCCTGTACGATTCAAAATATTTATTTTACTAAATTTCAAGCATTCCTACAGTTTGGGATACTATTTTGGGAGGGAACAGGGAGTGAATTAAGTATAAGAATATTTAGAATACAAAAAAGAGTGATTAGGTCAATGGTTGTAGCAAGTTCAAGAACGTCTTGCAGGCAGTTGTTTAAAGAGTTAAATATTTTAACTTTGGCTTCTTTATATATATTTGAAGTAACTTGTTTTATAAGAAAATACTGTCAGTCTTTGAAACAAAATTCTCAAGTTCATCAACATAATACACGAAGAAAATTGGATATCCATGTTAAACTGCAAAAAACTGAAATATACAAAAAGATTGTACTAAATACGGGCACTGAAGCATATAACAATCTGCCAAAATTTTTAAAAGAAATAAACGATTATAAAGCCTTTAAGAAAGAGTTAAAACTATTCCTTCTCCTTCAATCTTTTTACTCAGTGGGAGAATTTGTATCTTCTTAGTGACTTGTAATTATACAAAATATAAATAGTCAGTTTTATGTGGATTTATTTGTTGTATACTATTTAAGAGGTTTTATGAAGTAATTCATATGTTCAAAATATATTACAAACTGACGAGTCTACTATCGTATGTATGATATTTGGACTAAATAAAAATACAATACAATACAATTTTAAAAATAAGAGTTTGAAACATGACAAAATTTTCCTTGCAAGGATTAAAGTGCTGTGAGACTGAGGTGGCAATAACACAGCATGTGGCAGGGCAAAAATGCTGCAGCCAATCAGGTTCTGTGTTTTGGAATTTGGGTTTCAACAGGACTCCCTTGTATGTGCATATATAGTTGAACATATATATACAGAATTACAACTTGCACCAGGCTTTCCAAGGTGTAACTCCTGCATAAAATGGGGAATGTCTGTACTTTCTGTCCAGCCATTAGTCATAAGTCTCTAAATACAGCTGTTTATGTTATTAGATGATTTTAATTTCACAAAAAGTCTGAAAAGTATATTAATTTTAATGCAGATACAACAAAGTTTGAGACCTTTGAAGAGAAAGCCCTGGAGGTGGAAAGTATTGTTGGTGATGAAGGCCTGAATGTCCTGATCAACAATGCAGCCATTCACATGCATGTAACATCAGTAAATGACATCACAGCTGAAAATCTAATATCACAATATTTAACGAATACAGTAGGACCCATCATGTTAACTAAGGTAAAATTAATGTTGTGAATATTGCATGATTATAGTTCAATTGGAACACCTTTGTTATTTTGTAAAATCAATGATTGATTTATAACTTAATGTTATTCATCCCGATGTGTTAATGGATACCAAGTAATAGGAATTAGTTCAGTCTATCACACCATTTATTGTCCAATTAACTTATATACAGGCTACATGTTTCAGCTCGCTTGGGCCATCATCAGGCCTTTACCTTTACCTTAACACAGATCCAAATTTTTACTATTGGGATCCCAAGAGTTTTACAGTATTGAGGTGTATTGTTTACATGTACAGTTAAAATTATTAAGGTTAAAACTATATACTGTGATCCATTAAAATAAATGTAATTACATGTCATTAAAATGCCAAGTACATTATCCCATATTTAGTTATGTTGTACTTAGATTGTGCACTCGGGGTTCTCGTTGTGGTACCTTCCGTAACACATTTTTCTGTTTGTATTTATACTGTGCTGTTTTTCCCATTTTGTTCAGCGTTTTTCCAGTGAGTAAAGTTTCGAAGCTGAGTAGTCTAGTTGGCGAGGTGCGGGTTGTATGTTTTTCTCTCTTTCTTTGCGGACTGCTGTCCTTGTCGTTATCCTGTATGGACCAGGGTGGTAAATTTGTTATATATAGTCACTTGCTAATTACGTATCTATATTTTTTTTTTTAGTGTGTTGTTCTGTTTACTTATGGATTTGGGAGAGTGGTGTGTTCTGGTTGTTGCGTAGTATTGACAGTTGTCTTCGGCTGTTCACTGTTGTGTGTGTAGAGTTTTGCGGGTGGTAGCTTTTCCTGGTGCTGTTGCTCAGTACACTTACACTGTTCTGGCAGACAAACATGTAGCCTGTATATAAATTAATTGGACAATAAATGGTGTGTTAGACTGAACTAATTCCTATTACTTGATTGATTTATGAGCTTAAAAGTGATACTGAATGAGGGCTTCATTTTGACACCTTCATTCCTTATAATTTTCATTAACATTTCAATGACTGTAATCTCCATTGATGCAGTAAAATGTAAGGATATTATGCACAGATAAAATTATGGCTAAAATACCCAATGGAAATTGTAAAAGAAACTGATTGCATGGCAGAAGCTAGAAACCTTCACGTGTTGAAGCATTATGTGCAAACACAGTGTTTCCTCCATAAGCTTTTAGTGGATCAGTAAAAATAAACTACAGCAAAATCTCTTTAATCCATTGTTCAGTAGTAAGACCAGAAGTCTTGCTTTTTACCAGAAAATTCTTCATCAATGAAACAGGCAGATATCAGGGGCATGTCAAAAGTCCTCCAACAGCATCTGTACATCAAGCATTGTGGTATCTCCTAACCTCTTGTCTCTTACTGCATCAACTTCTGCAGCTATGAAGATGCCAGGGAATGTATATGAGGACACTGATGACCCAGAACCAGCACATATAGTACATATCCAAATGTAATACTTCTCTGATTAGTTGTACAGTCCAAGTTTATGTGTACTAACAAAATATTACCTGTAAGAACTTAGGTCATTTTGGGTACCATCCAATAATTCAGCACCTCTTCGGTCATATGCAAGTCAGAGTAACAGAATTTTGCTGTATTAAAGGTGAAAACTTCTTATGAGGGAAATTAAAAATTAGGTCCATTTTTTAGACCCAATTTTGTATTTTGATCCCAAGCATTTATAAAGCTTGACAATTATATTACCAGAACACAAAAAAAAAAAATTAATAAAACACAAATCATTATGGACCACCTAAATTTTATATGAAACATCCCTGTTGGTGTAACAATCTGAATATCTATCAATATTTTCAGTCACAACCAACACACACTTTAAAAACAATCTTATTTGATGGCAGCTAGATTCAATTCCAGACTTGGGTCAACATCAGGCCAGGTTATAGGAATATGAAACATATACAGAATCTAAAAACCATAAGTTGGATATCTCCTCCCTTTACATTAAAAATACCTTAAAAATGTATGAAAAGTATACAATGGTATAATCAGTAACAAAGAGGTCTAACATCATTTAACTAATAACTACTTTGTTTTTTTTTTTTTAACTTATTTTTCAATGTACCAATTACAAGATGTATTTGTTGTATGTCAACTGTGATATTTCTTAATAACTGTACTGAGAATAAAAGTAACTGTATGCTGCATGCCACCAGTATCCACAATGTGTCCTGATATATTGCCACTGATAGCCCTGATAACTATATAAATCTAAACACATTCCACAATGCACTGTAAGTAAACAGCTATATATATATAAATATTATAAGGTATACTATGTCTTAGCAGTATAATATTTCATTACATTGCTTATTCAATGTTCTCTTTAATTCTTGCCTTTCCAAGTAATATCTGCTTGTTACATATTGATCAAATTTCAGGAGCCTAATTCCATTGCTTTTGGAACATCATTAGTATATATAAGAATCTCTGAGGAATTTATTTTATCTCCACAACATAATTGTACTGTAAATGAAATTGTGTCCTAACTGATTACATGGCAATACATCAGGACACATAAAGAGATACAAGTAGCATGCAGCAAACAAATACATTTAATCTTAATATTGTTATTAAGCAACACCACAGCTGACATACAACAGATTTATTGCCTCTACTTTATGAAAATCTTGTAACTGGTATTTTTAAAAACAGTTTTCAATAAACAAAATAATTATTATCTCATAAATGTCCTTAGGTCGTTTTGTAACTGATTATACCATTGTATACTGTACAAATATTTTAAAGGTATTTTTAATGTAAAAGGGGGATATCTCCAACTTATGGTTTCTAGATTCTGTATACATTTCATAATCTTGTATTACAGCCTGATGATGACCCAAGTCTAGGGTCGAAACTAGTTGCCATCTAATAAAATTGTTCACAAAGTATGTGTTTGTTGTGAGTGAAAATATTGATAGGTATTAGAATCACCTGAAACTTATATGTCTGATGACATTTGTTGCTTGGCACAGGTGCAGTTTCTACACTTACCCCACTTCCTCATTCCACAGGTATTCAGTGCTCATGAATGCATAGTACTATGGCATCAGTTACAACAAAATATTCAAAACTACACTTGAAGTTCAAAACTTGCTACAGCATCTGTAATACACTTCAGTTAGTAAAAAAAAAAAAATAAATGAATAATAGGATCTGTGGAACTAGAAGTGATCTGTCAGTAGGTCACATGCAACATGGTGGTCTGCAATCAGTCATCAATTGTGGTACAATTTGACCATTAAACGTCCCATGCCTGCCTCGGTGCACCATATGATCACAAATACATTTAGGGGTACTGTATATTTAAAACCCCTCCATCCTGGGCAGTAGTTTGAATTTAAACCCCATAGTCTCTGCAAGGTTATGAAACAAAGCCTCTTGCACATATTAAATGGGAACTTTTTGTTTAAAAATCTTAATAAAATGAATTTTTAATTGAAAAAATATTTACATGAGAATTTTAACATTATTCTAATGGGAATTTTGGGCAGACTTAAAAAAATCTAACCGCTTACACAGAAAAACTTTGTACCCAGGAATTACCACTACTCACTGCATAATAACTCAGAAGAGCACAGTTTGCAGGAAATTCTTAAGTGGAAAATACTGTATATAGACACTCATAGGCTATTTAAATATTTGAACTGTACTCTTGTGCTATAAAATTTGATGCAGTCCTGCTAAGTATAAACAATGGAAGCAATTATTGAGATTTATAGCACTATTTTTGATTACTTATAGTAATTGTTGTATGTGTGTCCTGTTATCTGTCATGCTGTACAAATGCAATACATGGCTATATGAAAGCATCCCACTCCCATTCACTGGTCTCAGATTTTTTTTTTTAATTAACATTATAGTTTTCATTACAGTCTTCAGGGTTTTGATACAGTGTAGTCCCATAGATAATACGTCAACAATTCAGAGGAATACACTGCCATAATCATAATTACTCACTCTTCTACCCTGAAGACAGAGGCAGCACCAAATTATGTGTCATAATATCCCAGAAGATAATATTCAACACTGTGAGAACATCAAAATCTCACATATTTTCTCACTTAGAATTAGAATTTAGAATATGCAAACAGTAGTCAGAAAATGTGAAGAAAGGAGACAACATAGGGGATAGAAGCACAGCTGGGTGGAATAAAACATGTTGTAGGAATATAGGCTATGGACTGGATTGATATGGTTCAGGGTAGGTTCATGTGAACAAAGCAGTGAAACTTAAGGTTCCAAAAAACATGGTGAATTCCTTGACTGCCTGAGTGACAATAATTTTCTGAAGAGTTATGCACCATAAAATGAGTTAGTGTGTACATTTGATTTGCAAATGAGCAGCATTTTATTCATTATTGCTTGCTTGTTCTTATTACAGGCAGCTTTATTATTAGTATAGATACTGAATGAGAAATATTGCGCATTTTTTACTTTCTGTCTGTAGAACACCGTACATGATTTTATTGTAGTAGCTGTTGAAAGAGATACAATATTGAAACACATTTTATATAGATGTAAAATATCTCGTGAAAGTATTAACAGTATTATGACTAAAATAAATCTCTTACTTTAGATCACCATACACCTTAATATTTTTAGCCTACAGGATGCATTTGTTTTTGAATAGGCATTCATTCCTCTCTTGAAGAAAGCAGCTGCTAAGAATCACAGTTTACCTCTTGGAGTGGCACGGGCAGCCGTGGTGAATGTTAGCTCAGTGCTTGGTTCAGTTTCACTGAATGCTTTGAGTGGTCATCATGGGTACAGGGAGAGCAAGGTATGCTATGTACAAAATTTACAGCCGCAGCCATGTATTTTTGTATGTATGTATGTATGTAATTTGTAACCATGGATTCTTTTACTTAGATGGGGGGTTGGCCCATCATAAAACCTTCAACCTGAAGGGCCAGGATTTTTATCAGGGTTTACTCCCTTACATGACTTGTTTTCACCATAGCTTCCAGAGCATCATCTACCCTTGGTTTGATTTTGGAGTGTACTTCTCCTAGGAGGGTTGCAACCAAGATCAAGTGCCCCTCCTACCCTATCTGATAGACCCTTATGATTGGATCCATCAGACCCCCTTGCTTTGTCTGCTTGGTGACCCATGCCGCCAAAGGGGTTGGTTACCTTAACCTTAACATGGATTTCTCACCTTAACAGGACCCACCGCTAGTAGGTAAAAGTGGTGGAGGAGTGGGAAGGGTTTGTAGATTTTAATCTTCATGTTGAGAGTCTTATTAGGTATCATGTAACTTCACACTGTATATTGAAAAAATTACCGGGGACTATCAGAATGGATTCAGAGATGGAAGATCTGTAATTTACAACATATTTGGACCGAAAATAATAAATGAGAAAATCTGGGAATATAATCAGAGTGTACAATATTTATTCATTGATTTTCAAAAGGCATATGACTCTATACTTAGAGACACGCTATGGAAATGTATGGAAGAATTTAAAATTCCTAAAACATTAATAAATATGCATAAAACATGTGTACAAAAGACAAGTAGTGCTGTTAGAATAGACGGAACACTGTCATCCTTTTTGGAAAATAAAACAGGATTGAAACAGGGTGACTTTCTATCACCAGTATTACTCAACTTAGCATTACAAAAAGTGATACAAAGTATAAAAATGGTTCCTATTGGTATAAAGATAGGTAAACAACAATTGAATGTATTAGCGTATGCAGATGACATTGTATTAATTGGAAAAAATGAAATAAATAAGATATCTTTTGTAGAAAAAGAAAACATTGCCAGAAAGTTAGGACTACACATAAACCAAGGAAAAACTAAATATATGATAGAGGAATGGAAGAACAGTTCAAAACAAAATAAAATGGACAATTAAAAATAAAAAATTATACACTTGGAAGAGTTGAAAATTTTAAATATCTAGGTGTTATACTCATTGAAGATAACAATCACCAAATAGATTTACAAGAAAGTGTAAACAATGCTAACAAAACATATTTAATGCTACAAAAGTTTTTAGAAATAAAAATATAACTAAAAAACTAAAATTAAGACTAAAGAACACAATAATAGACAATACTTCAACATATGCATCAGAAACCTGGACACGAACAAAGAGCGACAGAAAGCAAATAGACATTTTATTAAAGGAAAGTGTATAGAAGAATTTTAGGTCCAGTATACAACAATGAAAAAGAAAATTGGAGAATATTAACCAATAAAGAAATTTATGCAATGTTAAAAACCCACTATAACAGAGACAATAAGGTTAAATAGATTATGTTGGTTTGGATATGTACAGAGAATGGAAGAAAATAGAATTCCAAAAAAAAGTATTATAATGAATTTGGAAACGAGGCTGAGAGGTAGACTAAGAAATGGATGGCAAGATGAAGTGAGGAAGGATGGAAAACTAGATGCTGGAAAAGGATGGAAGGAAAGGGTATATAACAGAGAGGAATTGAAGAAGCTCCTGAGAACAGCAAAAAATTGTCATATTCTGCGCAGGCCAATGGAATGAATGAATCAATGAATGTATGTATATATGTCTACCTGTTTAAGTACACACTGTCACCTAAGGTGATATAGGCTGCTGAAAGTACTGTACTCGAATTTTTGGTATACCCCACATATGGAAGCAGCAATCTCCTCCGAAACGTTGGTACCCAGCTACCACAATACATAGCCTTATATAACCAAGAAGACCACAATCCAAATCTACACTGTGGTGAAAACCTCAGACGTACAACTATAATTTGTATTCTTTACAAGATACTGTTAATGTATTCACATAAAGGAGAATTAAATTGACAGGATATGCAGCATGCACTGGTGAGTAAAGAGATGCAAATAAAATTTGAATCATAAAACCTGTAAAAAGAGAACGTGGAAGATTGAATCATGTTTGGGAGAAAAATATTAAACTTAGTTTTGGAAAATAGGGTACAAACTGGAGTCATTCAATTCAGGACAGGGTCAGGTGGCAGATTCTTTTGAAAATGGTTTTGAAAGTTGTTCCATGAATTGTGGTGTGTTTCTTGACCAGTTGAGTGACTATCAGCTTCTAAAGAAACACTCCACTTGAGAGAAATTAGTGAGTGGATGCATTATTTCCTGCACTAAACAGCATAGGACTTGGTATTCACTGTTGTGATTGTTCGTTCTTACTGCAGGCAGCTTTAAACATGGCAACCCGTTCCTTGAGTGTTGAACTGAAGGAAGACGGAATACTTGTAACAGCATTACATCCAGGCTGGGTTCAGACAGCTATGGGAGGTCCAAATGCAGCTATTACTGTGGAAACCAGTGTTACCAACATTGTGGAAACTTTATATTCTCTTACTGAAAAACACAATGCAGGCTTTGTGCAGTATGATGGCAAAGATCTTCCTTGGTAAAAATGGTTTCAAAATAATGTAGACAGATTGTTCAGATCATAGTTTTTTGGGGTTTTTAAACTTGGTAGAGTTGTAGGATGACACCATCATTTCAGAGATACCAGCTGCTTCCAATTCCATCATGAAGGTATTAGGGTCCAAGAAGACAACGAAGATGTCATTCCATTATGCAGGCAGGTTGCAAGGAATGTGGCCTGTCAGAACCATGGGAATAGGAACAGAGGAAGTCCAGCATGGGCCAATGGTCCTGTGAAATGTGAATGTCCACCAACACTGCAAACTGAACAATCCCTCTCATGAAAGTAGAAGAGGTGCTAGGATGTGAAATCTGCAGTACAGAACAAAGTACTAAAACTGTCATATTTTGTCACTGGAAGGAGACCATGAATATGTCCATTTCTAAGTGCATATTATGGTAATTCTCTTCTTGGAATAAAGGTGAGGTCATTCTTTACCAGCCACACACTGCACCCCAGATTTCTCAGAATCAGATAATGTAATTCCAGGAGATTTTTTGACCATATATCCCATCTTACAGCAAGGTGATGCATTCAATTTTGTACTCCTTGCATCAGATAGACATCAGTACAGTGTACCTTCAGAAATACTGTGAAAAATTGCAATGCCAGACTTCATTAAGTAAGTAGTCTTCTCACCGGGTTTGAGGATAGACCAACAATCCCTGAGACATCCAGGTTGTAAGAGAACATGTTAATTATGATGATGAGATGAAGTGAATCATTTTAATAAAGGTCAACATACAGTAAAGGCATACAAGATAAAATTCTAGGAAATACCCACACCTGCATTAGTTTGTATGCTGTTTTGTAGGCTGAGGGCACCTTTCCCATAACAGATGTATCATTTTATATAAAAGAAGCTAAAAGTGTTCATTGGTGGGTTTTTCAAATAAACCAATGGTTTTCAAACTCCTTATATCTGTGTAACATTTATGACTAAATCTAAAATTCTGCGAAACCCCTGTAAAGTAAAAGTGTACTTTTTGGTACAGAGATGACATTAAGATTTTCAAACATGTACTTCTGTTTGTAAAATAAAATATTTACACACACGAAGAAACAAAACTTTATTATTGCGACTTAACACTGAAAATAAACCCCACACAAATTATGCACAAGGATGGGGTGGAAAATAAAAAAACCTAAGTAAAAATTATCAAAGTTATATTTACCTGCGCCATTATTAAAGGAAATGTGCTGCAGAACACATGCCAGTGAAATAAACAGTATCAAAATAATGAACATCATAATTTCTTGTGTCATGTGCCTTTCAATAAACTATTAATTCTTATAACTCATGATTGATTATATCCATCTCACAAGAAATAAAAAGACTAAGAGGACATGAATATTACATAAGGTTTGATGTGACAAAAATATGCTCATTTTTAAGAACTACAAGAAGGTACATAATGGTCATGACTGTGGGGGCAGTAACAAACTAGGATTTGGGGTCCCTGTTCAAAGCTTACTGTTGAACCTCACTGCACCCGTGAGGTAAATGGGCCTGTTTTATAAAGTTCTTATAAATAACCTTCGTTTTCAAATAAATTTCTTTATTTAAATCTTCTTGTTTTGGGTTCTAGCATATGCGTTCAAGTTCACCAGCATAGTAGTGGTATTCAGTTAGTGTAAAAACAATAATTAGTTTGGTCTCATGGACCCTTGTGCTTTGCATACTTCTGCTGTATGGTGGCTGGATCTATGTGGGAGCAATTCTGTAAACTAAATCGTTAAGATAGCAATTCATGCACTGTCTAAACTAGAGTGTCAGCCATGCAACAAATTCCAACCTGCTGCCATGACCAAAAATGAAAATAACAACCAATTTTAGATGTGATCATTCTGTGAGAATTTTGATTTGACAGAAGCATAACAGGCACACTGATACTGGTTGATCCATGTTGAACAACAAAGAATATGAACACCGTCAGCCAGCATTTTGATGCAGCCAACATAGACTCTTTATTAAACCTGATCATTGCAATATGACTAAGTCATGCATGTTGATACCCATAACCTCATCTCTTCAGTTATTGTCATGTAGATAATCTGATCAGTTACTGTTCTCATTTAAGTACCAACTAAATGCACTTAAAATATGTGATTCAATAGTTAATTTACTCCAACATGTTTCGCTATAACCATGTCATCCTCAGGGAGTACATGCCAAGTTTAAAACCATTAACAGTCAAATGGATTAAATCCGAATTTCATAACCATCAGTACAATTCTTCAGCTAAAACCATTTTGTATGCTGACAAAATATGTGAATTTTCTGATGCATAATATTATATACAAAATGTATTTTAACACATTTAAATGTAAAAATATTTAAAATCCAAAATATAATTATATATCTACTAAACTGAGTTGTCACAGCACATATTCAAACATCTATTGTAGCTGGAGCATTAATTAACAAATAAAGAGCGTTCTGCAACAAGTTGATGTTAAATTTTATATATGTAATACAGGTGCACAGAAAACGTACACCATTGAATCTACTACAGTCCTCGATCCAGTGTGTACTGTGTCCTGTAAATATATCATAATTTACTTAAACTTTGATGAAAATATTCTCCAGAATATCTGTTATAACATGTGTAAAATGATTTTGGACTCACCCTATATGACAAGCTGGATAGTGTGTGTGTGTGTGTGTGTGTGGTTACGAGTATACATCTGGCATGTTGGGTCTGTGCATATTCATACTGTATCTCGCATAGTCATGAAGAGTGAGTAAAGACCAAAGGAACTCTGTTCATGAATCAGTAACCCTTTTTATTAGTATGTTTGTATGTAAAGGCTTTCCCAGCAGTTCACTATCTAGCCTTTACGGCATGCAGTTGCGCAGTTGGTTGAGGCACTGCGTTTCCAGCCAGGTCACAGGTTCGATTCCCAATGGTGTCAATGATATAATCCTTCCAGCCGCACTATGGCCATGGGCTTGACTCAGCCTCTAACAGAAATAAGTACCAGGAATATTTCCTTACCACCTTCACGTGCCGATTGTCTTGAAATGTGGGAGCCTCAAACTCCTGGAACCCTCAGGGCCTGTCCAGGCCTGTACAGGGATTGCTTTACTTTACTGATGCCTATACACCCAATATTTATTTGTATTTCTTGAGCACAACCGATATGTTGCCTGTAGTCACCACCATATTGATGTATCTCTGGTGTTCAGAGGGCCTCATTCTGACCATATCCTTGCTAGCCTATATACAATTTATTACGGATTTTACAATTTACAAGTTAATTTTCAAACACCATTCATTGAGTGTGTACACCCTGTGTAATTTTCTTTCCTGCCCCCCTCCCCCCCAGCTCTTCAATGTGCATGCAACTTGAATCAATCAAAGTATATGCATCCTTATACTGAGCTGCCATACTGTTCACGATTGAGCTCTGAGGTCAGAAAACTAGCACAGTTCACACTACTTAGCAACAAAAAGGACATTTACTTGCCACTTAACAGTGCTGTGCAACCTCACAGTGGGATGGACAGACATCTTTCTTGATTCCATATCACTGAGTGATATGGTGTCGTCAGACATGATGCTGATTACTGTACAATATAAGACAATATTACCAACAAGTTCTCACACCAGCTGTTAACAACAAATATTTTTGAACTGTACATCACATCATTATAACATCAGACAACAGATGTGATTTTCAAAGAAGGAATTTAATCATTAGAACATCAATTGACAACAGAGAAGCAGAAAATTCTACTTCTAATTATGAATTATTGGGCACATGACATGCTGAGAATGTTAAAGTTGTGTTCCTACTACCTACGTGTATTTCCGTATTTTTGCCTTTGGAAAGGCAAAGCTGCAAAAATGCTCTTCTGGTAGCAACTAGTGCAGTGAATGTTGGCCAACATTTCAGTGGGTCATGACACAAATTAAAACATTCTGGAGGCTATTAAGATGTTCAGTGCTGCTACGGTTGTGAATATGCCAGAATAAAGACATGCAATGGATGCCAAAGTGAAACCAAAACTGATGGTGATGTTGATATGCTGAAAAAGTGGCAAAACTTGTGCCAAAAATTAGATCTTACCTTGAGGTGGCATTGGAAGACTTTAGTGATGTGAGAATAATGCCTTTGTTGTTGAAAAGCTCACAGTAGACAAATATGTCAAAAATCTTGACAGAAAGACAGGATGACAGAGGACAAGGCGGCGGCGGCGGCGGCGGTGATGGTGGTGGTGGTGGTGATAGTGGTGGT
>Ga0268261_10001315_pt1 | contig 16946 bp, 13 predicted proteins | sample TergutNc150P1_FD_190353 | JGI IMG/M metagenome (GOLD analysis project Ga0268261, IMG submission 190353) | Nasutitermes corniger P1 segment gut microbial community from laboratory colony in Florida, USA - Nc150 P1 (SPAdes) (version 2) | ecosystem: Host-associated > Arthropoda: Insects >...
CCGACTGTGCTGCGTCGTTGTGTGTGATCTAGAAACATCAAGAATGGGTGCTCCATATATATATGACATTAGTAGCCTAAAGGTTAGTAATTTAACCCTCATCCTGCTAACGTGGAGAAAATGGTGAACTCCTAATAATGCCAGCAAATAGCAGATGGGATTTAATTCGGGGTTTAAAGGGTTAACAATCATATTCAGGTCTAAACACTTTTCTTTCATTGTCATAATTTGTTCAACACTTTTAACACAAAAACTTTCCATCTCATATTCATCATCCCAGCAATACTATGAGAAACGTTCTGTATCCAACAGATCAATGACACATTATGGAATTTCACATTAGCTAAATTTACAGAGGATCTAAGCAAAGACTTTGCTCATGCATGCTCAGCAGTTCTGGCTCAAAGGAAAGTAAAAAATTTGCTGTGAAAGTCCAGAATGTGGCTAAATCTGGTCAAGAGTATGAACACAGGTCTTGGCTCAAATAAAAAGCACAGACCCATCCTCCTAACCAGAGATGACCAAGATTGTGATATTATAGACAGACACTGTAAAATTTCATCATGAGCTCCAAGCAGCTTGATACTAAGAATGACTGAAAATGTCATAGTGACTTGAACTTCAAAGCGAGAATCTTCTTCAGTTACACAAGGAAAGGGCACACAGCACAGTTTAGCTTTTCACGTACAGGCATACTTTTAATCAACCATTCAAGGAAATTGGCATACACCAACAATGATGGCAAATTACGACACCCACCAAGAACATGGTGTTTAGTACACTAATGGTAATAACAGGAAATCTAAGAGACCTCAGCATGTAATTCAAGAAATAGGTCATAATTCTAAATTTTGTTGGTGAATATGGGAGTGTTGAGCAGTCTTTAGATAAATTTTTCTGATGTTTCCTTTTCAATTTTTACAGAGCACACATATTTTTTAGGTGTTTTCACAAATATGTTAAACATGCTCTGTGCTTATGTGTACTTATACTTTCTTTAATTTTACTATACAAGACAGGCAGACATTCACAGGTTTTCTAAATAACTACGACATCAAGCAAAACTATCCAATCCTATAACGCTTGTTATAACTGAGTTAGACTGCATTATATCTTACACACAGCTTACCACAATATCTTCACATTTAGATTCTTTGTTTGAAACTTCTCTCTTCATTTCAGCAGCCAACTCAAACATATGTTTAAGTGCACATTTGGCATCTGCCATACACTGTACAGTATCCCACCGGGTTTTTGCTTTATTTTCTGTAACAGATATTATTATTATTACATTCACATCATATCACAACATATCTTGTGTATGAAACAGGGTCAAACCCTGTGCCTAAGGCTCATCATGTAATGACCTCATGAAACACATGAAATTAAGTTATTATCCTCAGGATGTCTTGTCTCCAAGATGACCATCTTCTTCAGTTCTGTGCTGGAATTTTTATCAGGGATGTCATTTGAATACTTCTAAATGCATCAATTTCACAATCAATAGGGGGTATTCTTTGATTTGTAAATCTTTTGTACCTTCTATACAAGAAACACTGGAACCACTAAGAGCCAAACAGTATCCACAATATATCGTGACAAACGAATGGTATCCATTGTTTACAAAAGCTTTGAAAATGTGGGGAAAGTAACATGTAAAAGACCATACTTCTGTGCCACTGCTCTCTGATGTGTTGGGATGAAAGGAAATAGATTTTTGCCAGTACTGATTGGTATAGCAGTTAAGTTCCAGTCGTGTATTCAAAAGCTGCTCTGTTTTATTCTTGCCTCTGGCACCAGCTATACTGAATGAGTTTTAAATGTTTTCCTTTGTCCTTACATATAAATGCTGGGATGGTAACTTGATCAGGCAACAACTGCTGCCTTCCATATCCTTTCCAATTTATCATTCACAATCATCCTACAATTCCACACTACATGTTCTGAAATACTGACAACATTGCAAAATAAACCATAAATATATAAAACACATTACTTCCAATTAGATGGTAAGTCCTTACCCTATATTAGATCAATTACCTGCAAACAAGATCATAAAAAAAAAAAATATATCAGGCTTTATAAGTTGAATGTGTCTCTAATTTTAAGACATAATTATGGATTGGCTGAGAAATGCTCATCAACTCAGAATATTTTCACTCCTCCACTACTGTGCAGGTGCACATAACTCTCAGTGACAATACAACCGTGCACCTAACACAGCATGATGCAGTCCACTCAAAAGAAAGCCCACTGCATCATGAGGTTTTATGATGTCAAGTTTGTTGTTACCACTCATTACAAATTCCAACATACAAAAGAGAATCTCCAGAGACTCTATCACCAGGAAAACTATGGACTTCAGGAGACAAAGCTGCATCTGTAAGTGCATTGTGTACAGAGTCTAAAGAATGAGACATTTGAGGCTCTCACAGCAATGCTTCAGAGAGTTACGATCTTCTGGGATGTGAAAATGTGTCACTGGGTGAGTGGTTCCTGACATCTTGAAGGAATGTTGTACCAACATTTTCAGGGCCAAGGAATCTGAGAAGAATCATCAATGTGCTATTCTTATTTGATGGTTTGACCCTCAAAAACTAAGGTCCTACACTCATCCAAAATGTTGGAAACCATTCATCCAGTGGCACAATGTCACAACCAAAGACTTGAATTTTAATAAATCTATCACATTCCAAATGTTGCAGCCTGGAATTTCCAGACCCATGATACAAACTGTGTTGTTGAAAGGGTTGAGACTACATACTTAAAAAGTTTAAATGAAACATGAAATGATGAAGAATTTTTAAAGAAATGTACACATTTTCTTCAGAAAAAGCGTCATTCCACGTTAATGACAATGTTAATTTTTCAATGCTGGTCTCAGTGCAACATGCATTCATAAATGCCTTATGGGTACTATAAATTTAAAACACCTCCATCCTGAGCAGTAATTGGGCTTTAAATCCTAACGTCATTAAAGGGTTAATAATTATAACAAAGGAATACACAATGGGCGGTTTGCCACGTCAGGCATCCCATCAGCAAATATAAGGTGAAGATCCCCCCCCTTTTTTTTACAGAAAGTACCATTCAGTGAAATATTTTTCTTGCTATGACAGAACTGTTTATTTTCCCACACAATGAAAACACAAACTGCGTAACTTTCTGACAGGATGTGGACCCATCCCACTGGAGTCATATGCTTAAACATATTCTGAATGGTAAGTTTCATGATTGATGAGATGAAGAAGTGAAGCCAGTAATTTAAATTACCTGTAATGAAATTAAATACTACTTTAATCTTTGCAGGGCTACAAATGGTGCTCATATCAAGTCTTACTTAAGATGTCAGAAAATTTGAGGATTTCTCCAAATATTAAAACAAGTAATTACTTTCTTTAGTTTCATATATTACAGCTTAATACATCCTGAATGTATGAACTTTTTTTTTTTCAATGACCATGTGTTACTGGAGCAGAATTGCCTTTCCTTATCTTTTACTCCAGCAAAAAGCAACGTGCTCCACTGCATGGTAAGCTGCTTTTCATCAACCAATGTACGAGGTCTGTTTGGAAAGTATCTGTCCATTTTGAACACTTGAGAACTGGTCACATGGCCTTGATGCAACTTGGCAGCCAGCCAGAGGAGACCTTACTGCACATCTGCAAACAGTCACTCTCCTATGGGGCTACTCAGTCGGCAGTGAGATGCCATTGACTGGCCTTGTGTACTGTGTGACTGTCACATTCACAAAGCTCCTCCCTTTCAACGGTGATATTAGCTTTTGGAAAAGCCAGAAGTCACAAGGAGCTAAATCTGGGCTGTAGGGGGACTGACAGACCTGGGTGATGTGATGTTTTGTCAAAAAAGCCTGTATGAGAGCTGAAGAATGGGCAGGCGCATTGTTGTGATGAAACTGCCAGTCACCACTTGCCCAAAACTGTGGCCATTTTCTTCTTCTTGCATCCCTCAGCCAGCGAAGGACGTCGAGGTAGTACTCCTTAGTTAATGTCCAGCCTGGAGGAGCATGAGAGAGAGAGAGAGAGAGAGAAAACCGTCAACATGGCCTTGACATTGCTGCAACTTTGCTGCGCCTTCTTTGGACATGGAGACTCAGGCGACTTCCACTGGGAAGACTGGGCTTTTGTTTCAGGGTCATAGCCATAGACCCATGACTTCATCTCCGGTCATGACCTTTTTGAGGACATCTGGGTCATTGTTAGTGGTTTCAAGCATATCCTCTGCAACTTCAGCACGATTCCTTCTGCTCTTGTGATAGGAGCCATGGAACAAATTTGCCGCCAGATATTTCTTGCCAAGATCCTCTGTCAAAATCTCTGAAACAATAGTCTGTGGAATCCCCAGATCTTCTTCTAATTCTCGCACTGTCAATCGCCGATTTTCGTTGATTGCAGCCCACACGTGTTCAACATTTTTGGGAGTTCCGCTTGTTGCAGGTCTTCCAGAACACGGATCAGTTACAACGGATTCCCGGCCATCTTTGAAGCGTCGGTACCAAAATTTTATCTGGATTTCACCCACTGAATCATCCCTGAAAGCCTTCTTAATCATGCGAATAGATTCCGTGGTCAGATGTCCAAGTTTGAAGCAAAACTTGATGCAGATTCGCTGATCTACTCGCTCGGTCATTGTAAATACGATGGTTACACAGTACACAAGCTCACTCAACGGTGTCCCACTTCCAAATTACTGGCCCCACGGGAGAGTGACTGTTCATGCATGCGCAGTAAGGTCTCCTCTGACTGGCTGCCAAGTTACATCAAGGTCACACGATCGGTTCTTGAGATGTTCAAAATGGACGGATAGTTTCTAAACAGACCTCGTATAATAAGGGGGGCAGAAGTCTTACCCTGATCAGAATCAAGAATCTTTTGCTGCAAGTCTGTTATCTGGGCATTCCTCAAGTCTGTATCTCTCTGGAGCTGTTTTAAATCCTCTTCCATTGCAATCCTGTCTTCAGCACCAACATCACTTCGTTCAAGCTGAGCCTAGGTAATGTACAAAAGTAGAAGTTTTTAAACAGGTAGTTCCTTATCAGAAAACAAACCTGTACCATACAAAGCACAGTAAATAATGTAAAACACAATCATTACAAAAGACCACTGCTTAAAATTTTTAATGTTCAGCCCTGAAAATGAGTATGTGCTAAGAGTGACAGGTTGATTTTTTACCACTTTGTAGTCTATCAGTTAAAAGCCTGCATCTCACACAATTTTGTAACATTGTAATCAGAAATGTTTATTGGCAATGAGAATAAGTGAATATTTAAAGTTTGTAATATGTTTATGGAAAAAAGCATTTAGATTACTAAATTAACAGGACAGGCAATGAACATGTAATATAACACTGAGGTGCATTCAGCACTGTTGCCATGGAAAAGCAATAAATATTACGTATTCTGAGTGCGTGCATTTAGCCTTAGTTATCCAGTATGTAAAGCACATGCGACATATTATATTGTCATCTGTAGCCTGTCTGGCTCTACCATATTTTTTCACATTACCTCATAAAAGTCACACTTTCTGGAAAAACATTACTGAACATACAATGCAGGTTTGACTTTCTCTACAACTTTTGTCTGAAACATTTCCCAATCTAAGAAGAATTCAGCAAGATACTATCATATATGTGCTTAAGTCTTCATGTAAGGTACCCATTACTCTTGTCAGATTTTAATGAAACTTGAATTTTCTTGACAGATTTTAAAAAATACTCAAACAGCAAACTTAAAAAAAATCTGTCCTTCCTGTGGGAACCGAGTTGTTCCATGTGGATGGAGAGACGACCAAACTAATAGTCACTGTTTGGAATTGCAAACATGCCTAAAAATGTTAATTCAAATCTTCATTTTTGACAATTCAACTTCAAAGTCAGAAAAGCATACTACACAAATTCATTTGTACTTAGATAAATCTACATGCTCTTTAAGTCTAAGGGTACAGCATATAAAAGGTTCCAATCAAAATTTTCCGGACTGTGGCAGTAAAAAAAATTTAGGTGCAGTATTGTCTCCTTTGGAGTTTATACAGATGGCCTAGCACTTCTCCCACTGCTGGAGGCATAGCTGAAACTCCCATTCCATGATGCTGTCCAGCACCACTGCAATCAACTTGAATCTCTGCAATATCCTTGAATAGCTGTCCCTTCAAAGGAATTTTAATTTTTTGGAACAGAAAGTCCATAGATAGAAGTTTCTGCCATTTGGCCTGATCTTGCAGGTTCTTTGACAGAGAAAGTCTGTTTTGCTTCTGGTCATTATTCAGGAGAGAGGACACAAATTTTGCAGCAGTTTGTCACATGTTCGAATTGATTGAAGTGCACTGGCAAGCACTGTCTGACAGGCCTAGAATGTTGCATCAATTGTTAATTGTATGCTGTCTTTCCTCACGGGCGACCTGACACACTTTTCACACATTTTTATCCATCTGATTGGATGATTGGCGACCATTATGCTCACAGTTCTGTACCAAAGTCTGGACACTTCTGAAATGTGGATACCATTTAAATGTTTGTGTTCTACCATGGTATCATCACAAAAGGCTTTCTAAAAAGTTCATAATTGTCATTAGTTGCTTTCTCAAGCTTAAAAAAACTTGATACAAATCTTACGGTCTCTATGATCTACCAATTCTCTGGACTACAACAATCACAAAATGCACTGAATACACACACAAACACACACTTAAATGTCAATTGCACAATGCAACATTTAATTACAGCAACACTCGCCATACTGATTCATCAAACATCAACATAGTGGCACCTAGCAGCACACAGCTGCATTTTATATGGTTATCATGCCACAAGGCCAGGCCAGAAACTTTCAGCCATATTTTTAAAAGACAGATAAAGTAGTTGAACAATGGAAGCTTTTGCAACCAAACTTTGGTCTTTAAACAGACACAGCCTTGTACTTAAGTATGATTATGTCAAGAAGGAAAAACTTTACCTTTAGTTGGTCTAGCTGTCTGTGAAGCATTGCTCTGTCTTCCAGTAACTGTTCCAATGTCCTCTCAGCATCTACAGTGCTCACAAGCACTTCCAGTTCTTGATCAATCCACAGTTGAATCTTTGCTGTTGTCCCATGCTGCTGATTTCGTCTTTCCTGGGCACTTTTCTGTACTGCTAAAGCATCCTGCAAGCAGTTAAAACCTCATACTTGAATTTATGTTTAATATTTGTTACAGCCATGACTAAGTGTACTTGATTTTATCAGTACTCCTATCTGTTGCAGTTTGAAGGAATTTGTTGAAATTTATAGTCCTTCAGTGTGAACTAGTTTGTGAATATTATGACCAATGAATGCATACAATTCTATGAAAATCACAATATGACTGACACACACACACACACACACACACACACACACACACACACGCGCGCGCTCACGCACACACACGCGCGCACGCACACACACACACACACACACACACACACACACACACACACACACACACACACACACACACAAGATCCTACATGTTTCAGGCCTCACTGGCCCATCATCAGGGAGCACAACTGTACAAAACAGACAGGGCAGTGAGGCCTGAAACAAGTAGGAGCCAGTGTGTTGTAATACTGTGACTTTAATAAAACTGTGTGCATTTGTTGGTTCTAATTGTAATACTTGAACTGTAATGCACAGAATGGAGAATGTGAAATTTTATCATTGCTTTTCTAAATTCATTCATACTCTGCTGTGATCTTTCAAGAAACACTTGAACTGTGTTTTTTCATACCTGACAGCAATATATTGTAGAAAAAAAAAATCTGCATTCACCACCTGATTCCATAAATTTTTTGCTTTTATCATGGCATCCATGTACAGTACAGTGTCAAAACGTTTGTGATGAACCGCACCAGGAAAACTGTCACAAACACCAGAACCTATTTTCAATGCACAGCATTTATTTGGTTCCACAAACTTATAAAATACCAATAATACAAATATAAAACAACCTCATAAAGCACAAAAAAGAAAAGGCTTAAAAAAACCACATAAACATGAGCAGTTTGGGACTTTTGCCTGATTTAACACCGAAATAACAGTCCAATGCAGCACAGTAATACAAAAGAGTACTTGTACAACAGAATTCTAGAGCACAGAAGCAATCAGTCTCAATAACAGACAGAGCTTGACTGAGCTGACAGTGATCTGTGCAACTGGAGGAGAGTACCGGCCACACAGTCTCATTCCAATTTGTTGGAACAGCTCAAGAAAGGTCTAAAGAATGGTATTCAATTGTGTAATAGCAGAAGATAAAAATCCCCAGAAAGGGTTCACAAGCTTCAGAATTCTAATACAATATACAGCTCTTAGAAAGTACATATATATTATAGAATCCTTTCAGAAAATACACTCAGTGTCAGTGTTTGTGACAGTAACACTAAATCTAAACATTAAAGTGCTTTGTTAATTAGGAAACGAGAAAAAAAATCACTGGAAATAATTTAGTCCTGTTGCAGCCACTGCTGCAGTTACTAATATTGAAGTTATAACAGACAATGGGAGAAGAGGATGCGAGTGCCCGCCCGCCTGCATGCACACACGCACACACATATCTACACCTACTTTTAGACGTTTATTGACAGCAGCTGCTTCTTCCACCTTTCTCTTCAGAACATTCTGCTGTTTTGTATGAAGACGTTCCATACGTGCCATCTCATTTTGACGCCGCCTGTCTTGAATGCGCAGTTGTATCAGTTCTTTCTCTCTCTCCTGTTTCCATGATCGGAAACGCTCATTTTCTGATCGCATCTGACGTATGAGTTTAACTTTCGCTTGCTTCATACCCTAAAATTATAAAATTGTCATATAAAGTTCGTTACTATATTTTACAGCACTCTAATAAAGAATGTGCTATGATCTTCATCTCACAGCCATGCTCAACTGATCACCCCATAGTGCACTACTCCAAGACCTAAGTTTGGTTGGTGAAGTCTCTATGAACAGGAGTACAGATCATCTGGGCAGTGCCATATTACAAGCAATGCATGTCAACTTTATCACTACTGAAAGACTCTAGAAGCACATAATAGTTTCACAGGCTACATAAGATTAAATAATGGTTTAATTCTTATACAAAAATAAGAAACAAGTTTACACACATTTCAAAGCTGAATATATATTTTTGAAGACTTATGGGACTCATGGTAAAGTAAATGGATGCATTTAACTCAGAATTCCTTAGATATCTATGTGAAAGATAAAGTACTGTGTTTTATTAATTGAGTGAAGCAATAACTATTTCTTTTAGTCTGCTCATGCACTTCCATTAACAAGTGCAGTGGCATGGTCCAAAATGTAGAATCACTGCAGGTTGTGCTTACGCTCATTTCACTAATTACTTTCAAAGAAATTACGTACTAGAACAATCCATTATATACAATAAAGGAATATGACTTCCTGCATGTAGTGTTAAAGTAAATCATAGGAGTCAAATACATTTTGAGCTACTTGTTGACAACCTAATATAAGGTGTATAATATGTGTTTATTCTGACTGTAATTCATCAGTCTCTATACTGATAGCACTTCCAGTGCACATGCCAACAGCATAAAGAACATGGATGCCACTAATTTTATATTGTTCTCTGGTGTGCCTCTTCACCTCTCTCTCATTTGCTTCTATCCTGTCTGTGCCTGGCTACCTGTCAATGGGCAATGATGTGTCCCTATGCAATTGTTAAGTAACTTGTCTAAGAGTAGGGGTGCATAAATTATACAAATAAATACAGAACATAAGACCATGTATAATAAAGGACCTTGGTCGTGTAACCTACATTCCCACTTGCATTCACAACAGCGTGTATAAGTGAAAAAAAAAAAAAAAACAGATTCTGTTCTCCTGACAGCCAGATTTGTTCTTGACCTTGAATTTGCAACATTTCCTGAAAATAATGGGTTGTCTGCAAACACACCTGAATATCTTTGTTGAGTTGAGTTATTTTTTCATCATTTTTCTCCTTCATCTTGATTATTTTTTCCTGCTCAGTTATTTTCTTGCCGAGTGCTGAAATTTTTTGCTCCAAATCCTGAAGTCTTTTCCTCCTCTGCTCAGATATCCTATAAAATATTCAGAAGTATAAGTTATAATACTTTTATGTCATGGATATGTTGACTACATTATTACATACACAAAAGTTAGGGTAGCCAAGCCCAGGAAGAAACTGGTGCTGATTATGACAGTCAAGATATGATGCCAGAAAGAGCCCTGGAACTTCCCTCTCAACAAAATTAAATTTATCTGGTAATATCTTTGCATATTAGCACAATCAGATTTTACTGAAACATTTTCTGTAGACTTTGAGATTAAAAATTCTAAAGAAAAGACTAATACCTCATGCCCATTATGTGTTCATTTACACATATTGCAAAAAGTAAAACATTTGTTTTATAAATATCTTAAACAGTGCTTCTGAAAGCAGAACTGAATAATAACAAGCACTCCCAATGTAAACCACACATACATAAAAGAAAACTCACTTGCTTGAGTTGTTATTCTGTACACTTTGAAGTACATGCATCAACTCATCCCTTTCTTTTTGCAGGCCTGATATCTGCTGTTGCAAATCTTTCATACTGTTCTCATAATCAGTATGCATTGAAGACATGTGATTCATATTGACCACCAACTGTGCTGCTAACTCTTCCTTTAATGCCAACTGCTGAGTCAGTTCCTTCAAACAAATTTATTAGGTCTCATTATCAATAACAAATGACAACAGGAAAACATAAGTTTCAAAACCTGAACACTTAAGAATGATGGTGGATGCCTTCCTAATACAGGAGACTCCAAAACCATCCTACGGCATACATGATTACCTAGGACAATGCTCAACTGTCTTACTCTTTAAAGTGACAAATTTAAATCAGTGACACAACACACAAATCACCAGACACTTTTTACTTTTGCTTTTCATCATGTTTAATTCATTAAAATACTGATCCAACAATCAAGTGGAAAGCTTGTTGAATTCAGAAGGTTAACAATTATTCTAAATGCCATGTTACCTAAATCTAAAAACATACATAATATGATCAGGCCTTATTTCACCATTTATGTGAGCCATCCCGTTGTGTTATATTACTTAGTGGTATGTTTATTACCATCAAAACAAAACTATGTATATAATTAATCAGAAAGTACATGTTAACTTAAGGCGACATGTTTCGGCCGCTATGCAGCCATCATCAGGCCGTAACAGAACATAGTCAAGGTACAACAAGTGTGCACTCCCATAGAGAGCACACTTGTACTTTGACCATGTTCTGTTACGGCCTGATAATGGCCGCATAGTGGCCGAAACATGTCACCTTAAGCTAACGTGTACTTTCTGATTAATTATATAATTAATTATATACATAGTTTTGTTTTGATAGTAATAAACATAGCACTAACTTATTTCACTAGCAAAATCCTGATGAAATTTCAATGAAGAAATCTTATAAATCTCATCTTTATCTACAGTTTCTGCAGACAACCTATCCCATTTATGCACTCTTATACACCACAGCCCTTGACAGACAAACTGAAAGAACAGTTTAACTTTATATGCACATAATGAACAAGAAAAGCTGCTTGATAGAATAATGATGATAGTAATGTTAGTCTTGAGGTACCTATATTCAGCACAGCTGTAACACACAAAGCTCAAATCCTAAGGTAATGAAAATTATTATACTGCATCTACATAGATTTAAGATTTTTTATTAATATTTTAGAAATATTGGATCATAAGTTTGTGAATTTTTTTTTTTAAATTACGGTTGGATTTTCTTCATTAGTGAATTTAGAACTCCTCCACTGTGCAGAATGTTTGAATTTAAAAGTCCCCAGTTGCTGAGGCTCTAACGAATTAGATATGCAGTCAAATCCTGATATAGCACCACTGTTCACAATTTATGGCAGTATGTCAACAGTGGAAGTCAATTAAAATAAAGTGTGGTATGGAATTTTGGTTCACTGGCTCTCATGGGCACGAAGCAAGCATGGTGCTATATCAGGGGGTTGATTGCAAATTGTTCTTATTCAACATATTTGCAGAACATCCAACCACATCCTCAAAGCCTAAGATTTTTACAGAATATTGTTACCTTTTTTGGCAACTCTTCAACAACTGGAAAGGGTCACCTACAAGAATTTAGAAAATATTAGCCGACATTTCATTCACTGCTGGACACCCTTCTTCTGACTTAATGTATGAGTCCCCATTCTTTCAAGTTCTTCTTTCTCTGTCATTCAATTTGCACTGTTCAAAATCTGTACTGCAGTAAGAGTCTTATACTGCATACGTACGTATTTTGCATTATAGTAAGACACTGTGATGGCAAAAGTAGCATGTCTAAAGTCTGGTATTGCAGCTGTATTTTTGGGTGGGGGTATACCTGTATAATGCAGGACTTTTACACCTTTAGTTGGTGCAGTAGGAGCTGTGTTTGTATCCAACAGCAACATCAAGAGCTGTGTGTTTAAAAATTTTATATTATTTCCTGCTTTGTCAACAGTCACAATAACAGTCTGGCCTTTCGTCTTGGTATAAAATTTGTTGGTTCAGGTGGCTAGTTCCTGACTAGACACCATGGCACCCCAGATGCCATCCCATACCAGGGCATGTGGGATCTGTGGTAGACACAGTGGCAGTGGAATAGGTTTCTCTCACTACTTCATTTATCCCCTGTCCTTATCATTCCACCCATGCTACTTATTCAAATTTGATTCATCTAACATTCATGCTGCATAATCTCAGCAAATGACATCATTGTTAAATGTAACACCCTCGCACATGTTTGAAAAAAACACACAAATACAGGCTTCACTGGGTATGTACAGCATGTCTCCTATGTATACAGTTTCTCACAGCACATCAGTGGGGAGCTGTCTTAGAACTGTACAGCAAGTAACGTGTGCCAGATAAAAAAGCAGGACAAGGTAAACTGAAATTACTTTATGAAATACAGAAATATCAGCAGATCTTTAAAACAACTCTAAATACCTGCAGTTCTTTAGTTCGTTCTGCTTGCTGCAGAGTGTGTGACTGGTGGCGCTCATCTATATCAGGGTGCATCTGAGGCAGATTTTTATACAGATCACCATCTTCAGTCTGCTGTGACTTTGAGCTTTTATGTGAGACAGCATTTGACAGTTCATGACTCAAAAGCTCATCACTGCTACGCTTCTGCTCAGCCTGTCAATTTCAGAAACATTAAACTGCATGCATAGAGACATTACACAAATACATAAAATAACAATCTACAACAAATTAATTTTTTGGTCTAATGTCACACAGGTATATTCAGATTTTCACTCACAAACGAATGGTAAAATTTGTTATTCAATCCAACTCATGCACTATTCACACTTTAAAATACAATCACTTCAACATTTAAAACCAGTAAAATGTTAAAAACGTTTTTAACATTTTATTGGTTTTAAATGTTGAAGTGATTGTGTTTTAAAGTGTGAATAGTGCATGAGTTGGATTGAATAACAAGTGTGGCAACATGCATGGTGCGACATTAAAGAATGGTAAAATGTTAACAAACTGGTTTATACATGCCTTAATTATCTAGAAGATGGGTCAATAATTGTGGTGGACAATACTACGTATTACTTAAATATCTTGTATAAATTCCTTTCATAAAAATCAACAAGGTTGAAAATTTTGACTGGATCTGAACAGTACAACCAACTGAAACCAGAGCTGAGTTTGCTTAGCATGCACACTCTTGAAGATTCTGTGCAAAATATATCAATGGGACCAACAGTTACTAGGGTTCACAATGTTATGCCATTACCACACCACTGCCAGCACAATGTTATACACAAATGTGACTTCAGGTAATGAAATAAGATAACAATAAAAAAAACTCTTTAGTTGGCAGATGGCGAGTGATTTATGAGTGACACTGCTAACATGGTAATGGGCAAAGACTGGAAAAAATGTGGCAGAGACAGCATTACTGAGCCCACAGTAATAAAAACAAGGGATTGTGACATCAACACTGACAGTAACAGCAGAAATGGACATTGTGAAGAACATTAATTACACCAATACATGTGTAAGAGCCTAAATGGTGAATGTCAATGCTTTTATCTGTTGCATGTAAATTAGCCTAGAATTATGTGAAACATAATGAAGTACATCCCTCCAAACATCTGGAAACAAAACCTCTGCTACTCAACCCTGCAACATGAACACCACGAAAACCTACAATCTCATAACTAAGGTGTATATTCGAATCTGGCATTATTAAGTATTTCACATAAGGTAGCATAGTCCCATGAAAGAACATCACAATGAGCACAAGACACACACAAACATATTGTGTTTCCTCATAACCTAAAGATTTAGATGCAGTTTTAAAAAATTTAAGGTCTGACCTCTGAGCTACCCTTCACAGCTAATGTGCAGGGGGGTGAGTGAAGAACTTGTAAATTTTAGGCAGTGTAAATTTTTATATACACAGAACTCATTTTAAATGAAGGGAAAGAAAGTTCTTTGTTAAAATAATAAAATACATGGCTAAAGTATTATAAAGGTATGGTTCCTATATTAACAACTACAGAATGCAGTGGCCACATCCTATTAAAAATTTAAAAAAGTTACAGTAGGATGAACTGAGAAGTCCAGTTACAATGTTCAACTCTACTAAAGCACTATAACTCCACTTTTGGTGTTATAAAGTTGCACATTTCTGGCAAACTTTTGAAGTGTACATTTCATGACACATTGTCACAAATGTGAAATGAATACTATATACCTGTAATTCTTGTATTTTTAATTGTAGATCACGTAAACTCTTCAACTGTTCTAGAAGCGGTGCTGGACAATTTTCTTGATCTAATGTCTGACTTAAGCTATCCATGGCTTGACCACATTCTGCTTGCAATTCACAAAGCTTCACTTTCATTCGATCTCTTGCAATTTCTGCAATAACGGCACGTTCAAACAGGTTTGTACTGGCACTCAGAGCATTATTAAGTTCTTCAGTAAGAGTGCGATTCTTAGTGACAAGATTCGCAATATCTTCTTCAAGGTGCTTGTGTTGTGGTGGACATCCTCCATTTCCAGTTTGTGCTAAAAGTTCCAAGCGAAGTTCCTGGATCTGCTGTTTTAACCTAGCAATTTCTGCAGCTCGAGGATCTTGATTTACAACTGGTTTGTTTTTAATTCTTCTGGCTCGGTCAGCATAGCGCAGTGTGCTAAGCGTTTCTTCTAAATTGTAATCCGCTGGACTTACACAAGCAATCATTAATGTTATTGAATTACCACCAAGAGAATCTGAAAGAGTACAACACTTTTATTACATACATTGCAAATACAAAAATTAAAATTCCCATCCTGTAATAGACACGAGAAACTCAGTACAGGTCTCATGATTTGTAAGGCAAACTGGTCATACACATGGAAAATTATTTATTTTACTGTCTGTAACTCAACCTACACAACACTGAATAAGACAAGTAGTTCATAACAAGTCTGAATAAACCATGGCTTGATATGATAGTCTATCCCAGCATCTGACTGCACGGACTAAGAAAAACTATAACAACTGACATCAAGATAGCCAGCCTATCAGCTGAGAAATGAAACTAGGGCTGCTACTCACTCCACTAAGATGTAGGGATAAAACCCACATTTTAACCATAAAGGAGGCGATGGTAACTGGACATCGTCACACAGACCACTGTACTCCCCAGGGAAACAACTTTTTGATACCAATTTGATAACAGGCTGGTTGAACCTTAAAGAAGGTTTAGACATAGTGGCATAAAGAAATACTCCTGCTCTGCCAGGTATCAAAACCTGGTTGACCAACCACTTTACTGATATAAAGTTTTCTGTATTCCAGTGCAACTATTTGCAGCCTAAATCATATAGAATGTGTGCAGATTAAACCCAAATGTGTTTTAAAATTACCTATCACTTGTAATGCCATAAGCTGCAGCTGCTTCTTCCTACAGTTTATTGGTAAAGACTTTTCTTCTAAAATTAACATACTCTTAACTTTACAATCAAAACTTCCAAATTACTTTTTGCCATTACTGTCACACAACAGGCAAAATGTGGTTCACTAATTGCAATATGTTTTAACAACTATCAGCATTCTGCCTTGTGGACATGGTAATGTTGTGCACATGCTTGCAGCCAGTAACATGACCTCGAACTGAGTGACACTGTCCAGAAAATGTAACAGATTTTACCTCAAAGTAATGTTGCTCGTACACTCAACTACATAGCTCATGTGCTCATGTCAGTATAGCTATTACATTATAAAATGTGTTTTCAGTCTTTTCTTGCTCATTCTTCTGGCCACACTTGTAACAGTCAATATGATGTAGTCCCTTGAGAAAAAAACCCAGTTCTATGCTATGGCTTGCTGAGTTTATGTCCAATGAATTGTTCAATTAAATTTTTTATATATGTGTGGCAGAAAACATGCTAATGCCAAATTAATTCATCAGTGGTTAACTCAATTTATGGAAACAGGAAGCACGTTAAAGCAAAAATCACCAGAAAGGCCAAGGATCTCAGAGCGGGTGTTGAATACAAAATGCTATCATGTGTGTGGAGTTCACAGAAATATGTATCTCACCACAGTTCTCAACTCAGAATATCCAAAACTATGATACAAAATACACTGTATAAGCAGTTCAGCTCTCATGTTCACAACCTTCAGCAGAGACACATTAAGACTGATCTTCTCAAGTGTGGCAAATATGGACACTGAATGTTAAGTACAACTCATGAATATAAAGAGTTTGTAATACAGGAACTTATGACAATAGTGGGCATGTTAATCATCAAAACTAACTCAAATGTGGAGGACAGCCACATGAATGAATGTCATCACACTGTTGGGGACACAATTTATTGCCACTTTGAGCAAAGTGTGCATGAATATGCATATGTACAGGGGGG
>Ga0268261_10001317_pt1 | contig 16936 bp, 14 predicted proteins | sample TergutNc150P1_FD_190353 | JGI IMG/M metagenome (GOLD analysis project Ga0268261, IMG submission 190353) | Nasutitermes corniger P1 segment gut microbial community from laboratory colony in Florida, USA - Nc150 P1 (SPAdes) (version 2) | ecosystem: Host-associated > Arthropoda: Insects >...
AATCCATGCTCATCTGCTTTTTTGACAGTGAAGGGATTGTCCATACAGAATTTGTGCCTCAAGGACACACTGTTAATCAGTTTTATTACCGTGAAATTCTTGAAAGACTAAGAAAAAGAGTTGTTCGTGTGCGACCAAGCATTGCTGACAATTGGATGCTCCATCACGACAACGCCCCTTGTCACACAGCGATCTCTGTGATCGAATTTTTGGCTAAAAAGGGCATTCCTGTTGATCCACAGCCCCCATACTCCCCTGATCTGAGTCTGTGCGACTTCTTTTTGTTCCCAAAACTAAAGTTTCACCTTAAAGGACGCCATTTTGGGACGGTGGAAAACATCGAAAAAGCTGTAACCGACCAACTAAACGCGATTCTGGTTAGCGACTACCAGCGTTGCTATGAAGAGTGGGAACAATGTCTCCGGAGGTGTGTAGCCTCCCAAGGGAACTATTTTGAAGGGGACAAACTTGATTTGTAGTTTAAAAGTAAGTACAGAGTTACATTGAATCAGTCTCATTACTTTATTTACAGACCTCGTATAGCCTCTCTTCACCCAAGACCGTCTGTGCATGGCGAAGAGACATAACCTACAAGAGGTGACCCTGTTTGTGCAGAACACAGCGGATTTAAAGGAGTAAACCTTGAAAAACAATCCCCAATCTTATGGTGTGCCGTGCCTATGGGATGAATGGCAGTGGGTTAGTCTGTCTCACACGGCACCCTCTGGGATACCAGGCAACCTCCCAGAAGTAATATAGCCTTACCAAGTATGGGGGCTCTACTCGGTGGACCTTATAGTACCCCCTTACTCATGGCACCAAAATGGAAAACACGTATATAAATTTAGAGCATAAGGAGAGCTCCGCACCTGGGGACTCTGAGAAGGGTTCCTGCTCAGAGGCTCTGTACGGGGCAGCTGGGCAGAACCCAGTTGAGCAAGGAGCAGGTGAGACTCCTCTGATTGGGGAGGAACACTTGTCCCCTAGCAGTCTAATTTCGGAGAACCTTGAGTGTCTGACAGAGAAGGTCGGCACTCTCGGTCTCCAAGTCACCAGGAAGAACTGCTGTGGTGCTGCCAAAAAGCGGGCTAGGAAGGCCAAGGTTGCGGAGGCTCCTACTGAGGACTCTGGCAGCGGCCAACCTCGGCCAGCTCCAGGTGGTCAGCCACAGACTCTGCAGAAGCCCGGCACATCTGGGGCTCGACATGGATGTGGACTTAGTACAGCTGGACTGAAATGCCTGGACAGCATGGGCCACCCACAGGGGCCAAGCAAGAGACAGCTGTCGGCCAGGGGCACTCCGGGAGGCAGGCTAAGAGGCCCAGAGAGAGTGGGCAACTTGGTTACACCAGGGCCGCTCGGGAGGGCATTCAGGTAGCAGTCGTATGTGAGGACTATCCGGGGAGTCAAATCTCCAGGGAAAACTTTGCGGATATCCAGCGGGCAATCGGCCGGCTTGTGGATGAGCTCCCTGAAGAAGGGTTCACCCCCAGGCTGGTCGAATCTTGCTGGACAAAAGGGGCAGCTATTAAGGTCCGCCACAATGAACTGACCAAGGACTGGTTGGCTGCCAGAGTACCTACCCTGGTGGCCTGGGAGGGCTCTAGGCTCAAGATAGCGGGCCTGGATGCTCTTTCCACCTATAAGAGAGTGGTGGCCTGGTTTCCAGGCCCCATGGACACGAAGCGGTACTTGTGGCTGTGGAGGCTGAACCAGGGTCTGGACACCGGGTACTGGAGATTATACGAGTGCAAGGAGGAATCCAATGAGGTCCACCTTGTGCTCAGAATCGACACAGCTTCCGTTGCCGTGCCGAAAGGGTTGAGGTGGAGACCCTTCAGCGGGGTGGGACAAGCCATCTTCTCCCTTCTGGGTGCTAAGCCGGAAGGAAAGAAATAAGAAGTAAAAGAAGAGGAGGAGGAGGCCGAATGAGTTATGGTGAGTACCATTTCTTTCATTCAGGCTAACCTGGAGCATAGCATTGCTGCTTCTAGAATTTTTACTAGAACAGTAGGCACTAAAGGAATAGACATGGCACTGAATACAGGAACCATGGTATCGTGAGGACTGTATCAGGGGCTTGAATATTCCAGTTTATGCCCTGTACTCTGTGGGAGGAAAGGATAGACCCAGGGCTTGTATCCTTGCAAGGAACATGAGTATTTGGGTGCTGCCGGAATTCTCTTGTAGGGCCCTAGTAGCAGTCCTACTAAAGTATACTGAGGATGGGGCAGAAAGACGGTTGGTTGTTTGTTCTGCCTGTCTGCCATATGATTCTGAGGATCCTCCCCCATCAAGGGGGTTGGAGGAACTCGTGTGATACTGTGAGAATGAAGATCTCTATTTAATTGTGGGGTGTGACTCCAATGCACATCATAATGCATGGGGTAGCAACAATTGCAACTGTAGGAGGGGAGGCCCTGATGGAATTTCACAATTCTTCGAATTTAGAGATTCTTAATCGAGGCAACAAGTCCACATTTTACAGTGGTTCTAGGCAAGAGGTGATTGATATTACCCTGGGGTCCTTTGGACTTCTAGAAAGCATTACTGGTTGCAAGGTTTCCTTAGAACCTTCCCTGTCAGATCACAGGCATATTCTGTTCACTCTACGGGGCTTGGTGCCAGTTCCCCTGAACAGGAATCCTAGGGGCACCAATTGAGGCTCCTTTAGAGAGGACCTGAGGGAAAAACTGGAGATGGACCCCAAGATGAGCATGAGAGATGAGGCTGGATTAGGGCTTGCAGTTCATTGGGTTCAGCAGGTCCTCATCTCCGCCTGCAAGGATAATTGTCCTCTCAGACCTGCTAGGAAAGGTAAAAAATCTCTGAGGTGGACACTGGAGTTAGAGTCCCTCAGAAGAGAAGTGAGACAGCTCTTTAACAGGTGCCGGGTGAACAGTAACTCGCATAGCTGTGAACTCTATAGACAGGCTCAACGGGATATAGGAAGGAGGTACAAAAGGCTTCCAAAGAGACTTGGAGGACTTTCTGTAGCTCCATAAATGATCTACCTAGGTCAGCTAGGTTACACAGGGCTCTCACTATGGACCATAAAATCAGGCTGGGATGTTTTGTGGCTCCTTCTGGAGAGTGCACGCAATCCGAAGCGGAAACCTTGGATCTCTTACTTCCCCAATTCAACTGTCATGGAGGGGGGAGCAGTACCTGCCACTGCCTGCTGTACCAATTGTTTGGACTGGTGGGTGGCTGCGAGGATTGTTACCTATTGGAGAGTGGGGTGGGAAATTGATTCATTTGCCCCATATAAAAGTCCAGGTATGGATGGGATATTCCCAGCTCTACTGCAAGAGCGACAGGAGGTCGTTACTCCTTACCTGGTCAGTATCTTTCACGCCTGCCTGGCGAATGGATTATGTTCCAGCTATGTGGTGCCAGGTTAAGGTAGTGTTTATACCTAAGCCCAGCAGGAACTCCTACTGTGGACCTAGGGATTTTAGACCTATCAGTCTCACATCATTCTTACTTAAGACCATAGAGAAGCTGGTGGATAGATTTTTAAGGGATGTAATTCTGGCGCTGAAGCCACTTCATCCCAACCACCATGCATACCAGGCTGTAAAGTCTGTGGAAATGGCACTTCATCAGCTCGTGGTGTACGGGTTAAGAAGGCTCTTGACCAGCAGGAGATAGCCTTAGGCATATTTCTTGATATAGAAGGGGCGTTTAACAACACCTCTTACTACTGACTCCATGTGTGCAGCACTTGCTAGACACGGAGTAGATGCACCATCGTACAATGGATTAGAGCCACCCTGGAGGGTCAGCCGGCCACAGAGACTCTGGGTGGATTCTCCAGCAGCATGGTGGTGTCTAGTGGCTGCCCATGGGGTGGTGTTTTGTCACCTCTCCTATGGGGCCTTGTTGTCAATAAATTGATAGCAAGGCTCAGTGAGTGAGGTGTGTTTATTCACAAGGATATGCAGATGACATGTCTTCTAGCAGAGGGAAAATTCCCAAATATGCTATCAGGGCTCATACAATGGGCCCTTCATACCGTCGAAGCATGGTGTGATGAGCTCGGTCGCTCAGTTAATCCTGACAAAACCGGGCTTCTTGCATTCACAAGAAGAAGGAAACTCCCAGGGTTCTTTGAACCTCGTTTATTTGGGACAACCTTACATCGCTCCATGTCAGTCAAGTATGTGGGAGTGATCCTGGATTCACGGCTGACCTGGAGGGAACACACGGATGTTAAGGTGAGAAAGGCTCAAAATTTGTTGTGGGGCTGCAGGGGGGCCTATGGTGTGACGTGGGGCCTGGGACCCAGGGTGGTTCATTGGCTCTACATCTCTATCATTAGGCCATCAGTCACCAGGTGTAGTGGCCTGGTTGTCAGACGACCAGTGCCAAGAAGAAACTAAGCAGAATCCAAAGATTAGCATGCTTAGGAATAACAGGAGCAATGCACACTACTCCCACCAATGCTGTGGAAGCACTTATTTGCCTCCCCCCACTGCAGCTGGTGGTACAGAGTGAGGCAAGGTCAGCTGCGCATCGTCTCTGGAGTCTAGTCCTACCTACATCGCAAAAGAGGACACAGTAGTATTTTGATGCAGCTTCAACAGTCAGATCCATTTTTTAGTATGGGGGTCAACGTTATAAGGCCAGCATTCAATCTTGAACCCAAATATAGGGTTACTATGCTCACCAGGGAAGATTGGACCAAAGGAACCGGCACTCCTCCTGCAGTCAAAGGGCTCATCTGGTTTACGGATGGGTTCAAGATGAGGGAAGGGACCGGGACTGGAGTCTATAGGCAATCTGTAAGAAGAAGGCTCAGCTCTTCCCTAGGCAGGTATACAACAGTCTTTCAGGCCAAGATATATGCTATCTTGGCCTGTGTCTACGAAATTCAACCTCAGAATAGATCAGGGAAATACACATCTGTTCTGATAGTCAAGCGGCTTTGAAAGCTTTTCAGGTCATCAGAGTGTCTCCTTTGGTTCAACAGTGCCAAAAGGCATTGAATGACATCTCTACCCAGCATGTAGTGGAGCTATACTGGGTCCCTGGACATGCTGCAGTATTGGGTAATGAGATCGCCGATGAGCTCGCAAGGGGTGGCTCTGTTCTGAGGTTCCTTGGATCTGAGCCGGTCCTGGGAGTCTCTAGACGAGATATACAAAAAAGGCTTAGTTGTTGGTTGGTTAACCAGCACTGGGCAAGATGGGAAAGCCTTGGCAACACCCAAAGACAGGTTCGAGAATTAATTTTGGGACCTAGTCTGGGTGCCAAGGCTAAATTCCTGTCCTCTAACAGGATTCAATCCAGGGCTGTAACTGGCCTTCTTACTGGACATAACACCCTGAGGAGATGTCTTCACCTGCTAGGGCTGCTGGACAGTCCACTGTGTAGGAGGTGTGGAGTGAAAGAGGAAACCTCGGCCCACATTCTTTGTGAATGTAAGGCTTTGGCCTCACTCAGACATGCGTATCTGGGCTCATTTTTCTTGGAGCCAAAGGATATTAAAAGCATAAGCTTGGGGGCCATCTCAAACTTCAGTAAAGCCACAGGGCTCCCATGATTTGATGTGGGGCACAAAGGGCCTGTCTTTTAAGGCCTAGGTGCATCGGAGCCATGAGGTCCCAAACACAAGTGCAATCTAATATAATCTAAATCCTTTTCCTTCTGTTACTAATGCCATTTTTCTCAGATCCAAATATTCTCCTCAGCACCCTGTTCTGATACACCCTCAGTCTATGTTCTTCCCTTAGAATGAAGAAAATTTCACAGCCATTTACACAACAAATACATCACATTGCTACTGTAGAATATGCCATACTATATTACAAAAGTGCTTGAAACCTCTCATGGCCATGTGTTTTACTATTTGTAATATGACTTGCATGAGGTCAAGATGACAGAACATCACATATTTGCAGCATTAATACTGTCACCCCAAGTTAAAAGTAACCACCACATATATAGTACAAGGGAATTCAAAATCCCTTACTCTTGGATAATAAAGGTTAAATTAAAATCCAATGGAATGCACTTGGTTCATAAAATCATGACATGGTGTCAACTGTCTACAAAGGACCATAAAATTTATTCTAGATTAATTTTCTACATTTATGATTAAAGCTTCCTGTATGATGAATTTATTTGTTTTTCCTGTTAAAACTGACAAAACTTCCCTCTAAAATTATGTTTCAAGGCAGAACTTCAATTTGGCAAAGAAAAGTAATTTCACTTTGTTCTACCATTAACCATCACTCCCAACACTTAGGAAATTAATTTCAGTCCATGTTAACATCGACGGGGACGGGGTTACTTTCCTTCAATGTAGTAGATAAAAAAAAAAAGTTGTTTCCTTTTTTCCTGTCATGAGGCTAATATAAAACAACAAAAGTATTCTGCTTCCTGCTTTGTACATGTATCAAAAGCTACGACTTAACAGCATGTTGTTGAATTTTTAACACTGGCTGAACAGCAGCTAAACAGTCTGTCGTTACACTTGTATTCATGTATGAATTCAACAACCACTGAATGGATTTTCATCAAATTTGACACTGGGTAGTTTTACTGATGTCCCATGGCTGTAAGACTCAGACCATCAGTAGATGGCAAAGTCACTGACAAAGAGCACTGAACAGGGCAAGGAACACAATCTGCAATGCCACTGATTGATGGCAATAGCAAGGAGGGTAACACTCAAGAGCAGCATTTTCTTTTATGTGTGGGGAAGATAAAAACATATCCAGCTGGACTAGACATCTTCTACTGGGTATAAAATTTAAAATAAAACTGTAAATGGGATTTTAGGTGCCCATGATCAAGAGTCTTGAAAATCCAACATAGCAAAGCTGTGAAACAGGCCATCTCAGTATCACAGAAAATGGCTACTAGATGTGACTTGTTTCAAAAGACCTCTCTTTTCTGTTCCTCCAGAGACACAAGATAGTCCATGGAGATGCAATTACATCAGAAGCCACACTAAATACCCAGTAGCAGGTCTCAACGTTCTTATATCCACCATTATTTTGAGGTGTTCACAGACACAGGGGTAGACATACTTGGTGATAGGTACAAGGGAGTGAGCAGTTGATGAATGCTTTCAAAATAGTAACTAACACAGCCTCTCACTATTTAAAGGGGAAGAAACCATCCAGATTCAGTCAGTGGTACATATTCAGCAGGAATAAGGGAGATGGAGACAGGTGTCCTAGCATATAGTAGACTGTTGAGACGCTCTAAGCACAATATGAGTTTATTCTTCTTTGGGGAAACAAGTCTTCTCATTTGGGGCAGCCCAGTACACCTAATGTACAAGAAGGAGCCATAATGTAAGGACCCTCCTCTGGAACCATCAGTGACAGCCTACATTCATTGATAAAGAAGGAAAAAAAGATCTTCTTGTCTGTGGACATCCACCACAACGCAATCTCACAAAATATATCAGAGTTATACTTCTAGAACTTCAGTGATGATTAGAAACTTGAACAGTCAAGTCTTTTGGAATGGTATGCTAATTTGACTCATAGTTGCTGACATTTCAGATGAGTGTATCTTCTCGGACTGCTTGACCCTGAAGATGAAGGCCCCTTCAAAACACTGATAACTCTTTAACAGTCAACATGGGTAATATCCTGCCTGACCTGAATCTTCATGTTTTTTGTCCAAAAATGTGGTAATGTGGGAAATGAAGTATGTATGCCTGAAACCAGGTGCATGTTCTTGTTAAGCGTTAACATCAAATGGGGTATATGTACAGGAGCCACAGGCAGGTGAGGGAACCACATGTTTTTTGAATCACTGTTCCACTGTGGCATACATAATGCATAAAGAAGAAAGCTTACAACACAAACTACTCATACAAACTCTTAACAACTTTCACAGTAGTACCTAAGGTTGGCTATGGTTTGTATAGGGAAGGTGACAAACACCAATGGCACCACCTGATTTGTTAATCTGTGCCACCTAGCTCCAAAATGCTATCAAAATGCCCTCTCTGTGTGCAAATCATTTCCCATGCAATGGCCACTTTGGTTTGGGAATCATAATCACATGGATTGAGGCCAGGAGAATAGTGAAGGTGCTGTAAAACATCCCACCCCAATGTCAGAGAACATTCTTAACAGTGCCTTCTGAGTTCATTATAGCATTATCATGTATGATGATGGCATTTTCAACCAGTTCTGGATGCCTCCTCCTACCTGCATGACATATATGGAATGCAAAAATGACTTATGATACTGTGCGTTCACAATTTGACCCAGTGGAAATGGACATCACACAACACCTTGGATGTTGTACATCAAAATAATTTTAAGCTTTGTCAGCAATGAATTTATTCAAATCTTGTGTTTCTGTGATGAATGTGTACAATGCCATTCGGAGGACTGTAATTTCAGTTTCAGTTCATAGGTTCTTGCCTACGCTGTATCAATTGCAATTATTTGATTTAGTGTGTTGCCCTCTTCATGGCAAAATTGTTTCAGAATATATGTCTTGTGATAGGCCCACTGCTGCACCTCATTTACTTTGCAGATGATGCAGCACCCACTTGGCAGCAATCTTGCACATTTTTAAGTCCTGGCATAACATTCACAGCATCACAAACCCAGAAATCTTTGTATGCTCAGCTAATTCCTTCACAGTCCAATGCTTGTCTTACCCACATACTGTTCCATTATGGCCAATGACACATTTGAATAAACAAACACAGAATGTCAACCATGATGCCTGTCAAAAGCTGACCCACATCCAGCTATGAATGCATGTTCCCACCATGAAAATGTTTGATATGGGACGGCACAATCACCCAGTACTTCATGTAGCTCTGCACGGCACTCTCATGCATTTCTACCCTGAAGAAATACTATTTTCACACACACTCTGTGCTGTTGATCTCGTTCTGAAATGGAAGTCTGTAACGTGGCAATCACATTGGTATGTGAAGTGTATGTGCACTCCTACATATATACATATATATATATCACACACACACACACACACATAACCAAATACTAACATTTACGAATACACATCATGTACGTTCAAATGTATATACACTCAGCACTTTTTTTACACCTTTTTGCTTAATGCCCCTTGTCAATTTACCCCACTCCTTAAACCGTGCTCTCATTTTTGATTTAACATCCTGTGGTTGGCTTTATTCTATTATGCTAAACCCATATTTCTGATGGGAATATCATTTTGTATTTACACTTTTTTTTTTCATTTACACCCACTTATTCAGAAACACAACTACCAGTATAAAAATGGACTGGGTGTGGTTCATTTTCCACAGTGCCATATTTTGGCCAAGAAAAGTATTTGCCATGAGTTGTGGAGTGACACATATATTAGGAATCTTTCTTTGAGAACTGTGAATTCGACATACCTAGAAAATTTCACACTTAAAAGAACAACATGTCTGCATAAAATTTTGATTAAAACTGGGAAAAATGGTATGGATATTTTCAAAATGTTGAAAGTAGCTTTTGAAGAGCAGATAGTGGGAAGAACACTAGTTTTAGTGGCTTTCCAAGTTCAGAAAATGTATGAACTCTGTTGAAGATGCCAAATACAAGTATTTGCCCACCAACAAGTAAAACAGATGAAACTGTTAACTGAGTGTAGAACTGCCTTTGGAAACAGAAGCATCCATGAAGTTGCATACAAGTTGGGAATTTCATTTGGGTTACTTCAAAACATTTTTAAAGATAGTCTTAACATGTATCAAACTACAGACAAACTCGTGGCCCACACTTGCTCATTCTGGTTTGTCTGTGCATTAACTACAAAGAAGAAACTACTGTTTTTTCCAGCCCCTCCCTACTCATCAGATTCAGTACTGTGCAACTTCCTTCTTTTCCCAGAACTCAAGGCAGCACTACAGGGAAGCATATATAATTATCACCAAGAATCAAGCAAAATCAGGACATACTTGCTGCGTTACAAATAATGCACCTCATGAAATGCTTTTAATGGTGGCATAACCACCGGGCTTATTTTTTGAAGTCTGAAGAAGATACGTAGAAACAAACAACAGTGATTACAAAAAAAAAGTGGTTATGGAGAAATATATAAAGTTTGGAAACTACCTGATTGTGCACCTGAAGTATAGCAGTTAAATTAAGCATATGGCAGAACAAATGTGTTAAATATGGACAAAACAGCATTCATTTTAAAGCATCACAAATTTAAAGTGATGAATGAATGATCATTAGATAATCCAAGAGAAGGAAAGGCAAGTTGCAACAAATGGCCAGATATGCAGAAATGAGGCAGCTGATTAGTAAGATTATTCACCCTAGTGGAAACATCAACACATGATTCAAAATCTTTCATGTTTATGTAAAAGTATCTTATTATGCTGTGTACTCTTCCACATCTTATACGATAATAATGAACTTTCACTGCACAACCAAATACCAAAAAGAACCATTAACAGACTTCTCACCAGACTGAATAGTTTGAGGTCCTGTACTCCGTCGCATTAGCTCCACTTCTTCAACAAGTAACTGCTCTGCTGGTATCACAGGAGCACAAACCGTAAACTTGGCTGAAGGATGACAAATGCGGGTCACCACAAAACATGTATCAAACAAGAAGCAATGAAGTTTCTGTAAAAAAAAAAAAAAAGTGCACAGAAGAGTCAATGTCCTGTATCATATGCATCAAACGTTTTGTTTAGTACAGTTATCATACAACATAAGTTCCTGTTCATACCTAGAGACTAACAGACCACAATTCAGTCATCCTTCTTGTAGTTCCTATATAACATGTATACAGCAGAATTAGTTCACAATGAAAACACACAGAATCCCAAAATGTTTCTTTTCCAAATAGTTTTGGTTTAACAACTATATTGAATTCTTGGTCCACAGGCCAGCATTTCTGCTGAATAAGAATTCTTTCACAAAAATGGTGAAATTACCTTGAAGGCTTTCCCCATTCATTTCATTAATCACAATTCTCCCATTACCTGCTACGAAGAATGTATCTCAATAAACTAAGCAAGAATTCTCCTTCAGAAAATGTCAATGCACCTGATAAATAAAATTCCCTACCTCTCATGTAACCAGAAAGGTGACAAGGAACTTCTCTGGACCTTATGCTGAGCCAGTTGAATCCAGTTCCCACCTTCATACCCTACATCTTTAAGATACATTTTAATATTATACTGACACCTATGCCAACATCCTTCAACTGATCCCTCCATTAAGATTACATGAATAAAATTTTGTATGCATTTTGCATATTACATAGTACACATCTTGTCCAGCTTTCCTTCCTTGCCTTCATCACCATGAAGCATACAGAAAAAACTATTAAACTACTCATTAGGTAACTTTCTCCACCTCCCTCTCACCCAAAATTTCCTCAGACACCGTGCATTTGGAGAAAGATTACGTACTTATTTACTAATTTACTCCACGGAGCAGAGTCTTTCTTGAGAAGCTAACCGGTTCTCAGTTCGTCAAAAAAATTCCCCGAATTTTATGGAACCCAAAGGTTCATTACCCCCCCATCACAAGTGCCTCCCACCTGTCCCTATCCTGAGCCAGCTTGATCCAGTCCATGTCCCCACATCCCACTTCCTGAAGATACATCTTAATATTATCCTCCCATCTATACCTGGGTCTTCCAAGTGGTCTCTTTCCCTCAGGTTTCCCCACCAAAACCCTGTATATGCCTCTCCTCTCCCCCATACGTGCTACCTGCACCGCCCATCTCATTCTTCTCGATTTTATCACATGAACAATACTGGGTGAGGAGTACAGATCATTAAGCTCCTCATTATGTAGTTTTCTCCACTCCCCCATTACCTAGTCCCTCTTAGGCCCAAATATTTTCCTAAACACCCTCAGCCTACGTTCCTCCCTCAATGTGAGGGACCAAGTTACACACCCATACAAAACAACAGGCAAAAATATAGTTCTGTATATATTAATGTAATGAATGAACGATTTACATATAGAAATTGAAAACTGAAAATTTTAGTTGTACTTGAATATGGCATAGTTACTGAACATTAACTGTAAGAAAGCTTAATCATCAGTTCAATACCCTATGAAATATGTACGATTAAGTTAAACAATTTCACTGTACTTTAACCCGGTAGATTCTTTAAACTCTCACTGTATAAGGTAGCTAACAGTTTACTGTACTTGAAAATATGTATGACTCAGCTGCCTTTCTCTATGAAACCCTTCGCAACTAGGTTATTGCTCTCATTCTCGTAATTATTACTCATTGTATCTACGTTCTGAATTACATACTATATTGTGGAGAAAGGTTCTGACTATGATACTAGAAGAAGTACTATCATGTGTTCTGGACAACTACAACTTCTGCTAATTCAAGGTGAGTTGCACTGAATGTATTTAGAAAACTTTTGACGTTATCTCCACGCGAGTTGGGCACCTTTGGTTAATTATAATTTAGATAAATTATTTCAAATTTTAAATTTCTGAATTACACCGGGTTGCATACAGAAAGGCGAAGCAACTATTCGTGAAACTACTAAATTAAAAAACTTTCTTTTTATGTTATGATAATGGTGTAAATTATTAATTACCTAAGAATTTCTTTATTATTAATAGATTAAACAATTTAGCTAATTATCCCTTAACAGAGTAGTTGACATTTATGTGATGATTTGGTTATGATATCCTTAAATCCTACACAAGTCAACCGTAAATAGAACTGAGTACAGTTACCTCATTATTGAGTTGCTGAAGTAATAGTTTGGTAGATTTCTATTACCCTTATTGAATCTAAATCTACTTGGTGGCAGCCCTACCTGATACTGAGACCCGAGAAGGTGAAACTAGAGAAATCCCTATTATATTAATTGCAGTGTCTTCACGAATAGGACATATCGTGACAGTACCATCATCTCGGGAGGCACTACATTAATCTTTAAATTTTTGGATAAGCAAACTGGAAGACAAAAGATTCTGCAGTGAATGATAGCAAGCATTCTCTGACTTCAGTCTGCTCAAATTTCTTCCTGAATAGAATTTTGATTTGTTAAGGTTGTTTCCAAATATTTGAACTGTTCCACCCTGTCAAAGAAACTATTATCAATCTTTATACCATAACTTCATCCTGCATCCTGATCTGAAGACATGACCATGTACGTAGTCTTATCAGCATTTAATTCCAGTTCAATGAGAGAAAGATTACATTAAATAAAATTGTAATAGTTATTGATTGAGCTGCCATCAGCTGCGATCAGCCTGAAATCAAGATTATAAGCCATCTCCTGAGACATTTTAAGTATTAAGATGAAAGGAGCAACTAGTTATCTTTCGATCTTTATCCTACTGTAATACCATTACATTAATGACCATACAGATTACTATATACCTGAGATGTATAAACATCTGAATCTCATCTTGTGCCATCTGACTATGCTGAGACACCACATGTCTATTATATTAACTGTACTTATTTTAATGCTAAATTCTAAATAATCAAAGAAACAACATGTATAAAACAAAACAAAATGTAATTATAAAATTTTAGATCTCAGTTTAGCAAAGCAATTGTATAGCCTTTTATGTGTCTTAGTAGGTATTTTAGCCCAGGGATAACCCTTCAGGTTCAAAATATGTTGCAATAAATACTACAAATAATTGTGTTCATGGTCTATACTCATTACAAAAAACACAATGGGATGTCTGACTTATTCCTTACCAATCCACGTCTATCTTTAAGTTCTCCAGAACAAAGAACTCCTGTAGATTTATCTAACAGATTCATGGAGAAATGATCATGTGGAAAATGCAGCCTCTTACGAATAAGTTCACACTTGGCAGCACCAACTGCAACATCAGTTTGCTGTAGCAGTAGTGCTAATGCTGAAGCTGCTTTAGACAGAGGGATTATGTCCTCATGGGTGCTTGGAGTGTGTCTTAGTATCTCCCCCACTAGCAGTGGATACTTTGTCAATCGTAAACGTGGCATGTCTGAAAATTAAAAATTAAAACCATGGGACCTTATTACCAAATTACATCCTCTTACCCAAAATTTCCTCAGACACCCTGAATTTTGAGAGAGATTAAATTAAATGAAATTGTAATAGTTACTGACTGAACTGCCATCAGCTGTGATCAGCCTGAAATCAAGATTATAAACCATCTCCTGAGATATTGCAAGTATTAAGATGAAAGGAGCAACTAGTTATCTTTCAATTGATAAAATTTTAATTCAATTATAATAATTTAAAGGAAAGATCATATGGATAACTACATAATTGAAATATATAAACACCTGAAAATCTCATCTTGCTTTGTCAATCGCAAACGTAGCATGTATAAAAACTGAAAATTAAAACCATGAAACCGTATTACCAAATTACATCTCCTACTGTGGTGACAAAATCCCTTGAATTACTATTAAAAATAATCCACAGTCACAGTAAATAACATAATCCACATTCATTTTCTACATACATATAAGAGTCATGTACCAAAAATAAAATAGTCGAATGGAGTACACACATTTCACAAACGTATTCGTTGTGACTGCAGACATCAATGACCTAGAGTTTCAAAACAGGTAAGCAGAGCACATACTGTACTGTAAGACAGGAGTGCCTTATTTTATTTTTATTCCCCTTTATTAATAAATCAGATACATAAAAAAATGATGCAAATAAAGTAATAGATCTTACAGACATCCAATTGTTGTGTCAAATACAAATGATTCATTTGATAAACAATCGACCATCGGAAATAATAAATCTGCATAATATTTTGCCCAGCACATTACAGAGAGAAATACGAGGGTGGTCTGACAAGTTCTCAGCCTAACAATGAAAAAACGAATTTATAATTTCAAAATTATTTTTATTTTCAACATAATCTCCCTTAAGACTAATACATTTATTCCAGAAATGCTCCAGCGCCATTATCCCTGTAGTCGTTCTTCATAAGATCTGCAAAATACCCCTCTACAGCTGCAATTGCCTCTTAATTTGAAGAAAAACGCTGACCAGCAAAGAAGAGTTTGTGTTTTGGGAAGAAATAGAAGTCAGAGGGAGCCAAATCTGGGGAATAGGGTGGATGTTCCAACAATTCATAGTGCAGATCCCTTAATTTTCCCATTCCCAAAACACTTTTGTGGGCTGGTGCATTGTCCTGATATAAGATGATTTTTTTCTTTTGCAAACCGGGTCTTTTCTCACGAATTTTTTCGTCTAGTCTGGTTAAAAGATTGGAATAATATTCCCCGATTATTGTTTTACCATTTCCAAGATAATCAATAAACAAAATGCCTTCAGTGTCCCAAAACACCGATGCCATGACGTTTCCTGCTGATGGAACTGACTTTGTCTTCTTTGGCGCTCAACAACCGGCTTCTGTCCACTGTTTTGACTGCTGTTTGAATTCTGGTGTGTAATGGTGAATCCAAGTCTCATCCATAGTAATAAATCGATGCACAAAATCAGTTTTATTTTTGTTAAAATGCTCCAAGCATTGTTCAGAGATTTTCATGCGAGTGCGTTTTTGATCTGCTGTGAGCAAGCGTGGCACCCATCTTGCGCAAAGCTTTCTCATATCCAATTCTTCATGCAAAATATATCCTACACGTTCTTTTGAAATGCCTATAGTCTCAGCAATTTCACGCACTTTCATCTGCCAGGCATCCAATACCATATCATGTACTTGTTCAATGATTTCTGGTGTTGTTGCACTTTTTGGACATCCTTCACATGGACCATCTTCAAGGCTGGTACGGCCACGTTTAAACTCAGCAGCCCATTTCTTAATTGTTGAAAACAAAGGAGAAGAATTCCCATAAACTTTTATGAACTTCAAATGAATTTCATTTGACGTTAAACCTTCTTTTACAAAGAATTTTATAACCGCATGATACTCAATTTTATCCATTTTAAGGGATACAGACAATACTCCTGCTTCAGACAGCTGTATAAAACAAACTACTTGATGGAATGACTTACAATTTCACATGGATGCTTATGACAGATGTACCAACTTAGTAAAAAAAAATCTTGCCGATATTGTTGCCATCTATGTTCAAGGCCAAGAACTTTTCAGACCACCCACGTACACCCCTGGGAAATATCAAAGACATACTAAAGATTTTACACCTAAGATAAATACTTGAACATTTGAGTTTCCATATAGCATATACAGTATTAGTACAAAGAATGAACACCAAATCCCACTTTGGATATTCTATTAGATTCTAATATCTCAGATGGCACCCATCTCTAAATACTGCATCAGAGCTCAATACAACATGGATGCTCCCTTCAGCACATAGTGAAAAGGTTAAATACATGTATGCACAGCTTGTACCTCTCAGAAATTAGTATATAAAATAGTACTAAAAGACAGATGTAAAATGTAAGTTCATTCACACACACACTGAAAAAGGCAATGAAATTTCAGAAAGATTCACATAGAGCACGTAATTATGCGAACATGTAGCAGACAACAGTTCCCACCTACAGAACACATAGTGGAGACCTCATACAAAAATGCCAGTAATATAATGGTATGCACCTGAAGTTAATGGGTGCAGTACCCAGATATGTATGACTTTCTAATTATTAATATATATTAATATATGGACCCTTCACTTTACAGCTAACTACACTAGTATACCACAAAGTCCAGGTATTAATGGGAATTAAAAAAAAGTTAATGACATCCAGTACATATTTATATATATATTTTTTTTATATTCATGGATCCGTGCATCGTAGTATGACTTAGTAGAGATAACCAACAAGATGCAACCTTGTACTAGAATTTATTATTCCACCGTTCATTGAGGGCTCAACATGTTTCGAGCGGCATACCGCTCATCATCAGGAGCTCTAACTGTATTTGCAGCCTCTGGTTTACATACGCATATGGTGACTGGCTGTAGTCAAGTGTGAGTGGGAACTGTAGTTCCCACTCAGACTTGACTACGGCCAGTC
>Ga0268261_10001318_pt1 | contig 16923 bp, 11 predicted proteins | sample TergutNc150P1_FD_190353 | JGI IMG/M metagenome (GOLD analysis project Ga0268261, IMG submission 190353) | Nasutitermes corniger P1 segment gut microbial community from laboratory colony in Florida, USA - Nc150 P1 (SPAdes) (version 2) | ecosystem: Host-associated > Arthropoda: Insects >...
CGTCCAGAGGAGTCCTACCGACTGTGCTGCGTCGTCGTGTGTGATCTAGAAACATCAAGAATGGGTGCTCCATATATATATGACATTAGTAGCCCAAAGGTTAATAATTTAACCCTTATCCTGCTAATGTGGAGAAAATGGTGAGCTCCTAATAATGCCAGCAAATAGCAGATGGGATTTAATTCGGGTTTTAAAGGGTTAAATGCCAAACACTTTAAAACCTACAACCAGATGAACTATTATTTATACCAGGTGCATATCCATACTAAACTGGTGGCATTTCTGAAGTAATGAAAGGCAGTAAAATCAATAATGTGACAAAGCACATCATGTTGGCATACTGGGGACATCTGTTTAACACCAAGGTACCAGACAATCATGTGTGGTTGCCAAAGATGGAGGAGCTGCACAGGATGTCTCACAACGAATTCAAAAAGCACATGGTGCTTTCGTACAACTCTATCCAGTGTGGAAGAACAGCAGAATATCTACTAGGACCAAACTCCGCATCTTCCGTAGTAATGTTAAGTCGGTGTTATTATATGGATCTGAGACATGGAAAGAAATGAAAACTACCACCTCAAAGCTGCAGACCTTCGTTAACTGCTGCTTATGACGAATCCTGAACATACATTGGATGGAAGTGATTTCAAATGAAGAACTCTGGTGGACAGGGGAAACTAAGATGTCCACACAGATCAAGAGACAGAAATGGAATTGGATAGGACACACACTGAGGAAAGGACATGAAGCCATTGAAAGAGAGGCCTTGGATTGAACCCGCAAGGGAAAAGGAGGAGAGCGAGACCTAGACAAACGTGGCGAAGAACTGTCCACAATGAGGTGCTAGAAAAAGCAAAGAGCTGGAGTGAAGTTAAAGAGGATGGCCGGAAATAGGACAAGATGGCGGTGTTTTGTTGACATCCTATGTCCCCTATGGGATAACAGGAATTGATGATGAGATGAACATGGGCAGGAAGCATCATGCTCCTGTTGCTTTACTCCTGAGCAGAGCTCCTTATGGAAGACCAGTCTGACAGGGTGATGGAAAGAAATCTACACGTTAATGTCAGAAACCAAATACCACTTACCAAGATTGTACCCAGTCACTTTACTGAGTTATCCAAGCTTGTAACTATAATAACAAGAATTAAAAAAAAAAAAAAAAAAAAAAAAAAAAAAAAGTAAATCCCCTGCAAAATATGACACACGGCAATGTAGTACTTTCTGTCGAGAACTCTAAGTACAAAATAACTAAGACAAAGTTACAAGACACTTTTTTCTTTAGGGCTTTACAAAGGTATAAAAAGAAGTTCTGAGAAGAACACCTACTGTTGGGCAAATCCTTCAATCTGTACTATCAGAATAGAAGGAACTGTAAATTTTAAATTAATAAATGCATAATTAATTATGTAAATTGTTTCTATAATTACAAATTTCCATCAATGCTAATTTGTTTGATGAAATCCCGAAGTCCCATATAATCACAACAAATGTAGTTGTTAACGTACACAACATATTTCATATGGAATTTATACATACTTTTACAACATACAATCATACAAAATTTAAAATCTGTTGATCCAGATGTCTTAAATTATGTAAAAAAAGGGGAGAGAAACAAGAGACTTCAAGTGATCATGCCATTATTTTCGCATTTTATAATAAACTCCCCAAACAGTAGCATATTTTTCAAAGCTCTATTACCCCACAAAGTTCAGTATCTTACAGTAACTGGCACCAGAGTCTTTCCCACCTTTAATTATATACAGCCATCCTGTTGGTATTACTGAGGGCAGAGCACTCAAAAGTATATGGGTTGGGTTCTGTAACTATGAAAATCTGTCAGTAAGTTTGGGAGTCATTATGGGAGACAAAGGGATGGGCAAATTACATCACTTACAAAACAAGAAAAGTATGATGAAAAATGTCAAATGCATGAAGTTAGGAGGAAATAGTGACTGGTCTGTTGAAATCAATGGCAAACTGAAAATATCAGTGCAATAATAATTTGTTACAGACCACAGTATTCTACAGAAATCCACTCACTATTAACAATAAATATATATCAAAATGAAATTACTTAGAAAATAATAAATCATAGAGACTGATTATGCTAAACAGCAATTGAACTTACATATATTTAGGCCACTCCACAACATACAAGCACTGTGTTACTAATTCAGGCAATTCAGGAGGGAGACTATCTGTAGTTGATTCTGCACACTGCATTACTATAGTGAATTATAATTTTTTTATCACCAACATAGAAAGTAGCTCAGATTGTATATTACACAAATGCAGAATGATCAGTGACTTAATCAATGTCTAATCTGAAGGACTAACCCTGCATTTACTTTCATGACCTTTATGAAACCAAGAAGGATCTCAGTGGACAGCCAGATTTCTGGCCAGGATATGAACTGAGTCATCCTCAACAGAATGCAGGATAAATTTCCCAGTGGAGTCTGAGGCCAGTTTATTTTGCTGCATAACAAACATACAATTAACGAAAGCAGCAGCTGATATGGATCAAGTATTCAAATACACCTTACAATCATCAGACAGATGCGCCTAGGCGCCTGTATGAAAATAAAAGGTATCCTGACCTTCATGTACCCCTACCCTAATAACAAAACTCAAAAAACAGAAGCAGCACTCTTAACTTGTTCAATACCTGCTACAGAATTTTATACACTGTAGCAACATATTCCTAAGCAGTGACTCTCAAATATTTTTTGTCATGGTAACTTCCAGTAGAAATTATGTATCCTTCTCTCAAGCATGATGACTGCATGAACAGTAAACGTCTGTCTATCTATGTGCATTTGTGGATGCAGTCATGCATACATACATACATACACACACACATACACGAACGTGCACACTTGCTGGCCTTTCCTCAGTATGTATATTCCACTTCTTTTAATTTCACATATTTTTACTCTATAAAATTTATCTTTTCAATAATGTTTACTTCAAACACACACTGATGGTATACGATTTCATAGCCTTTGTACTTTGGGAGAAAATGTATGAATTACAAAAGAAGTCACATGCATGACAATAAACTATACAGTTCATATTTTTCCCCACAGAATGTTTACTATAAAAATAGGATGACCAGGCATACTGAATGATTGAATGACTGATTGACTAACTTAGCTAACTGAATAAAATGAACTAAATTAAACCAAACTAAACCAAAACAACTAGCCCAATGGACCGGTCTTATTTGAGAAGCTGATATTTCCTCAGCTAGTCTAAAAATTCCTTTGGTGAGAAATACAAATTCACTATTCAGTGTCCTCTATCTTCCTCAGCACCCTATTATCAAACACCATGTCTGTTGCTGTTTTAATGTAAGAGACAAAGATTCACAACTACATAAAACAACAGACATAACTGTTATGTGCAAGTATATTTATACCTTCATGTTCTTAAACAAACTGCTTTCATAAATATAATCTGCTTTACTCAAAACATGGTAAAGAATGCACATCTTATATTCCAAAAGTATAACATGTCAACGTGCGGGTGGTAAAATTGAGACGAATGAGATGGGCAGGGCATGTAGCGCGTATGGGGGAGGATAGAGGTGTGCACAGGGTGTTGGTGGGGAAGCCTGAGGAAAAGAGGCCATTGGGGAGACCAAGATGTAGATGGGAGGATAATATTATGATGGATCTTCAGGAAGTTGGAGGGGGTCGTGGGGACCAGATGGAGTTGGCTCAGGATAGGGACAGGTAGCGGGCACTTGTGGGTACGGTGAGGGACTTTCGGGTTCCATAAATGCAGGGAATTTCTTGACTAGCTGCAAAGTTTACTGGATAGCTTCTCAAAAAGGACTCTGCTCCATGGAGTAAGTAAGTAAGTTAAGTAATAACATGTCAAAACCCCATAAACAGTTCATGTCACATGATAAGTGAAAAAGTACGTGGGTGGTCTGAAAAGTTCTTGGCCTCGACCATACATGGCAATAATACCCATACTATTTTTTTTTCCTAAGTTGGTACATCTGTCATAAGCATCCATGTGAAATTGCAAGTCACTCTATGAAGTAGTTTGTTGTAACAGCTGTCTGAAGCAGGAGTGTTGTCTGTACCACTTAAAATGGATAAAATTGAGTATCATGCGGTTATAAATTTATAAAATTCTTTGTAAAAGAAGGTTTAATGCCAAATGAAATTCATTCAAAGTTCATAAATGTTTATGGGGACTCTTCTCCTTCGTTTTCAACAATTAAGAAATGGGCTGCTGAGTTTAAACGTGGCCGTACCAGCCTTGAAGATGATCCACGTGAAGGACATCCAAAAAGTGCAACATCAGAAATCATGGAACAAGTGCACGATATGGTATTGGATGACCGGCGGATGAAAGTGCGTGAAACTGCTAAGACTATATGCCTTTCAAAACAACGTGTAGGATATATTTTGCATGAAGAACTGGATATGAAAAAGCTTTGCCCAAGATGGGTGCTGCACTTGCTCACAGCAGATCAAAAACGCACTTGCATGAAAATCTCTGAACAGTGCTTGGAGTGTTTTAACAAAAATAAAACTAATTTTGTGCATCAATTTATTATTATAGATGAGACTTGGATTCACCATTACACACCAGAATCCAAACAGCAGTCAAAACAGTGGACAGAAGCCGGTTGTTCAGCACCAAAGAAGATAAGGTCAGTTCCATCAGCAGGAAAGGTCATGGCACCAGTGTTTTGAAATGATGAAGGCATCTTGTTTATTGATTATCTTGAAAAGGGTAAAACAATAACTGGGGAATATTATTTCAATCTTTTAACCAGACTAGACGAAAAAATTCGTGAGAAAAGACCCGGTTTGCAAAAGAAAATACTGGCAATGGGAAAATTAAGGGATCTGCACTATGAATTGTTGAAACATCCATCCTATTCCCCAGATTTGGCTCCCTCTGACTTCCATCTCTTCCCAAAACTCAAACTCTTCCTTGCTGGTCAGCATTTTTCTTCAAATCAAGAGGTGATTGCAGCTGTTGAGGGGTATTTTGCAGATCTTATGAAGAACCACTACAGGGACAGGACAATGGCGATGGAGCATCGCTGGAATAAATGTATTAGTCTTATCAAGATTATGTTGAAAAATAAAAATAATCTTGAAATTATACGTTCGTTTTTTCATTGTTAGGCCGATAACTTTTCAGACCACCCTCCTAACATCAGTATGTGACGGTACTCGACAAAAAATACTATCAGCCAACCTATGCTGCCTCGGTAAGACAATGACCTTCACAATATTGATACCTTGGTCACCTTGAAAAACTAGCTGTGCAGTCTGGTCTGAACCATTAACAGATACCCCCAGGCACATTACTTCACATAAGGTAATCCTATGCTGACAGACAAAGATAAAGAGCAATGACAGAAAATACCAAGCCTAGTAATAGAATTTTGTAGAACCATGGAATTCAAGAAGGCAATAAAAATATCTCTGCCCTTAACAACACAGAGTGTTTGGTGACCAAATGAGTGAAACATGAAATTATATAAAACAAGGCCAGTTTGAACTTGGGACATTTCTAAAAAGAATTATGGAAATACCCTAACTTATTGGGACAGTAAATTATTTTAAATAGGTTCATGGTCAAAAACTATACCCTTAGACAATAACATGGCAGAATATACCTTCAAAGTTGGCAGTTACTCTGCAGACAAAGTACCAATCCCTGCCTTCAAGGGACCTGAGATATTAAAATATGTACACGTATCCATCTGTCCTAAGCCAGTGAAATCCAGTCTGGCCCACCACAACCTATATCCCTACGACCCACTTGTATGTTATCCATCATTTTTAAGGTTTGTAAGTCCATGCATCATCGTACAATTCAAATAAATCACCAACCAGATGCAACCATTTTCCAGTTTATTATCCTGACATTTATTTACAGCTCAATATGTTCTGGGCATTCTCCCGTCCATCATCAGGAGCTCATGACTGCAGTAGCAGCCTCTGGTTTTATCTTCGTATCGTGGTGATAGCCGTGGTGTGTTCGTGGTTGGGCCGGTTATAACTGGTCCAACCACGAACACACCACGGCTATCACCACGATACAAAGGTAAAACCAGAGGCTGCTACTGCAGTCATGAGCTCCTGATAATGGGCGGGAGAATGCCCGGAACATGTTGAGCTGTAAATAAACGTCAGGATAATAAACTGGAAAATTGTTGCACCTGGTTGGTGATTTATTTGAATTATCCATCAGTCTAGATCTACCAAGTGGTTATTACAAAGTGGCATCTCGATCAAAGTTCAGATATAGTTTCTTAGTTACAGTTATAGCACTTTAAGCATCAACTACAACACTCAAATTATTTAAGAAACAATGAAAGAAAGACTGGAACTGAGGATTCCAGTCTCCTGGGATGTGAAGCTGCAAAGTGGTTCTCGAACTTCCAAAGAAACATGCAACATACTGCCATATCCAAGAAGCCCAGAATGCTCAATTATACTGCTGTGAAAGCTTAAAGCTTCAAACCTTGGAAAGACAGAAATGACACGCATTTTTCCATGTACACATGAGCACGCTTTATACCAAAACAAAAGTTTACAGAAATTTTTGAAAGAAAAGTAATATGCAAGGAGTAAATTTTCCCTTATTAACTAAAACTATTTATTAACGGTTCAGCAACAAAACATATGCCTTTAAAGACAAATGGTCATATCACATCACACTCAAAACATAATGTCAACAAAAGTTTTCAATAGAGAATTTCATCAGAATCAAATCCATTATGCACACTGCTTCAAACAACATTACTGTGACAAATGAGTAACTGTCAAGTTCAGCATTCAGGTAGAACTTTTATGCTAAGGCCACCTGAATCCATCCTTATGCTCTTTAATTAATGAATTAAAATGTATGTTACATGTTAGTTAACCTGGATAAATCTTTAAAATAATATAACACACCCTACATAATTTTCTCATAGTATATGCTTATACACAAAAATACAAAGCCTCCACCAAGGCCTGCTGTGTACAGCTTCTTCAAACAAGAAATGCAAAATGTTTTAAATTACTAATCCTGACAAAAACAATGTCTTTACCAATCTGAATTACCAAAACAGTTTGTAAGCACATCTTAAAAATTGTGAAAAGCAACTATTAGCTTCGTCACGTCCATCCACCTGTCTGTCTGTCTATAATTGTGCACATGGAATAATTCAGGTCCACTGGATGAATTTCCATGAAATTTTATATTTGAGGACTTTCCAAAAGTCTGCCATAAAAAAATTGAAGTTTCATTAAAATCTGACAAGAATAACAGATACTTTACATGAAGACCTATGTACATTTATGATATCTTGATGAATTATCCTTGAAATGAGAAATGTTGCAGACAAAGGTTGTAGAGAAAATCACAACACACATTACAAGCTCAATAATATTTTTCCCCCAAAATTGTGCCATTAATGGGATGATGTGGAAAACTATGGTAGAACCAGCAAGGGCACAGATGACAATAAACTAAAGCATTGCAAAGATGCAAGAATGAAGACACACACTCATTACATTTAACACTTAATGCTTTCCCATGGCAACAGTGATAACACAAACAGACCTCAGTGTTATGTCATACATACACTGCCTGGCTTGTTATTTCAGTGCTATGTAAAACAAATATTTCGACCACAACCAACACAATACTCACACATACTCAAACAGCACCCATTCTGTAGCAGCTACAGCTTTCAGAGCAAGACGAACAAATTCTTCTACAGCCTATCAATATGACAAAGTTATGTAATTGCAACCACTATTACTTTGATCTGTTTCATATTCAACCATCAATGAACGGATATGGGCTCTGTGAAATGTGTGTAAGCATATGTGCACGCATGCGCACATGTGTGTGTATGAATGTGCATCTGTATGTATGTATGTATGCATGCATGCATGTAATGAACACACGCAACATACGCATGTAACATATGCACGTGATGTATGTATGTGTGTGCGCATGTAATGAACACACGTAACATATGCACATAATGTACATATGTATGTATTTATGTATGAATGTATGCATGTATGTATGTATTTATGTATGAATATATGTATGTAAAAATATGCAGGTCTGCTTATTTAGGTAAATGTTTTATATCTCAGATGTTCAGAGAATTAAAAACACACTAACACACTGGTGAGCTAGAGCCTAAAACCTGAATGTGGACTTGCCTACACCATGAAGAACTTCGTATGTCAATATCTCAGTTTTGCTACCACAGGACTCACTAGTCAAGGAAGGAACCATTTCTACAAAAGCAGCACATTAACAGAAATTTATAATAAGAATTTTCACCTCAAATGTGAGGTCACATTACACAAACAAGTATCAATATTTGTAACATTTACCATTGCGAGGCAATATGCTTCAACATTTAATCCCATAAACTTGGTCTCTTGGTCTCTTACAAACAATTCCAAACCCCATAAACACCCCCTCCCCCGCCTTTTAATACACTATCCTGTCTGAAAATGAAAAAATAGGGTTAGGGAAACACCACACAGTGTGCACCTTTGTGTAGGTGTTAATTCAAACATCTAAACCAGCTGATAGATTTTCACAAAACTTGGCATAAATATTATGCCATCATTATCAGTTTCCTATAATCAGTAATACCAACATGGATGATTGTAAACTATGAATCAGCTCAAGAAGAACCCCAAAAATAACCTTTGCTAGTACATGGGAATAACCAATAATGTAAACTCTTAACCCACTTGGGGAAAGCCCATTAGTGGACTGCAGTAATGTTGCAACAAAAAAGGGAAAGACTGCATGCAGATTCTTCTGCAACAAGCATGATGGGATTAAAAATTCACAGTTTCAAGTGTAAAAGGAGTGACTATAAACATGAACACTGTATGTTTACACAATTTCATAAGAGTATTAACAACACACAGTAACTTTTCTTGAAGTATATAAGTAAGCAGGTTTTATGAGTTCTGCCCAGAACACCTTGTTATCATGGAGTAAATTTGTCATAACATCATATTATGCCTTACCTGTCCATTTCTAGGTTGCTGATGAAGTGATGCAGCAGCTGCCATCTGTTGTGGAGTCACATGATTATTCAGAAACATCAGATGATCAACTCCGGGCTAGAAACAAAACAGATGAAACAAACTGTAAAAACTTTACCTAGGAAATGACAAACCATAATGTTCGTGAACAACTTCAACAACCAAAGTGTTGCGTAACTACAATGGACATAATTACACATCTCTGTATAATTTTACTGTTTATAATAATTATGTTCACAAAGGGATGTTAATTTCACAGTGTGATGCACACTGAACATCAACCACTTTGCAGGTAAGCCATTTAGAACAACATGTCATGGAAGCACTGAATGTCAAGGCAGACTACAACAAACAATGGACTATGATGACACATTCAGCTGTGGTCAGCCTGCAATGGACCAAACGCTGTCTTCGCTTTGCTTAGGTGTAATGCACAACACTGAAAGCAGTCTACATCCATATACCTGGGTTTCTGTAGGTATTTGAATTAACAATGAATATTGCTAATGCACCTGACAATTTTAAATCTGTTTGTCCATCGTGCACTGAAGGCTACCTGGAACCACAGATTCACTGACATCTCAAGTTGAGACAATTCACATGCAAACTACAGGAAAGAAGAAGACTTGTCTTATCTATTCCCCTCACCAACAACTTTTCTGATGCTGGTTTCTGGTCCTTTCACTCTCCTTTGTATTCATCTGGCACTAAGAAATTTCCATTCCTGTATGAACAGACTGACTGAATGACTGTCTAACCAACCAACCAGGTAACTCCATGAAACAGAGTCCTTTTTGAGAACCCAATAGTAACCCAGCTAGTCAAAAAATTCTCTGCATTTTATGGAACCCAAAAGTTCATCACCGTATTCACAACAGCCCATGGCCTGTCCCTATTCTGAGCCGATCAATCCAGTCAATGCCCCCCTTCCTATTTCTTTAAAACCTGTTTTAATTTTATCCTTCCACCTATGCCTAGGCCTTCCAAGCAGTCTCCTTCTGTCAGGTTTCCCCACCAAATTTACTCATATATTTATATTTCTCAAACAGGCCCCATTCTCAGTGAAGGGTCACTTTCTGACAGAAAATATTACTGGCTGTTCTTTCTTGCTGTTCTCCACAGATCAACCTTCTTCATATCCAACGGCTTTACGCATTTCTTGGTCTACTTGGAAAAACTAAGAGATTCTAATATGTTATGTTACACAGTGACTATGAATTAGAAAGTTTGTGGAAGAGTCATTATTTCGTATTTTAATGTACATCACAGCATTTGTTTCAAAGGGACTGAGAAAATCTCAGTCATAGTAACACAGCACCTAGCTCTCTAATATGGGACTTCCTTAATGTGGTGCAGAAGTAGTTACCCTTACAATAAACATCTCTCTTTGAGATAACTGGGGAATAAACTAAGGGCACAGCACCAAGTTTCTGAGAAACTAAATATGACGCTTTACACCAAGTACTTAATTCATGGAATGGAAAATAGGTTGGAAGATGGTTATTCAATGACTTTCTAAACTGCAGGAGGCAATTTATAAATAGTGGAAAACAAAACATCAGGTGGTGGTAAAGAATGAGAATGAGGAGGGAAAGCGGTATGATGAGATGAAGGAGGATTAGAATGAGATAAAGGAGCAAGAAGGTAGCCCTTAATAAATCATGTATGTATGGGCATTATGCTGTACAAAGTTCCAAGGTCTTATGCCTCGTACGTCTAGAACAACACATTAGATGCTTTACTGGTTCAACCAGTTCATTGATCCAAGATACTCCAAGGTGACCTTTAGCAAGACACAAACTCAGGACCTTTGAATGAGAACAGCGGCAACAAGAAAACAATGCAAAAGGCCACCTTAATACAAATGGAGGCTCTGTATCTATTAACACTGTTTCTCTTCATGTTATACGGAGTATGACTTTATTAACTGTAAGCTGTGTTTTAACATTACAGAAAAGTCTCCATGCCCTTATACATTGAAACTACATACAATTGACTATGTTAAGAGTGTCAGACTACTTGTTTTAAAAACCTGACAGTGATTCTAACCATAAATATGTTCAAATGATAAACAGAACCAAAGTTTCAACTCTTAAAAATGAAATAAACACCCATATATTTAAAAGAATGTAAATTACATCAGTCAAGCAGCTGCAGTCAGAACAAAGTAACTAAGATTGCTTCAAGCAGTACAAGTGTTACAATGTTAGTGTTGTCCAACCACTAGTGGCTATATACATTTCTTCATTACTGACTGTTTCTGAAAACTCAAACTTTCGCTGCAGTCAATCATACTATAACTACTTAATAAACTGTGGGCCAGGTAGCGTAGTCAGTATAGCAACTGGCTACGGGCTGGACGGTCCTGGGATTGAATCGCGGTGGGGGTGAGATTTTCAGCACTTGTCCAGACCAGCCCTGGGGCCCACCCAGCCTCCTGCACAATGGCTACTGGGTCTTTCCTGGGGTTAAAGAGCGGGTAGAGAATGGGTAGAGCTATACCTCTACTCCCCTTATGGGCCATACAGCCTGTACAGAGCCTCAGTGCCTGTACAAGGGTGCACTTAACCTAATGAATTACAAAAGTACAGCTACCCAGAATTTATTTCCAGCCATGACATGACTCAGGTGGCTTTTGTCAGCCTGTCACTGCAAAAGCCTGGATTAGATGTCAGGTCAATCCATGCATAATTTTTGGTTAGTAAAGTAGGGAGGGACAGGGTTTTCTCCAAAGTAGTGCAATTATCCCCTGTCAGTATCATTCCACCAACCTACCATATTCATTCAGCCATCTATCAGAAATGCTATAAAATCTCAATAACTGATAGCATTGTTAAATGGCATGCTTAAAACAACCTACTGCATGTTACTGTAATTCTAATACCAAACCATTCAGTAAACCAAAATAATACTGGGAACTCACATTCCAATCCAAGAGTACAGGGTCTTAAAATTAATTGTTTGCAGTTTTGCTGATACAGAATTGGTATCATTTGTGCCAAATAATCTTCAAAAACAGCTTTAGGAAGTGTCTGTACTTAAGATACATCTTATAATCACTACTATTTTCACTGCATGTTTGTACTTCACGTACAAAATATAAAAACCAAGTGCATGTCAACCAATATAACAAATGTGATTTATAGTGGACCGTTATGAATAAACAAAATTGCCTAAAAACTTCAGGTGCTCACAAACTAATTTTTCTCAACTATATCACTGATTCAGACTTGGAGTCAGATAGAAAAACTTTGTTACTGACAACAATGAACACACAAATGTAATTAAATATTGTAACGAAACTAACAAATGCATATCCAAGCAGCTTAATGCATAGTTATGGTATATTTAAAACACAAATGCAACCACTTCAACTATGTTCATATATACACACCCAGTACCCAAGACCAGCTGTTACATATTTACACATACATACATACATACAAACATACATACATACATACATACATATATACATACACGCAGGCGCCGCGCACGCACACGCACGCACGCACGCGCACGCACACAAACTCACACACACACACACACGTGCACGCACGCACGACGCGCGCGCACGCACACACACACAGATATATACATATGTACATACATATGTACCTGCAAACATAAGAAAGAATAATCCCAAAAGAATGTGATGACTGTAACATAACTTTTCTTGCTGAAAATTTAATATAGCGCTTCTAATATCCAGCCAGGGTTCGAAAGTACAAACAAAATGTTTCCACACAACGGGGCTATTTCACATAACCCCACCCAACGTACTTCTACAAAATCAACAATCGACAAGGTTGTTCAGGACCATACATATCACATTTAGATAAGCCCCTACAGCAAATATTTACTGGTACACCCATCCCACCCCGTCACAAAGATGCAACCAGTCTTAACTACCAACACATATTCCTACTTCCTAGCAGAAATGGCATATATCACTACAAGCTTCATTCTGAAACAAAATTTACTAATTCAAGGATCCTACTAATCATACTGCATGCAATGTCATGTCTAAATAATCAAAACGCAACGGTCAGAACGATGCGAGGGAAATAAAACTTAACTACTGGTCACCACACATATACTTATTTGGCACCCTCAACTAACTTACCAACTGCACGGAGTAAAGTTCTTTAAAGCTAAATGCTGCTCAGCTAGTTAAAATCCCTCAATTTTATTACACTGTTAACATTACTAACTTTACAGAACATTAAAGGCCAGCAACTCAGTTAATATCTTCATACCCTAACCAAGAAATGTAAATAATACACTGCATTTATCACTGCAGGCAGTGCATCTTTTGCTGCAAAAACTTTTTTAATGTGACTATAAAATTAAAATTCTGTTTCACATTCAGAGGACCATGCATCGTGATATATTTTTATAATAAAAGCCAACAAGATGCACTATTTCTCAAATTTACTTTGTTAAAAAACTCTACATGTTTCAGACAGATTTACTGTCCATCATCAGGAGTCTTAATACTGTATACACAGCAATAAGTATTTGTCATATTAGTTATGTTGACCGTCTGCTAGCAAGGTCCTGACCTCGCTAGCAGACAAGCTGCAAGATGGTTACACAAAATTCTGCTGCTTTTAATTTGAATGGGACAACCAAGTGAGGCACTGCCACTACTGAATAAAAAATGGCCACTCCATCAGGAAACAACAGCAGGTCAGAGGAAAGTGGCACATACTGCTTTAGGGGATAAGTAAAAAATCTATTCACCTCCAGTGCACATCAAGCTAGGTTTGATAAAAACATCTATGACCGCGATGGATAAATAAGGCAAAGGTTTTGCCTGTTTAAGGCAAAAATTTCCTAAAATAAGTGAGGCCAAAAAAAAAAAAAAAAAGAAAGGAGTTTTCATTGGTCCACATAATTACACAACCATTCGAAGACCAAGATGTTAGTATAATATTAACCTTTTGGCATCGGAGTTTTACATTTAAATTTTATCACACTCTGTATGTAAAATGTGAATAATACAGGAACCAAAAAAGGTAGCATTATGAAATAAATGGCAATTTGAAGAGAAAAACAGAGAGTGTGTAGCATGTTTAAAATACTCAGTACTTATATTTGTTGAAAAAAATATACAAAATGCAACATCTGGAGGGTAGCAGTACACCTGTCCTATATATATAGGACGCACGGTTCTTAAAGGTTAAACACTACAGGAAGAAGGGTCAGGATGGCATTTGAAAATGTCTGCAGAAACTTTCTAGGTAATGAAAAAGAGGAAAATTATAGTGAAATTGTACAGAAGCTAATTTTATCATAGAGTGCAATGTGATGTAACAGGTCAATGAAACTTCAATTTCTGCATTCCCATTTGGATTCTTTTCCTGAAAGCATGCAATCTGCCTCCGAAGAACATGGCGAGGTTCCATCATATTTCCCAAATTGAAAAGAGGTACAATAGAAAACAGAGTCCAAATATGTCGGCTGACTACTGCAGAAGTCTTATAAGGGAAACACCAACTGGTGAAAATAAGTGGCAAGAGAAGATAAAGTTAGTGTTTAATGATATATTTTCTAGGTACGATACCATATATAAAGACAATGTTCATTATTTGATACTGTATATTGTAATTAGGAAACAACATAATACCTTTCTATAACAAATGTAGTTTTTAAATTTAATCCCTTCTCCCGTAACATTGGGGAGTGAGCGTGCAATTTGGTTTTCATATTAAGATTCAGCAATATCAAAACTGTATGAATTGCCCTGAATTTTAACAGAGAGCAAAAACATTTTTTTAAACAATCAGTGAAATTTATAGCTGTAACATATGCATCATAGTCGGGGCCCAGGCCCCCTTCTGGACTGGCAGGCCCTAGTAATTTGTACCAGCCCCCCCCCCCCCCATTGGCACTAAAGCAAAATACTATAAATGTATAGGAAACCCCAACATTCCCAAGGGATATTCATTTCTTTTTTTACTGTTTTTCACTGTTGTACCATGCACATTGCTTCAATTATTTCTTTAATATTCCAACTCATGCACACACTATATACACTTTAAAAAGCACTATCCCAAGGGAAACTTAACCGTAAACTACCACAAATGTGGAGACAAGATTTCAGTATGAAAATTGGATCAGCAAAACACAGGGCGTGAAAAAATTAATTGTACAACCCTAATTGAAAATCAGTATGTAATTATTATTTATTATATGGTACAAATAATAAAATATTATATGTAAATATAATATATTTTTTAAGAGTCCATCTAATTCCTCCTTCAACAGGGATGTGTTCAGTGACCAAGATGGAGGGTCTGAGCTGATCAAATCTGATGATGGTTGCTTTTATTGCTGTTGTCTGCAATTTGCTTTGAATTTCAAGGTAAGGCCAAGATGCAGTCTCCATGCCCCTCTTAAAGTTCACAGACCTTGCCATTTCAGAATCACATTCCATCACACTGTCTATCAACAATCACTGCAGTTTTGTAATTTCTGCCAAGGTTTTGAGGTTGAGAACAGACTGTGTAGTGGCACCTTGATCCTCATTGTCATACTCACTGATGGGTTGTCAAGTTTCTCATCGGTCCAAACCTTTTTTTCCACCTTAAGTGGCTGCAAATCTGCAAAGCCTTCTCCAGCTTGATTAAGCTCAGCAATGTCTTTAAGACTGCCACATATCATAAGAAAGACAGTAACTTCTTTGACAATTTGCCACAATTTTCTTCCACAAGTGTTCAGAGTACACCGCTTTATCTTGTTCATCTTTTGTGCAGGAGGTTCTGTAGTATGAAGGCAGCAATCAGTTCACACACCCCTCCCTCTCCCACCCCCCACCCAAAAAAAAGTGCCATTAAAAGAAAGAGGAAGACTTGCATATTTAAGATATCAGGGTGTCTTATTAAATGTTTATTAGCTACACATTAATTTAAAACTGTAATGTTTTCATTACATTAAAACACTAACAGAGATTTAGGACACAACTGCGCCATAACTTACAGTAACAATAAATGAAAGGAGTTACCGGATAGCACAGTACTTTTACAGGCAACGATTAATTAAAGAAAATAAAATAAATGTTATGAAATGCCACACTGAAGAACAAATGCATAGGTAAAATGGATAATGGTAACACAAAATAAAACCAAAAAAAAAAATATGAACAAAGAATAAAATATGCAGTAACAAGGACAAAATATGAACAAATTTCACAAATTTCAAATTTGTAAAAATCTGTACAGAAAACAAAATCGATGGCATTTAGAGGACGAGATCCAGTAAGAACTAAAATTGTAATAGATAACAAAATTATAGAACAAGTAAATTCATTTAACTATTTAAGAAATATATCTTATGAAAAATAATTGGATATTGACAACAAATTACATAACTATTTGAAAATTACAGGTATTTTAAATAATGTTTTTAGGCCACAAAAAACTCTTAAGAAAACAAGAATAAAATTATACAACACACTAGCCCTCCCACTGTTGTTATAGGGTAGCGAAACTTGGACTATTAAAGCAAGGGATGCCCGAAGAATAACAGCAGCAGAGATGAAATACATGAGAAGTACAGCAGGATACATTCGGACTGATTACAAAACAAATGCATAAATTGCAAAGGAATTAAAAATAACACCAATTTTAGACAAATTACTGGAATACAAAAGAAACTTGATACAACATGTAAATAGAATGCCCCGTAATAGATTACCCAGGGTAATGAAACGCTATTCCCCAACTGGCAGAAGGAATCATGGCAGACCTTTGAAGAGACTTCTGGATACGTGAGACTGGAAGGTTTACTGTATGGGAAAACCCATCTATCTGCTTGCGGAAAAAACAGCTTTGCAAATAAACGAAAGAGGAAT
>Ga0268261_10001319_pt1 | contig 16897 bp, 5 predicted proteins | sample TergutNc150P1_FD_190353 | JGI IMG/M metagenome (GOLD analysis project Ga0268261, IMG submission 190353) | Nasutitermes corniger P1 segment gut microbial community from laboratory colony in Florida, USA - Nc150 P1 (SPAdes) (version 2) | ecosystem: Host-associated > Arthropoda: Insects > Digestive...
TATATGACAGTCGCCTAAAGGTTAATGATTTAACCCTTATCCTGCTAACGTGGAGAAAATGGTAAGCTCCTAATAATGCCAGCAAATAGCAGATGGGATTTAATTCGGGGTTTTAAGGGTTAAAATATTGATTAATATAATAGTAAAAAATGATGGGTAGACATGTTTGATAAGTAATTAATCAGAGTCTGTGCAAAAAGACCAGTTCCTACATTATTATAATGATTTGTGCTGGAATCGTTAGCTTGGGCAGCACACGTCATTAAGGTGTGAGTGCAGAGTGTTTTTTCTTTAGCCTATATGAATGCTGTGTGTTGCTTTTCAACATTAGAAATATCTTAATTTTTTAGAAAAATGAATCCACGTTTTTATCATCACAAGAACGCTTGCCACCTATCTCAGGAAACTGTCTGCAGAGGACAGGTAAAATTAAATTTGCAAAAACAACTACAAATTCTGGCAAGAAATCTACATACTGAGGACAACCAGCATGTGACTCTATTATGTTCGCTGCTAAATCACTTTATTATATGAGTGCAAAAATTTGTAGCATGCACCAATCAAAATAAAGGTAAATAAATTATAATTATTAATTTCTGTCCTATGTTACCCTCCTCTAAAATACATAAAAACATATCCACATAATTGTTACAACTGAAAGTAATAAGAAAAGCAGGAATATACCTGAGAAGGAAATTATGTAAACAAGACAGCAGATGAGCTATGTGTGTGTTTTGCAAGTTCACCCTGACTTGGTCCAACCACTAATTATCATCCTTTCCATAGGCCTCCTCTTTTAGCTTTTTTTCTATTGTGGATCCTAAGTAGCCCAGTAAAATGGCCTTTGAAGCCATTTTTTTGGACAGTGTGAAAAATCAAGACAATTTTGGTGCACCACTTAATGATTTTTGTTTCTGTTATTTAATAATGTACTGCTATGCTGTCTAATTTCCAATAATATGCTATGAAAGTAAAGAAATTATTCATATTAAGCTGCTACCAAGGGTATTTTAACAAAAATAAACAAAATAAATGCAAAATGCCATCTTTTTGTCTGACAAATGTAGTAGTACACATTAGCAAAAATGAATAAAAAGTATGTAAATAATTTTAAAATATTCCTGTGTCATGATTCACATATACTGGCAGTCTCAGATTTATTTCCTGACAATTTTGTTATTTTTTATTTTTTTCATTATACCACTCCATTCTACTTACCTTGAACGTCATAATATGTACTGAAACTTCCGTTCAAGGTTCTAAAACGTATACCATTGTGGAGGTTTTATTGAACTGTCTATGAACAATCAGGTTGTGGTAACTACTACAGGAGGGGGAGCCCATTTCTTTATCGGTTCATCAATGTAACCATTTCAATACAGTTACGCTGACTTCTGCACAGATGACACTGTGATAGTATGTATCGAATTGAAGTATCGAAAGTTGGAGTTCGTTACCGCAGATCGTCCAGTTCGGTGCCGTGCACCATCTGCTGGTAAAAATCGAACATTGTGAAATTGTATTAAGTAATCATTGTTGTGTTAGAAAGAATTTTATTTTGTGGTTTGGTGTGAGTGTTGCTCAGTTTGTTGGTAAGTGCTTTTCTGAAAATCGTAAATATTACGTGCTTAGTTTTTTTCAAAATATTGTAATACATTTGGACGCTGTAATTATTCTGCATTCGGCGGATTACCAAGGGGAGACAGCCGGTTGTAGATGGCTGGCAGTGACAAAATGTGCATTTACCAGCAACTTTAATCAATAATCATTATCACTGCAATATATGGGTCATACACAGCCTTTAAAGGGGCGTTTTTGGGAATTGACTTTGAAAGTAATGAACTTCGTATTTCCATTGTTGTTTTTATGCTTGAATTCAAACTGTTTATTCACAAATTGTGACGGCTTTTGGTAAACTCAACGTTCGAAATTTGAGTATATGAACAGAATTACTAAATTAAGGGATACAAATCAATACGGTTGGAGGTTAAGTTCGGTGGTGCCACAGATTCGATACTGCAAAGTGCTGAAGCTGTTGTGCTTCAGTACACTGTGTGTGAGGTGATGTCACATGCGGGACAGCACGCCAAGGAGTCGCGTAGAGAAATTGGAGGTAAATTTCTACGTATTTTAGACTTCTGCGGTAGACTGAGGTGACTGGTGAAATTAACGTTGCCACCATTATGGAGGGGAAGGAGCCTCCAGGTGCTGGCTAATTACACATCTGATAGCATCAGTCTGAATCCTGTGACAAAAGAAAAATTATTCCTTCACTGGTAATCGAACCCCGAACTCCCTGTTATAAAAGAAGGATAACCAGAATATTTTTTGGGAATGTGGTAAAGTTTAGGGATTTGACAATACCATTGGCATGTCAAAGTAACTGCATTCGTGTGTAAATTAAGAGCAGATTCTGTTGAGGGAAAGTTTGCTGTCATTCAGCTCAGAATTTTAGCTTTCACTTGTATTGTCTAAAAATATCTGGATTGAAGTGTGACTGTAATTTTTCTTGTTGTTTTGTATATGTGTGAAACCTGATGTTTCACACTGCAGGGGAACATAATCTGAGGGTGAGATTTGAGGTTTGAATGCTGGTGACTACTGAGATTACTGTCCTCTGGATTGTGATGCCATGTGGCCTGGTAGATGTATACAGACATATCAGATGTTATTGCTCTCCCCATGAATGGGGCAGATGATGATGGCAGCAGTAGGGTCCACTAAAACATAAGTATATTCTACTAGACTATATGATGTCATATCCTGGAAGCAGGCAATCTTCATTAACTGAGGATGTTTGAGAACAAGATACTGAGGGGAATATTTGGACCAAAGAAGAAGAAAGTAACAGGAGGATGGATAAAATGATGTATTGAAGAATCCAGATATTACTTGGATTATTTAAAAAAAGTGAGGTGGACAGGGCATGTAGCACACATGGAAGAGAAATGCTGAAGAGTTAGGGTCAGAAAATCTGAAGGAAGGGGGCCACTTGAAATAACTAAGGCATATATGAAAGAATAATATTATTATATATTTTATAAAAAAAGGATAGGAGGGCATAGACTGGATTTATTTGGTATTGAGTATAGACCAATTGAAGGTATGCACTAGTGTGGGAAGTGTGGCAGTGGTTGTTACAATTGAGATAAATATATATCTAGAATGTTCTTGATATGTAGCATAGAATAGAATATAAGAAGAACGGGCACAGTAGTGACCCGTACACTTTAACCACACTTGATCGTTTGTGCAGCCCTTATATGCATGCATCTAGCGGCCCTACACCTTGAACAAAGTGCAGTATCCTGCTGATAGAGATGTCTTCAAAGTCACCTCATCGCATAAATGACAACCCAGGTGCCTGATTCCTAATGTGGCTAAAGCCTCACACTCACAAAGAATGTGTGAGGCTGTTTCAAATGCCTGCTTGTGTCTATCATGGTCAGGACTGTTTACTAGCTGTAGTTTAAACAAATGTCCTTTTAAATGCCAGTGTCCTTTTGGCACCCCTGTCATTATTCTTAGCTGGTTTCTGCTCAGACTGAGCAATGCTCCACCTTTTTTCATGGGGGGGTTTTTAAGAAAGCCCTTAGCCTGCCTCTGTCCACATATGGACTGCCAATGCCCATTATGTTTCCTGCTCCTCCAGCCCTTGGTCAGCCTCTTGGCAACCTTTGCAGATATACCAAGTGCAGGCTAAGGTCATGTGAATGGATGTGAGGAGCCTTCTCTGGCTAATTGATCAGCTGTTTCATTTTGATCAATTTCCATGTGTCCTGGCACTGATATCAGTTTAATCCTGTTATGTTCTGCCAGTTTCACCAGGGACAGAGACCCTTGACATGTAAGTTTATGCACAGACTGGCAGTTTTGTTCAAAGTAAATCCACATACTTTGATTTTAATTGTTCAGAGGGAGGATGTTCCCTCCTCTACCCCATACATATGTTTCACAAGTGATTGGTGGCTTCTACAAGCATTTCTTTTCCTTAATAAGTTACATAACAAATATGGGAGGTTTTGCAGTGTGTTTTGCACTGTCACATTGCTCTGAAGTGAGTTATGACAGACTGCACATTGCTCATGTGAGAGGAACATAAATGCCAACAGGGTTTTTGGAGACAGGGTACACACTGGTTTTGGAGTAAGATCCCTGTTCCTAAGGTTATAAGTTCATACCCAGACACACCTGTGTGCAGATTGGCACGTTCTCTTCTGCCAGTAAGTCAAAACTTTGCAAATATGAATACATGCCATCCTGCTGCTCCCAGTTCAGAGCTCATGTAAAAATTGTACATGTACTCTGCCAACATTGAATCTTACATTTGGATTTAGTCTTCATGCCTAGATGGGCAGAGACCAGAGAGGTCATACTGAAGACAGTAGAGACAAACTTATGGAAGGAAAAATGAAATAATTGTGTCTTCAGGATTAATCTTTTGTCAGATGGTGTTTACTTCATGTGCGAGGGAAGTATTATTCGTTTTTGTAGTCATATTGTAAATTGGATCTGGCAGAAGTAGATTGTAGTAGTGTATGATGGATGGAGCAATCTGTAACCGTACGCGATGCCAGATTCTAATGAAATAAATACATTCCCCATTTTATGTATCTCAGAAGTGTACCTTTCCAGAACAATCAGTGTATGGTAATACATTTGCTTAACAGTTTAGATGCCAGGATTTTGAGCCATGTAATGTCAAAACTGAAATGTTGCATGGTCCTTTATCTTGAGATGGCTGATAACAGATTTTTGTCAATTTTACCAGTGTGATTACCATTCATAATCATCTTTCTGTTTTGCTACCTGAATGTAGTTGTGTAGTATCACTAATGTTTGCTGCATACCTTGTAGGTTGTGGGGTTCAAATATTTGCTCTCAACCTAGCTATCCTGACAAAGGTTTGTCACAGTTTTTCTCGATCCTTCCATTTAAATGCTGTGCTGGTTCCCTACAATGGTCCATATTTTTCTCTATCATCTTTTACAGTTTGTGACTGTCCTATAATTCAGTGTTATTCAGCTTCTCTGACTGTTAGTAAGCAACAAAAGTAATGTGTTGAGCCATTTCTTATGTTCAAGATATAAGAGAGTATTGAATGGTATGATGCATCCATGGCTGTGGTGTTAATATATTTATTTTGTGAGAGTTAGTGGAAGCGGCAGTTGTAATGACTTCCTGATGTTCTGTTTTTTTTATTCTGTCATTTGGATCAGGACCAAAATTTGTGTGAAGGTTGCAAGCTTTCATACCTGTTCCCGGTATGTGGAAATAGTCTTATGCTGGCAGAGAGACAGAGGCATTCTGTATTCCATTTTTAATTGGCAGCTTAAAATAATTTGTACATGTGCTGGTGATATTTTGCCTGTAGTATTAGAGAAACTAATGTGTGCACAAGTGGATGTAATGCCCTATTAACGTTTGGTGTTCTACTTACACATCTGCTCTATGGCTGTTTATAAAATTAGCCTGGCATAATTTTAAACCATGCCTCATCTCTTCACTGGACCATTGAATAGACTCCAGACTCTGTATTGATAAATTGAAAACAGCTGTTGATATTGCCCCATCATAAAATGCCATGATGTTTACAGTATGAAATGCAAGAATTGCATTAGTGCTATATTGGTTTTTAACTGGTTGTGATAATGCAGTGCTTTTCCTCTGTATGTATTTAGATTTGGTTAAGTTTGGTGAAACAGACTGCCAAAAGGGTTTGACTCTGATCCTGATTTCAATGTTAATGTATGCAATTTTATTAAGGACCTTCTCATGCCATTTCAAGCTTGTAACTTGGTCTGTGTGTGTCATTTCTGTGTTACTGTGTTTAGTTGTGCCAGCCAGTTGCTAGTGGGATCTCAGCTCAGTCAACTTTCAGCCATGAGCTTCTATGCAGCCCCAGGTTTCCAACCAGTAGCTACAGTGGTGGGGTACAGGTGAGTAGATTGTAGTCTGGTCATGCTGTGTCTAAATATGGAAGTTGTATGTGATTTCTGTGGATCATGATGCTGAAATTTTTTTATCATGCAGTCTTAATGAAAATATAACTTACATCTGTGTTTCTGTGATTTTGAAGATCTGTACTGTGGTGAAGGAAAAATTTATTACATCATAGTACATATTTAAATAACATTTTATATGAAGTTTTTATGACAGTGTGAGGTCATAGGTAGTTACTAGTGTTTGTAGGATATTGGTTGTTTCCACCTTGAAGTTAGAAGTTGATGATGAGATTGAAAACATCAGGTTTCCGCAAAACATTGGTAACCGCCCGAGACTGTACGGTGTCATAAACCAGAATACAACAAGTGGAATTTCTACATTCGTTTTTTCCATTTCAAGAAACATGTTCCTGTCAACAGTGTTTATGCAGAGTCTTACATGATGTCTATTAATTTCATTCAAAATCCATGCCTACCAAGTGCCTGACAATTTAAGTGTCCTGACAGTTAACAAAAGTTGTTTTCATTCATTTCCTAAAGTAAATTCCCAGTTTGAGACACCAGGTGGCAGATTAAATGTATTTTGTTTATTCTGTCATTTGATAGTAGTAGTAGTAGTAGTAGTAGCTACAGTAATAAATAAATAAAACCGCTGACACAACTAACTCTGGTACTTTTTATTGTAACAGCATGTTTCAACCTTAAAGGCCCATCATCAGGTTACCATACAGTAACACTTAAAAAGAAAGACAAAATTACATTAGCTAAAATGAGATTTCATTTTTACAATAAAATTTTGTCTTGTATGAAAATTTGTTAAAATAAGGTAGATAAAATCAATAGGTGGTAGGCAGTATGTCAGCTTGGTTAAACTGAACAAGTAAGCAGTTTTCTTTTTTTGTTGCACTGTATAGATGTCTGTAAGATATGCAAAGCATGTTGCTGTAATAAAAATTACCAGAGTTAGCGGTTTTATTTATTTAGTACTGATCTCGTGAGAACACAACGTGATATGTAACTTTAAAAAAGTAGTAAGAGCTACTTTTGCTGTTAAAGAGTACTAATTTGTGGATGGGTATGAAAAAAGAAATATGTGAGTAATAATATTTTATGGACATATGCCCTTTTCCTCACGCACAGATCTCCACATTCCTACTTAAACTCAGAATGCATGTCAGTGAAATAAACAAACCTGCCCCCATGAAACTAGCTTGTAGAGATTTCTGTTTAAATTGTGTGGTTGTAAAAATAACTCATTTTTCCAATTTCTGACTTGAACTGCTTCGCATGTGCACTCATGGATCACATTAAAGTATGGGCTCAACTGGAATGATTTTCAAACCTGCTGATGTACTTCATTCCCTGCAAGAATAGCATTACATATCAGTACTTAGGAGTACTGAGATGTGTCCCAGAGAAGAGTGGATGTTTTCATTGCATCAGAAATGAAAATAAATTTAGGAATTTACATTGCAATATGTAGGTCTTCCTTATTTATGCTTGCATTTTTACCTAATTATTGTGCTTTGTGTTTCATAAAAAGTGTGGTTGTGGTATGATGTACTCTTGTGTACCACCGGGGTACAGAGCCATGGTTGCATGCTGTACCAAAATCTGTGATTGGAAATTTTGGTATAAAATAAATACTGTTAGATACTCATGTTTGGACATGAACTTTTGGTTTTGGAGTAGAATTTTAAAAATGCCATATTGTTGTTGCTTATTTAAGCTTTCTCTCACATTTGAGTCCTTTCTTTCCACAGATGTTGCAAGATTCCACAAATATGATCACACACCTACCAAAGTGATGTTCTTATATGTTTTTATGTGTTTTCATCATTTATCAGAATAGTTATTTGCATTTTGTGCAACATATCATAATACATGCATCCATAATGTTTAACTAATATTGTTGCTGTGATTCTATGATCTAGGTGATTCAAGCATTGCCAAATAGTTTTGCCTTCACTGCTGCGTGATTTATGTAGTGTGTCCATTAAGTACAGTTATGTATTATGAGTGTGTTGTTCTAATAGTCACAAGGTGTAATGCCTTTTTTATTATGGAATGTAAATACGGAATTTAAAGGAGAATGTTTCAGAAGTGAAGTACATTGATTTCACATTATGGATTTGCACATGGTATCCATAATAAATATAGGGCTCAAGGCACATTAGGCACCTGCATAAGTTATACTCTGGTGTTAGGATTATAATTTAGATTTGAAATTTAGTTATAGAAACATAGGCAGGAGTAAAAAAAATATTTTGGCCAGAAGTTGCAGGGGCTAGTTGTATTGAACAATATGTGGGGAAAATTTTGGCTGCTGAAATGAAAGTTTCTGCCCTGGACACCTAAAGCATCTGTCCTTGTAAATGCTATACAGACTAATTAGTAGGTTAATTGATAAATGACAACTCTTATCTTTGTGTGTAGCACAGTATAAGATGGTTGGCCAGGATAGCATATTTGTGTATAACGACTCACTGTGGGCTGGACGGTCAGGGATCAGATTCCAATGGGGGTGAGATTTTCCATACCCATCCAGGCTGGATGTGGGGCCCACCCAGCCTCCTGTACAATGGGTACCAGGTCACCTTCCCTGGGGTAGAGTGGTTGTGGCATGTCATTGATCCCAGTTCCATTTAGTGCCAAGGTTAAAGAGTTGAGCTGTACCTCTACTCCCCCTCTGGGCCTTCATGGCCTGTGCTAGAGGGAACTTTACCTTACTCACTTTACAGCGTATCATGTGTTGTGAGCATTTTGTGACAAAGTTTGCCTGCATCATATACAGACTGTGTGAATAAGTCTTAATGAAAATAGGTATTTTGAATTCATGTTAAATTTGAACTTTGAAAATTTGTTTGGATGATTGGCCTTAATGTTAGTTGTCGCCTGTACTTAAAGTTAAAATATGATTCTAAAAATGTATTTTCAGATTTTGATAAAAAAGAATATATACGTGTAAGATAGAGTTTTTATGCCTTATACATTATTTGATGGAATGAACAACTTACACCTGAATGCATTAGTGAAAATAATGAACACTTTCTAGTTTTGTGGCATGTTGTCAGAAAGGAATTTTAGGCTTTTGACAATGGCATTCAGGAAGCTGTATGGTAAGGAAGCTGGCTGAGATGCTGACACCATTATAGGGCTGCTGTGTATGTGTGGCCTTTATCATCCTGCTTGACCATATGCTGGTCTGTGTGTGGTAAATGTACATGGCTAAGTGAGAAAGACTGTCTGAAAATAGACACACTCAGCATTTAAATTCATTGGCTGAAGGTTAGAAATAAATATATTGATAGGTGTAAGTAATTATGAAGTTTGCCTATGTCTGTAGTCTTCACAGAATTGTTGATTTGCCCATTGATGTGGTGTTGATGCAGGTAATCTGAAACATATTCTCTGTGGCTGAAACATTAAAATATTTCAGTTCTATGGATGGTAAACAGAGGCCTCATAGTTTTTTCTTTATTGTGTCACTGTCTGCAATAGGCTTGACATTGGTATACCCATCTGTATTTGCAATTTGAGGTGGTGACAATGGTGAATGTTGAGATTGCTGTCTTCTGGGTTGTGTTGTCATGTAGTTTTGTAGACAGCTACAGAATTACATGGTTTCACATCCCAAAATGCAGTGATCTGCATATGTGTTTCTCTGGACACAGTTTTTCATTGTTGTGGTAGCAGTTTACCTGAAGTATTTTTCAGCCTTTTCATTATTTATATAAAGACTCCAAAAATGTTGCTAGGCTTTCTGTTAAGTTGTAATTGAAGTCATTCTGATTTGGACAAAAATGTTGTTTGGTTAGTAAAATTTAGTAAAACCTGTAAATACAAAATTTTGTTAAAACCCATTTACCATTAGGAGAATTGTTTCTCATGGACAGACAGATGTGCTGAAGATGATAGTGCATCCATAAGTTCATAATACATAGCTAAAAGTAGTCCCTCCATATTGTGAGCAAGTGAGGTTGATTCTTGGGGTGGATGAATTGGTGGAGGTGTTCAAATACTGGAAAACATGTAAGTGAGATTCACATATGTTCTCTGCTAAAATTTTGGAAGTTTTGGCAATGGAAAGACAGGTTTGTCTTAACTGTGCCTGTTGCTGAAGTTACTTTAATGAGGGGAATACAAGTTTGAAACAGATATACGAGTTCCTGAATGCTAATTGGTATAATGTGTAAAACAAAATGTATCCCTAAGTGTGGGTTTACTCAGCTTGACCAAACTTTGGTTTTAGGTGGGTCGTTTACCCCAAGACCCCACTGGGGGGGTTAAACCACATTGCAAGTGTGCAGACACCTGACCTGCCTCACATCTGTGCCAGAGAAGTTGCCGCACTTACACGGTGATATAATTTAGCATGATGTAACATAAGTTCTAGGCAGTTCGTTTATACTAAGAACAGGCAGGGTCAGAAATGTCTACCTTTAAAAGTTGAAAGTAATGACATCTCTGTATAAGACAACATTGTAAGCAGATGCTGTCTGGACAGGGAAATTTAAATTTGTTTTGATGCCACAAGACCGCTGGAAAAAAAGTCTGGTACATGACGATTTGGTCTGCTACTGTAGAAATTTCCCCTTAGTGCACTTAACATTATGCTTTTCTATATTGCCACTTGTAATGAAGCTGCATCCTCATCTCAGTACTTCTGAGTATGAACTCATAATTACAGAAATTGTGAAACTACCACCTCCTGTGTTGCTGTCTATTGCAACATTTATATTTATCTTAAAATGTGATGTTACACCACGTACATTATTCTGGTAAAGAGTATGAGCTTACTAGATTTTTACCTTGATTACTCTCCTTTTGTTATGAGGCTGTGTATAGAGGAATAAATCTTCAAGATACATTGTCTGGTTACCACATGAAAAACTGTTTATTACAAAGGAGACTGTTGCAGATTTCTGAACAGATACTGTGTGTTTAAATCATACGTTTGTGCTTTGACTGTACTACTTTTCTTTAACAGTAGAAAACAGTAAACAGATTTCCTAAGCTTCACACATTATTTAAACTGTACAAAGAATTAAAAAATAACCTATAATGTGAATCCAAACCAAAATAAAGAAAGGTAAGGTTGAAGTCAGTTGAGGAAGATGTATTCATGACTGAAAGTTAGTTGGTAATGTTATTTATTCCCAGTAAAATAATACCATTGAGTAGCTTGCACATTTAATGTCTCATATGCAAGACTGGTGATAGTGATGTAATCTAAGAGTTTATACAGGTTCCCCCACCCCTGTGTTATAGTGAGTGCTGAAGTTTAAAACCAGACCTGAAACGTTAATATTTTACTCATCCTGTGGGCTGTTTAATTTAATGTGCCTTACATGGGGCTTATTTTAGAAGTTTGTAAGATTCAGCATCTCTTCATTCCTACCTTCCAAATTTAACAAAATATGTGGTATGATGTGTACAGGTGTTTTTTCTAATTTTGTTTAAATTTCATAGAAGGAAAGGCTTGATGAAGAATGTAATTTATGTTAACCTTGTTCTGCATTGAAGTATTCAGTTATTTATAACTTATGTAATAACTTGCCCTTTCAGCCAAACTTAAATACTCACTGAAGTGTTCATAATATATAGTGCTGCTGTATGTTATGTTGTATGGAAAATTTGTGAGTGTAATCTTTTGCAGCATAGCATGAGTCATACTGGTTTTATTTAATGTCCAGTACAGAAATTGTGCAGGCTTATGTTGGATGATCACTGCATTTTGATACTTATTTTTAGCAGATCAAGGCACAGTGAAGGTATCTGATAAGTTCTAACATGTTATACATATATGCATATTTTTTTATATGGTTATGTCTAATGGTATGGAATTTCTTGACTATCAGAGTGATAGTCAGCTTTTCAAGAGGACTGTGCTGCATGGAATTTGTTAGATTTTTCGTGTGATATCAGATCATCTAAAACACTAGTTTTAAAGTTTTGTACCTTTACAGTAATAAACGTTATAGATGTGCACTTCACTTGGTAATCTTAACGGTCACTGTTAAGTCTTTTGGCTTAAGTTCTTTCTAAATGAGAGGGGGTTCTTCCAAAGCAAGGTTGCATATGAAAAAAATTGCTGCAGGAAGTCATTGACTTCTTTTTTATCCCAAGTTATGAGAAGTCTTAAAACTTCATTATAGACTTTTCATTTACATGGTAATGTTCTACATTTAAGGTCTTGTTTATTACATGTTCATGACACCATATGGAATTAAGTGTGTTCTTTAGTTTTTCTGAAGTTCTGCCAGGAATGGCATCTTAACAAAGGGCTATGAAACAAGTCAGTGGAATCTGTACCAAGAATCAAACACTTGCAAGTTGTGACAACAGAGTACTGGATTCAATAGAATCTTCTTGGTCAGACAGCTGCGTCAAAGGGCAAAAATGTTCTGACATTTTAAGGATATGCTGTCCCCTTCTTCATGGTGCTGTGAATGACTTCAGGGCATGTAGAATACTGGATGGGTGGAGTAGTGTCTGTGGAATATTTTAACATTTCATGTAATTGTAATGGGTTAAAATTTAACCTTTCCGTGATAATCTGTTTGTATCTAGGATTCCGGTCTTCTGGTATATAACACAGCATCTCTGGTTGGGTCAGTTGGACCAAGAAGAACTTCTTTGTCCACCTGACCCTTGAGAATGGGGGCAGTATGTTCCTTCAAAATTTCAGGAACCACTCACCCACTGACACAGCAGCATATCCTAGAAGACCAGAATCCTCAATTACACAGTTGTGAAAACCTCAAAACTGGTTGCAGCTACTTTGCATATTATGATTTTGTATGTTATTAGAACTTAAGGCCATCCATGAAACCACTGAATGCAACATGTGCATATATTTTGATCTTCCCTTGCCTTAGCAATTTTGTTTCTGCCAGCTGCAACAGACATCTGTTAAAAAAAAAATCTAATCTTAGTGCAAGTCACAACAAGACCATACCATCCAGCGTTACCTACTGGCCATCGCAACATGTTTACCTGGCATAGTGCCTTAAAACAGATCAAGACCATTGCCTTTTGTGTCCATCCCAACACTAATGTGTGTTGCTGAGAAATTTATTGACAGTGAGAGAATATGGCTAATGGATTTTGATGTCATAAGGAGTGTGTACATGATGAGAATGATGGCTTAAACTAAGATTTTGAGTTACTCATTGCTGCATAGAATTAATAGTGTGTGGGAATGAAGTACGTTTTTTTTTTTTGCACTTGTGAATCTTTTTTAAGATTGTCATGTATGCTGGCAACAACTGTTATATTTCTTCTTCTTCTTCTTCTACTTTAGGCGCTATAACTTCATTCTTTGAATGTTTTGGCCTTCTCAACATATAATTTCCACTTATTGCAATCCTGGATGCAGCTAGTCCAGTTCTTTATTTTCAGGTTTTTCATATCTTCATGTCATTTATTATATCATCTTCCCATCAACTGTTATATTTTGTAGGTGTAATTCCTGCCTCATCTTTAAGCAACACTTCTGTTCTGGTTCTCAGATGTGCTGGCATGTTAACTTCTCAAATTTCTAACAAAAAATGAACCAATAAACTTAACAGTATCCTTGTTGCAATTGCCATTGTTCCTTAACCATTTGTAAGAGACTGTTATTTTTGTAAGACTTGTGGTCCTAGTAGTAGTGAGTATGAGTTATGGGACATGATGTCGTGTGTAGTTTTGGTGTGTGGTTTCCAACATTTTGGAGGAACCTGCCCCCTTCATCTTCAGTTTAGATGGAGGCTATAGGTTCTTTCAAATGTAGGTACCTCAAATAACAGAGCATTACATCCCAGAAGACTGTAATCTAGATTTTTTTTTTTTACATGCAGTAAAAATATGATGTGTCCAAGGCTGTTTCTATATCTGTTATTATAGTGATGTGATTTCTGGCAGAAATTGATTGATATGCATGGATGTAGATCTTCTGTAAGCCAGTGTGTGGTGTCATGTATAGCAATGGGCAGAGTGAAGCAGTCAACCATCACACAGTAGTCTATGCTTATTGCTGAGCAAGTTGGGAATACCTATTACAGATGATAGGCAGTCACTGATCTTGCAATGGACAGTGCTGAATGTTGCTTGTAATTGAATGTGGAAACCTTTATTTACAGGCCTCAACAATTCATATCAATTCCACATTCAAGTTATTTGTTTTGATGGCCTTTGTATATCTGTACATACTTGTAGTTAGTTAAAAGGAGCATGGTTGAAGTGTCTTATTGTTCCTTCTGTTAAAGTGGATTAACTATTTCTGTCTGTAGTTGTCTGTACTTCAGTTTACCTAGTAAGTATTTTGTGTGATCCAAATATCATGCATTTAAGTAGTGTCCAGTCTAGCATACCCTTAACATTTCTTGAAAATTCAGTGTATCTTACATGAATTCTTATTGGTACTTATTCTTCATGAAGTTTTTATTTCCAGTGAGCAATACTCATTTCATGCATGTTCAACTTTGTCTCTTTCGTTACATGTTTCATTATTCCACATGTTCCTTAAAATCACTGATAATGAAAGAAGTGTATGATTGACATATTCACAATGATGATACTGATGTGATCAGCTTAACAACATTGCGTATGCCCGCTGGATGCTTGTTCCTTATGCCACTTATTTCATGCTTGTTAAACTTTCACGGCTTTGTCAATTGTATATAACTTAACAAGCAGGAAATATGGCATGCTGAGTAAAAATGTACATTTTTATGGTTTTTAAGATGACTTCTGACAATTGGCATGATGGTACCTGTGTTGCAGCCCAGCTCTGCCTAGCACAGTGCCTCTTGTGGCACCACTGACACTGCCTACAGTGACAGGTCCTGCCCCAACTCCAGCACCTGGCCCACCAGCGAAGCCAGCCGATGTACTCCCACCAGCAAACTTCCATAATAGTGACCCTGTTACCAAAGCAGTTATGGATAATATCATGGGAAAGCTACCTACCAAGAAGCAGGCTGTGAGTGTTACAGTGTTATTAAATTATACTATTATCTGATGTGTTAAATATGTATTGTCACTAAGTAATGCTGAACAGAGACAGTAGCTTTAACCCACACTTTTCATCATGCCTTTTGTGTTGTGAGGGGATGGTACACACCATTTTATGGAACAACATCCGTTCTGTATTCCCGGATTGGGAGAACTCAGTTTTGTTGGTAGATAAACAGAATGAGTTTATCTTTTTCTGTGCCTGATAATGGAGATGATTTTCTTTGAATTGATTGAACTGAATTTATTTACATTTAATGAATCCAAAACAAGTTAATATTTTTGCATACAGGACAAGTCATAATAAATTATTAAACTCAATACTCTATAATACTGTACAGTATTAGCTTAGAATTCCAAAACATATCCAAAACATATTAATTTTAACATTCTTTGTTTACACTAAAATACTTATCTCAAGAGTAGTTGGATTGATCATGTAGATAATTTTGAATGCTGATTTAATTTGTTTAGTATTTTCAGTCAGACTTTTGATACTTTAAATATTAAATTGTCTATATGAACCTCTATTTTACATTTCTCCTATAACAGACTTTCTTCTGTACTTTTTAAGCATTTCTTTGTCTGCTTCTAAAAAGTATTGATGTACTCTGTGAATCTGAATTACTCAGAAGTGATAATTTCTTGCCATCATATGTAGCATATTTTTTATTCCTGACACCAGGGGATTGTTTGGTGCACCAATTCAGAAAGTGTGGCATGTCAGATTTGTCTAATCAATGGTATCACTTCAGGCAGATTTTACCATCAGCTTAATTAATCTTATTAATGTATGTGGTAATTATTTATCATTGTAACATCCTAAATGCGTGTGGTGTTATGGCAGTCTCTGTAGCAGTAGTTATATGAAAGAAAGAGCATATTTCATCTAGAAAAGCTGGTCACAAGAAATGTCAGAGTTACCTGGTGCTGTAAAAATGCTTGATTAATCCTGTAACAGTGAGGAAGTTGGCTATGTAGTAACATTTCTGACTTTTATCTGGTAGGTGCCCAGTTCAGATCATGGCCAGATACTGCTTTTCCTGGCTGGTTTTTAATGGTTTACGTCAGGTCCCTGCAGGCAAAGTATAGGACAGTAGTTCATGACCACGTTAGTTCATGACTACGTCCAGATCTTTTCCCGTTCATTGTCAATTCATCATCAGTGATGCGTACTGTCAACTACTGATAGCACTGCCAAATAAATCATAAAGAAATAAATGTCATACCTCCATACAGCTTTATACTCATTTAACTAAATATTTATGGGTGTGAATATTAAAAAGAGAGGATGACTGGCTTAAGCAGTGAATAGTTTGATGTGCTTCAGCGTTGGTCATGTAGATCAAAATAAATATAATGAAAGTTGTAATAATAAATGTTCTTAGTAATTGTAATAGTAGGGTCAGTCCCAAAGTTGTTTAGAGCTGATGTTATGCTGTAGGTGATGTCTGAAACCAGTATGATCACCACCCTATTGCCAGGAGTACATAGCATCCTTGTACAGTTGCTTCAGTAGTTGGTTACTTTCCAGGCTGGCAGAGGCCATGAAGTTCTGAATGCCGTTACTGGAAACTTAGGATATACAAGGGATTAAAAGATCAGAGACCTCATACCCATAATGAACGTACTATTTCAGTTTTCATGTTAAAAGTTCTTAATTATTGCATCACTTAATGTGGTAAGTGATTCCCACCATTCTGGAGAAACATATGGCCTTAGTCTTCAGCCACCTGGTTCCATTCAACTACCTGCCTTAACCAAGAAAACCACAGCATGAGTTATCACTGCTGTGAAAAATCTTACATATCATATCATATATAGTTCATTAACCCTTTAAAACCCGAATTAAATCCCATCTGCTATTTCTGGCATTATTAGGAGCTCACCATTTTCTCCACATTAGCAGGATAAGGGTTAAATTATTAACCTTTAGGTGACTAATGTCATAT
>Ga0268261_10001320_pt1 | contig 16896 bp, 18 predicted proteins | sample TergutNc150P1_FD_190353 | JGI IMG/M metagenome (GOLD analysis project Ga0268261, IMG submission 190353) | Nasutitermes corniger P1 segment gut microbial community from laboratory colony in Florida, USA - Nc150 P1 (SPAdes) (version 2) | ecosystem: Host-associated > Arthropoda: Insects >...
ACTTCCGCCCACAAGCCACAACAAACGACTGCATCGACTATATTGTCCCAAAATTAAGTGTAGCAACTCCCGTCATAATAAATGCCGCGTTACGGCCGGTATGTCAAAAAACAATTGTAAAAACATTCTGTTAAAACCTATCTTCTCTACGTACAGCATATTAATTTGACTTCATTTCACACTTTGTACATCCTTTCCTTAAATAGTAATCCTATACATCGTTGCCGTTAACAGGTCAATAACAAGCGTCTTACAAAAAAAAGCATCTCCTTATTTAGAATGCTATGCCTAAGGGAAATACCATCATGCAGCTCATTCTTATTATTTGAAAAACATGCAAATCCTATGCCTCATTGCTGTTAACAGGTCAATAACAAGTGTCTTACAAAAAAGCATCTCCTTATTTAGAATGCTATGCCTACGGGAAATACCCTCATGCAGCACATTCTTATTATTTGAAGAACATGCAAATGATGGTCTCTCTGACCAGCATACCATTTCTGGAATGTCTTGCCTAAACATATTTACACGATGTTTTGCTTGTAACGGGGGGATGACATCACTTACCATGACGTATGTCAGACACGTGTTATACATATCAGTTTTTCCAAATTCCTTATTCCTTTAAAAGAAAAACCCTACCCATGGCTCGCGAGCCCCACCTCCCCACAACTCTCCAAACCGATCCACATCACAGGGGTCTATTCCTTTCTAAAGGGAAACAATACCTATGGTTCGCGAGGCCCTCCCTAAAATACATACGGTGGGCCTTTCCATACCCCCGCCTAAAAATACATACGGCGGGGGCGCACCCTTCCCTATCCCAACCTATAGGCATCTGCCGATCCCCTACCTTGGGGAAGCAGTGGAGCCATAGCCCATCCCCCTCTTTGGGAAAGCCGTAGAGACATTGCCCATCCCCAACCTATGGCTCGCGAACCCACCTACGGCAAGCGAGCAGCCCATCCCCAACCTAGGGGTCTACACAAAGGAGACCCAACCTTAGGCTTGCGAGTCATACACATCATCTACACAGGGGAACCGATCCCCCACACAGGGATGGAGCCATACCTCCACCGCCACCCCTACACCAATGAAGCTAAAGAACGAGTTCAGTTTTGGTCTACCCCAAGGTAACCCTATACTACTTGCGTTGGTCCTTAAGACTGTCGGAGCTCGATTTCATAGTCGAACATCGAGCCGGGAACAAAATACCCCATGTCGGTGCCCTAAGCAGACATGTGGACACCATTTCGAGCGATAATAAATTGAGCTCTGAGGAGGTACTCGATGAGCAAAGTAAAGACCAGTTCTGCAAGGGAATAAAACCCGGAAGTTACTCCAGCCGACTAGAATTCTTTTATGACGACGAAGGACACATATACAGGCGTCAGATAAACAATAAGCATCAGTTGCTTATTCCCAGGGCACTAGTCAAGAGAGTGATACGAGAAAACCACGATTCTGTTTACGCAGCACACCCTGGTGTCAAACGCACTTTAAAGTTACTTGCGCTAAATTTCTCGTGGCCTAGATTGCGTAAGTCAGTAGAGAATTACGTCAACGAGTGCGACTCGTGTCAGCGGCGAAAGGGAAGCCACGAATACAAGGCCCATCTCAGCGACCCCGGAAATCCAGTAGCTCCATTCGAAGTCATTTCAATGGACATTAAGGAACCATATCTTCTGACCCCGAGAAAGAACAGGTATCTGTTAACATTCATGGACCATTTTTCCAAATACGAGGAGATATTCCCCATTGAGGACCATTCCACATTGACATGCGCCAGAGTATACGCCTCGCAGATAATTACGCGTCACGGCAGCGGATCAAAATTAATAACGGATCAGGGTGCGGCCTTTATGTCTTCATTTTTTAATGATACGTGCAAGATATTGGGAATTCAAAGGACCCGCACGTCTAGCTATCACGCTATGAGTAACGGGCAGGTAGAAAGACTCCACCGGACTCTCCACACAACTCTATCTCATTACGTAACAAATCTTACACGGATTAGGACTTAAAACTACCATACCTTCTATGGGCTTATCTTGCAACGCCGCAATCCACCTCGGGCTATAGTCCCTTCTTTCTCCTACACGGCAGGGAAATGGTCACCCCTACCAACGAGAACTTAAGACCAAAAATCCCGAAGCCAACACGAGGCCCAAAACAACTGATTGAGAGTTTAAAACCTAGCTTAATGCAGGCGTACCAAACAGTAGCCAGAGTCAACATAAGGTCCCACGCGGCAAACAAGAAGCGTTATGACGAAAAGGCGAAACCTCGCAGCTTTGAGGTAGGCAGTTACGTGTACCTCTTTAATTCCGCTCGCAAGCCGGAATTGTCAAAAAAGTTTTTTCTGTTTGGTCAGGCTCGTACCGGGTTACGGCGAAACTGTCGGAGTTGAATTACGAAATATTAGGACAAAGCGGGAGAAAGTTCGTAGTCCATTTAAACCGATTAAACGCATGTTATGGCACCGCGGGCTGCGATTCGGCTTCCGCGTCGAAATGGCCGCGAAGGTTGAGCCCGAAGCGAGACACGATCTCTCAGCCAGAGAAACTGATGTGTCCCGCCGCCATCTTGTCGTCCCATTGGCCAGCGATAACACACTTGCAGGCGACCAACTTAAACACCGCCTCTTATCCCGCTTGCCTCGCCTTCAGCGACCATCCCTCCTTCGGCAGGCGAACCGGAAACAGCGGAGCGGAGAGATCCGACCTTCCTCCCCTCCGAGACCCCTCAAAGCAGGCGCAAACTAGCGATAGGCAGGACCACTCTCCCCGTCACTCGATCGCGAACGAGAAACACTTTCTCGGAATAGGACGATAAGAATATTTCTCACAATAGTGTGACGTCAGTTTCCGTATATATTTTCGTACCACATGTTACAGAGTAAGGGAAAATTAGCGCGAAACGTTTTGTGTTTCAGGACGCTTCCTGAACTTAAAGACGACCGAAGTACAGGTCCTACCAGTGAATAAGAGCGTAATGCTCCTGGAGGATAGAAACGTCATAGTCACGAGCGATGCCTGGCGTATAGCGATGGAACTGGATACACAGGTCTACGAGGACGCGATCGCGGCAGTCAGAAATGACCTTGACTCAGTAGACAAACAGAGAAATGAATTCGCACCTGTTGCAGAATTAAAGCGGATCGGGAACTTGCTCAACACTCTGGAGTTGAGACTGTCAAATTTTCAACAGTTACTCCCTAGGCTAGACCGGCGCCGAGGATTGTTAAATTTGGGCGGAACAGTTTTGAAAACATTGTTTGGAACAGCGACTTTGTCAGATCTAAATCAGCTTCACGGGACCATGGATGAACTAAAGTCTAAGGAATCCGATAACGTTCACTCACTGGCAAACCAGCTGACATACGTGAAAGGGCTAGGATGGAACACAGGGTAAATGCTGACGCGATTTCAAATATCTCCACCATTGTAAAGAATGAATTAGTCTAATCACACGATCGGTATGTGCAGTTAACTAGAGACGTCATGTGGCTAAACTTAACTTTGTTTAACCAGAGCGCACTGTTTACAGTAATTCGAGATTTGGATTAGTCTTACTGCAGCTGACACATCAGGTCGATGAATTGCTAATGGCCGTACAATTATCGCTTTCTGGGAAATTGCCCACAACTATCATGAGTCCAAACGTTTTACACAGCATACTGAAGAATGTTTCTTTATGCTTGCCCGAAAATTATGAACTGATTGCCGGTACTAAATTTGATAACATTCACTTATATTATGAATTGATTAAAGTAACCACAGTAGGTATCGCACACAGCATTAAATTAATTCTTGAAGTTCCCCTGAAAAATGAGAGCCAGCGCTTCACTCTGTTCAGAATAATCGCATTGCCTACGCGTATATTAAATGACACCTTCGCGTCATACCATCTCTAGTATGACTATTTTGGCCTATCACATAGTCAGAGAGATTATATCTTAATGACAGCAGCAGATGTACAAAAATGTGACGCAGGAAGCAACACGATATGCCCGGCAGAGACACCTACCTTGTTACGGCACGGAGAGGTATGGATCTACCACTTCCCGAGTCAGCGACAAGTGACCACCAGGTGCCCAAGGGACAACGTATGGGTGACACGCACTCAAGCACTTTCCGGCGCAGGTTTAATCCACAACGCGACACGGTGCTCAATCACTTCCGGCGAGATACGGACACTCCCGGAACTTCACGGCGTCGCGCTCGCTAATCTCAACGCCCCATCGGTATACGTGCCAGACAGCTCTCCAATACTGTCGAGACACGAGCTCCCCTTGTCGAAGCGGCACTCACATCGGAGATCAACGAGCTGGACCAGCTGAAGGGCCGTCTAGCAGGGACACAGAAGTCCCTCGACGTGTACACTCTGGTCCATATTCAGAAGGCTACCCCTCAGCGAGAAACTCTGCCCCGCTGGCATCTGTTAGTCGCAGCAGTTTCCTGTACACTCACAGTCCTGCTGGCCCTTGGTATCTTCTTCCGTTCGAAATTTCAGTGTACTACCTCATGTTGCCTGCGCATAGACAAGTCCGTGGAAAATGCTGCACCCACTCATCCTGTCCTTGCTTCCGAGAATCCGACAGCCACAGCTTATGTGGAACCACGTTGCGACAGCGTGACCATCGCCGCATACGCACTGCCGTGTAAAAACTAATTTCCGAGACTCCGGAAGGAGCGGACAACGTCAACTGGCTGATCCATCTACATTGCAGCAGCCAAGGTCGCTTACTTAGCGGAATTCCGTTTACATCCGGGTCCCGTACTGCAAAATGATTCGCTAAACACCCGAGAATCCCGTCGATAGTGAATGTACCGTATAAAGACTGAATGCCATGTGCAAATGTACATTTTCTTACCTATGGTTATACGTCAATTATTGTTCTTATTGTTAGGCTGTATGTATTTTAGCTATGTTTACAGGCTTACGTAAGTTAAAACTTGTCAATTGTATTTTATTGTGACTACCTTATGGGTAACAAAATTTCGGGTTAAGAAGGGGCAAGCTGTAATGTTCAAAATGACAGGGTTAAACTTTTGGTTAGCTTCAACTTTGGAAATCCGTTTCACAACGTCTGCCCCAGTTAATAAATCGAATAATGCAGGCAATTGCAGTCATCTTGCCTTTAAGTTCTTTTGTGTCAGCATGACCCAGTTGCTACATATGTACGCCACACCAGGAAATTCTAGCAAACTGAAGCACTACGAAATCATAACAACTGGAGCACGTAACTTGCCGAAATGTCGGAAGACTCTGTGGTCGGCATAAATTCTGTTATATATACTCTCACCCCAGCCACCCGATTATTGGAAGTCTCATTTGGTTTGGATCCACGTCAGTTTGACGTTTGGACAAATTAGTCACCGATACCGACGTAGTGCTCGTCAGAAGAAGATTATACATACTGATAATATTGAAACAATAGCACAGAATGGTTCTGTACCTCGCAACGCTTCCGTTAATTCAAGTTGAGCCTGTCTGACTATATTTACTAAATTCGTTCGAGCGGTAAGTTCCGAAACCCCCCCTTTAGTGAAGGCAAGACGATTAGTCAATTATCACAAATTGTTATTTTCACTATTAATATTGAATCACTCTAAATTGTATATAAATGTATATTGTGTTAAATATATAGCCCTAGTTAATAGTGCCATGCGGATCATTCGATTGGACAAACCCCACTTTGCATTCCTGAATTTCGTTGTACTTAGGTACGTGGTGGCAGCAAATACCCTGACTTACGAACACGCAGTTTAACGAAGGTGCCCGTGAGCAAAACCCAAGGTGCTGACAGCGATGTTCTCAAATCCAGGTCAGTACAAATTAGTGTCCGCGGTGGTTCTAGAACCCTGGGCACTACATTATCCCATAGTTGTTGTCACTTTTTAATGCTTATCTCGCTTTCTTGGTGCTCTATATCACTTCTGGGGAATTTGGAGTAGCATATTTCGCTTTCTCTGGTGGCCTCCTTAGCAAGTTTGCCAGCGAGTTTGTTTCGTTCATGACCCGCGTTCGCCTTAATCAAGGTGTATTCTATGTGCCAGTTTTCTTTCTCCAGTGCAATGGTTTTTGTCCTATTTGGTTCTACAAGATAGTTTCGGTTTTCCGTGTATTTAAGGGAATACAGGGTTATCCAGATGTCCATGTGTATCAGAATTATTTTTAGGATATCCTTATTTATTTGTATTGTCTCTATTTCCTGTAATGCGTAGATTATTGTCATTTGTTCTGCCTGATTATGTGAGCATCTGTCGTGGAGTGTACGTTTAAGTTGTCGTATTAGTTGGTTTTGTAGGTATATAGAAGACCCCGAACAGAATCAATGTTCGTTCTTGCTTCCATCAGCGTATATGCGAATCGCATATTCCTTTTCATGTCCTTGTCCTCTGATTCTAACTGCGCTAGCCGGATGGGTCATATTCTTCGGCTCTTCTTCGTGTTCTAGTTGACGGTTTCTTCTGTCTATTGTGATTTGGTATAGTCTGTCGGTTTCTGCTACCTTTATTTCTATCGGTGTTATTCCGGTCAGAACTCTGAGAGCTACGCCGAAAGTCGTTTGATAGGTTTTTGCTATTTTAATGTTCATTAGACGTTGCACTATTGTGTATAAAATTTTGTTGCATTTCTTTGCCATGGCCACTATCCATACCGGCACGCCATACATTATGAGGGGCAAAATTGCTCATTTGTAGATGGTGTTAAGTGCTTCGTGTTTTAGTCCCCAGCTCAGTTTTTTGATTTTGTTAATGCGTTAATTAACTTGGAACACTTCGTTGATGTGTAAATTAAGTGCTTTCTGAAGTTCAGTTTGCTGTCTATGATGATTCTTGGGTATTTGAAAGTATTGTCCTGTTCTAGGAGTTTATTGTTCAGGTATATGGACACATCTTTGTTTCTCTTGTCTTTCCCCTTGAGATCATCATGATTTTGGGTTTTTGTTCTTTAAATCTAATTTTGTTTCCTGTTGCCCAGTTAGATATTTTCCTTCTCTGTAATTTGGCGTGGTTTCCAGCTTCTCGAACAGTTTCCGCCCTTACGGCTATTAGTAAATCGTCACGAAGGGCTATTGCTTTTGTACGTTTGCCGCATTCGAGATTAAGTAGTGAATTATATTCGATATTCCAAAATGCCGGTCCGCAGCAGGAGCCCTGGGAGTGCTTTTGCTCAGTTCTTTCTCTAATTGTGTGCTGTTCGTGCTCAAAATTGCTGTCCTTCCGCTAAAGTAACTTTTAGCCGGGTAATATACCTTTTTTGGACAATTATATTCTTTTAGTGTGTTCAGTATACGGGGCCAACATGCAACGTCGAATGGACTTTTACGTCGAGGCTGACGAGTATTGCTATGTGCCCTTCTCTTATTCCTTCTTCTATGTATTTCTTAATTGCTAGTGTGGCGTCTGTGCCATTCCCCTTTGGAGTAAATCCATATTGGTTTGGATTCGTTAGGTTGTTGCTGTAAATGTTGTGCATAATTCTGTTTATTAATAGTTTTCTAAAACTTTTCCTGCCGCGTTTATTAAGCTGATTGGTCCGAATGTTGATACCTCTGTTGAAATCTCCTTTTCTGGTTTTCTAATGGATATTATTTTCACTTTTTCACACTTCTTCGGGAAACACAATTTCTCAAAACACTCGTTGTACAATGTGTATGCATGTATGTAAGTATGTATGTATGTATGTATGTATGTATGTATGTATGTATTATGTATGTGTATATATGTGTGTATGTATATATGTATGTAATTATGTATGTATGTATATATGTATGTATGTGTATGCGTGTATGTATATATGTATATAATTATGTACGTATATGTGTGTATGTGTGTGTATATATGTATACATTTATGTATGCATGCCTGTATATATATGTATGTTTATGTATGTATGTAAAGATTTTAAGTACCATAGTTCACATCTCTAAATTTTCAACTGTCTTCTGAATGTGAAGTTATTGACCCTGAGTTTTCATATTTCTGCATGGGACTATAATTTTATAAAAAATCATAAATTTTTATAAAGAAATCTTAACTCACATTTTGAAAGTGTTTCATAGTTATGGGAAAAAGTGAACTTATGTGTATTAAACATGTACGTTATGCTCGCACGATGACCATTTTATAAAAAGTCTTAAAATATTAAAAATGATATGTTACTTTTTGAAAGTGTTCCATTATTAGGGGAAAACTTGGGCCCACGTGTATTAAGCATGGACGTTGGGCTCGCATGATGACCATTTGCAGTATCTTCATGAATCTGGTGGAATGGTTGTACCATTGCACACTGTAGGCTGCATCATTTACTGCAGAGCTCTGCACATAGAAATCAAGTAAGAATTTAAAGCAAGATCATCATTAATTTGTAGGTTCAATTAGGGAAATCGTCAGATTATATGTATTTTGTGTGCAATTCATAACTTCAGAAGTTTGTTACACAGTAATCTTATTCAGTAAATTTGTGCATATATTGAAAACATACCTTACGCTGAAATTTGAAGATATATAAACTTGAAACAAATATTAATTATGATACTTCCATTCTTTCAAGCAAAAAACCAAATAGAAAACATTTCTGCGGAACAGAAAATTCTATAAAGTAGAAAACTATTGTTAATTCTTAAGTTGCAGTTTCTAACAAGAATCAAATATATAATCTTATTCAGTCATAGGTTTGATTTTCCTATTTTATGAAACTTTGCATTGCATTCGTTCCTTCATTCTGGGATTTACAAAACCAAATATCTAGATTGCAATATATAAAAAATTTTTAGAAATATACTCTTGTTTGTTAATATCAACCACAAGTAAAAATTAATTGCATGGCTTCAGAGCTGTTGAATTAGGATGCCACAATTCCCTACATGTTATTCAGTTTCCATAAATTCTCGCTAAAGTTAGAAAGAGTTAATTGAAAATCATGCCCTCATAGTACAAATGATGTCGGTGTTATAGCACACCATTAAGAATTTATTGTCTCAGAGCAATAAAAAAACATTGGTCCAGTTATTCTCATTCCAATCATAACAAACCACAAACTAATCATATTTTATTGTATTAGCACTTTGTGGAATAACATAAGAAACCTGTTGTTATGAGAGTTCATATATCCATTAAGGTAGACAAAACTTCAGTGCTTAACACAACAAGCGTGTGAAATATCCCTCCAACTTATCCCTTTATATTATGTACCAATTCATGATTTTTGTCATGGTGGTTGGGAATTACATGTGTGTTTTGTAGACGCAGTACATAATTGTTTGATGTTAGTTATCTTGCTGTGTGCAATAAGGTTTACAATTTGAAAAATGTTTGCATGTTTGAAAATTATTGGATTACTTTACATGATAATTCCTGAGACATCTGCTGTCTGTTAACGTATTATAAAAAAAATACATAACATCTACAGTGACTAAAAACTCTTGGATAAGCAATAGGGAATTCAGCTGATGTGTGGTCTTTTGTATATGACATACCCATACAAAGAGGAGTGAATAGAGAGGGCTTTCAAATTAATTAGCGTCCTTCAACAACTACAATTTTTGGATAGCTTGCAGTAGTTTAAATACTACTGTTGGTTGAATACATCACTTCATGTATATGCATAAAGAATATAATATAATTATTTTGAAGTTTGTACCTTGATTAGCAGATACAGTGTCCTGCTCAGATAAGTAATTTTCTTGGTTCTTTGAAATGTATGAGAGTCATTTCCAAAGTAATGAACAGTTCACTTGCATGGGTAGGATGATAAATCTTGTCTCATTTTTACTCACGACAAAAATAGGAAGTTTACATTAGCTTTGAATGACTGACATAAATTATTTTTTTTGTTTGGCTGATACTTAGAAATTTACCTCTGTTTTGACCAGTTCACCAAAATAACAAGCCAGGCCACCAGTGTCAAATGCGTAGCCTGCAGAGAGTGCAGCCTTCAGAGTAGTGGAAAAGTCTACATTCTGAAATAAAATTTAGTAAATCCAATACATTACCGCATAATTTTTGTAAGCATCTCAATACTATACTGATTTTAAAATACAAGAGCAATCGGACTTCAAAGAATTGCACGTCTTAATGTGACCATTAAGCCTAGGAAGTTAAATGTAGGATTCAAAATCAGGAAGTTTCAAAAGGAACAATTCTACAAACCTTACTTCTTCTCCTGTAAATAAAAAGTCTCTCAAAACTTTTAATGACAAATCTAAACCAGTTCCATTGGTAGATGTTAATATTGTAACATTTATCAATTCTAATCTCGAAGATTTCAACAATGATATTAAAATTGAGTTTGAAATTTAAATAAATGGTTCAACGCAAATAGACTGTCATTGTATTTTAATAAAATCTACTTCTTACAAGTACACCTAAGTATAGCCCTCAAACTGACTTGGACATTAGTTATTCTGACATATTAATTTCTATATCATAAGATACATGTATGTATGTATGTATATATGTATGTATGCATGCATGTATTGTATATTTAGTCATATACTTATGTATGTGTTTATGTATGTATGTGTTTTATTTTATTTGCTTTCGCTCCATTACTGTGCAGTAATACTACATGCTTTAATGTATATTTTACATAACATCTGTTTTAGTACAGGTAATGCCGCGACCAAAGTCGAATCTGTTTGCGTCGGCCGCTGCGTGGCCTTTACAATGGTATGTAGATTACAAGTAAAATAGTAAAGTTTACAACTGTTCAAAGAGTATTGAATTTGTAAATGTAAGATATGCTTTCAAATGTTGTGTTGTTAAATCTTGTTCATTTGCAGGCCTGTTTCCACTCTTTAAAACCTTATTCCTTAGAAATTCGCTTGCTGTATGAAGTAAAGTTCATTGGTAAAGGAAATGGTTCATTGTTTGATCTCCATCGTTGCAAGGACATGTTGCTTGTTCCATTATCTTGAAGCGATGGAATTAGGCTCTGGTTTTGCCGTTTCCTCTATCAATTGCCGCGAAGTTTCTAGTTACATTTATTTTTATTTTAAGCCTGTCTTGTACATTTAGAAAGAACTGCTTCGTTATTGTTGCCTTCGTACATTCAGTCGAATCTTTCTGCCATTTTTTATTAATTCCTCTTCCATTTCTCTTTTCAGAGTCCCTTTTTGGACCTTGTTGTAGGAGATCATAGCGTACCTGTTGGTGTTGCTTATGTTGCTAGTTGATCGCCTAGTCAGTTTTCGCATGTTCCTGCACGGGCCTTAACCCGTGTATATCTGTATACTTGTGAATAACTGTATTGTGCGTTCCTTGTTTTCTTTCCCGTCAAAAATTGTAACCGCGTCTGCCGGTTGAGATTAATTTTGTAAGTCCCGCTTCTCTGTTGATTATTTGTTTCTGTCTCCTTTTTTTTAATAGTATGGTCTGACTGCCTTTTCAGTTTTAATAAGAAAATGAGTCAATCCTGCCAATATGCACAGTGCTTCGCTGGACGTTGTGCGGAAGGCATTGGCAATTCTTAAGTTCATCAGTCTTTGCACACTGATATTTTTTCGTCTGTTTTATGTATATTTCATCGCTTCCATCCAAAGCAGTGATCCAAATGTAGGAGAGGTAGTACCGCTCCTTTGTATATCGTCTTCAGCGCTTCATGTCTCCGTGATATTTTAGCCGATTTGGATAGACTTTGAATTAGATTAGTACATTTTTCAGTCGCGTAGCTTATGTTGTTTACTGAGTTCAAATTTGTGATCTGTAATTATTCTTAAATATTTCGTTTTGATCGCTTGTTCTAAGTTTTTTTTAAATACGTTACTTTCTTTTCCTTCTTTTCGTTTCCTCCTAGATATTAACATGGTTTTAGATTTCTCTTAGCCAATGTTAATCTTTTTGCTTTTCGCCCATGTTGTGATTTTGCTCATTTCAAGATTTGTAATGATTTCTACTTCACTAACTGTTTTACCTCTGATCACTAGTATCAAATCATCGGCAAATGCAACGGCTTTTGTCCGTCTCGTAAAAGTAAGGTTCAGTAATGAATTGTACTGGATGTTCCAGAAACCCGGGTCGCAACAACTAACTGAGGAATCTTCTGCCTACTTCTGTCTTCATTCTCACGCTGTCAGCTGACAGAATAACAGTACGTTGGCTGAAGTAGCTCCTTGTTATGTTGTATAAATTTTTATGGCATCCACAATCTTGTAAACTCTTTAATATGCTGGGCCACCGGGCTCCAACAAAGGCGCCTTTGACATCTAGGCTTACTAGTACTAGGACTCACCCTGCTTTCAAACCTTCTTCTACGAAACCACTCACGGCAATTGCCACATCTGTGGAGCTCTTTTATTGAGTAAATCCATACAGGTTGTTATTCATAAAATCGGTGAAATAAAAACGATAATTAATTATGTTTATTAGAACTTCCTCCAGTCCTTTACCTACAATGTTTAAAATACTTAATGGTCGATATTTCAATACGTCTTCACCGTTTACTTTTTCAGGTTTAACAATTGGGATCAGCTTTGCTCTTTTCCACCTCTTGAAAAATGCACTTCTTAAACACCCGTTATACATGCCTGTCATAAATCTGGAAAAAGTTTCAAAGGTTTGTTCATAAATTTTGCCAGTAATCCCGTCTTCCTCGGGTGCATTCTTTTTATCCATGCTTTCTACGGCATTCCTGATTTCTCTCATATTAAATTCTCTGTTGTCGGGCGAGTTCACATTTTTTTAGATTGTGCTCTAACTTGTTTGTGGTAGTCATTGTCATATTTTTTGTTTTCTGGAGTGAAGTTGGAGGACAATCACCTGACGGCAGTCCGCAACTGCTTATTCAATGTATTCTTACCTACCCTCCACATCGGAGGCCTTTATCTATCCGCAACCTGAGAAAGAGCCAAGCCGCGGTGACTGGGGCCCACTTATAGTGGGTCTTTCAGTTAACATGCGTCATAATTACCATGGCTGTCTGAAATAATCCTGCACTGAACAACCAAGCCAATATAAACTGTAAAAAGAAAAATCTGATATGCCATACTTGGTTGAATACTTGTGTGCACCTGAAATACATAAAAAAGGGGCAACTAATTATAATTATCATAAATATGATGATAATTTTCACGTGTATGTCAAGAATTTTCTCGTGAATGCTCTTTTTCAAGTTGGGAATAATGTTCCTTTTATGTTAATACAAAGGATTTACGAACGGAAGTTCCTACATCCGATCACAAAATGTACTGCTAAATCATTTATCTTTAAATTGTCTACAAAATTAAACACAGCTTTTCCTTGAAAAAGAAAGCAAACGAAACTAGTAAAGTAACGTAAAGCACATACATATTTCAGTTTGTAAATGTCCGAGACCTATTAAGCCTTACGTTAGCAAGATCCAATTAAGGCCTCATTTCACCTTAAGCTTCAATTTCCAACTGCTGACCGTAATTTTGTTATCACTCAATCACTGACAGCATCGTAAATTTCTCCTACATTAAAATCGCACTACGTCTGCCTTGCAAGGTTGGTGTAGGCCAGGAATGTAAAGTAAACATAACTGAAAACATGGACTTGTATGTATGTATTATGTATGTACGTATTTATGTATGTATGTTTGTATGTATGTTTGTACGTATCGATTCGTCAAGATGACCGTCTATGTGTGTGAAGGGATCCAGAACGCCCTCAGTATAATAGTGAGCACGATGAAACGAAGTGGGAGCATGAATAAAGAATTGAAGCCAACTATTCGGAACCGTAAGTACTCTTAGAAATCTAAATATCAAGCAGACGGATAGCAGAAATAGTAAATGTAGTGCAATCAGTGAATTAGAAGCCCGAGTTTTCAAATTGAAAGAAGAGCTAGACGACTGCTGATGCAGGAACGCAGAGATACTCGTAGCACCATCTCTTACCAAACGCAAAGAACCGGCTAGGATGAACGAGAAGGGCGTGGCACCATCTGGTGGCAGGGACAGAATACTCTACTCGGAAGCCCTCGGATGTGAGAACAATTTGAAAAGTTTCAAACTCACCGTCAAATCGAAAGGAAATCAATCACCGGAAACAATCAAGGATTATTAAAATCCAAGATAATCCGTACTGAAATTAGAGTGGGAATCAACACTTTAAAATCGCTTAAAATGGGGAAAGCCTTAATCGAAACAAATACTAAAGAAGAAATCGAGGTACTAGAAAAGCATATCAACACAAAATGTGGGGGATATTTGGAAGCTAATATTCACAAATTGAGGAAACCCAGACTAGTGATTTTTAATATCCCAGAGTATATTTCCACCAGAAATTTATAGTACAGTTAGAGAGCGCAAAATCCTCACCTTAATTTGGAAAATTATGTATCAAGCCCAAATTCAGCAACGTAACAAGGAAACAGATTCGCAACCTGCTAATGGAAGTGGAAGCCCAGACTAGGAAGCTGTTGCTACAGCAGAAGATCTAACTTGGGTGGTTAATCTGTAAAACCGTGACTACCTGGTTGCAAACAGATGTTTTAAATGTTCCAGATTTAAACATAGATTTCGCGAGTGCAGAGGAGAGGAAACCTACCCTATGTGCATGAAGCCACAGGCTGAAAGAATGTACAGCATCTCCAACGGCATGCAAATTCATAACTGCCTGACGTACAACAAAACAGAACCAGCATAAAAACATCTGTGACAGCTACTCTTCATTGGATGCCCCAGTTAAAAGCAATATTGGAGAAGTACATACAGAACACGGACTATTAAAGGGGAGAGATACCGTAACCCCTACAAAAACACTGCAATAGAACGTACAAATTGCGAATACAGATTAAGGGTATACAGATTAATTTGCAGCATTCTAGGCTAGCAACTGACAATCTAAGGAAAATAATTGAGGACAGTACGGGCATACTTTGTATCCAGGAACCATACACAATACAAAACAAAATTGCCTGCTTATCAAAAGCTACTACATTTTCGCATCGGGAGGAGGACGAAATTGTGCAGCTACAGTAGTCACAAACAAAAAAGTAGATACTTTATTAATTAAGCAACTTTCGGATAAGATATATTTGTTGTGGCAGTAATAATCGGTAACGTCAAAATTATTCTAGCTACTGTGTACTTTGATATCAATCGGGAAATAGATATCGACTTGGTGAAAATTGAAGGCAATATTATTACATGACAAGGGAACCTTATAACAGCAGATAACAATTCCAGATGCGTCTCGTGGCACGACACACCGACAAATAGAAGAGGTAGAATTCTAGAAGAATTCCTTTTGAGCAAACAGTTACACATATTGAACGAGGAGAGCGACTACACAATCTTCCAGATTCGTCGTGGTTGTAGAACATTGATATAACAGTCTTTAGTAACCAATTACAACCCATTTTTGTATTACTATATCGTACTCAGATATTCATACTGCAACATTAAACGTGTGCACACTTGATGTGACCCATAAAAGTTCAAAACCTCATAGAGCAATGGGCAAATCAGTTGTAATCTCAGCTAATGGAGTTTGATGCAAGTTTGTTTTGAGATTGTATTTAAAAAAACAGACTTTTTTCTTATGAACAAATTTATGCAATTAGGATTACATTTTACTTGGCGATATAAATTGAATTTGACATTTATCCGATGTGTGGCATTCTGGGGAGTGTTAAAAAAATGTTGAGTAAAGGTAATTTAAAATTGTGTGCAGTTGTGTGGATATTTGCTGTAAAGTACATATTAGTTGTACTCTGTTTCTGTACATATCTTTCTGGTCGTGTTTCCATTTGTCCAAACATAAGAACTTGAAAACAACCAAACAAATTGTTGTGTTGCATCATATAGGAAAGCTTTGCTCAAATTTATCGCAATATTTCAATTTATATTAAGAGAGCACACAGCAAATGGGTACCTATTTTGGACTTGTGTGTTACAACACTGTCATAATCTGCTCTGTAGCAGTTGCCAGACTGCATGTTGGATATATCCACAAGACTCCAAAATGGATCTTTACATTTACAGAAACCTCAAATATTGTGTGAACTGATAAGATATGTAATATAAATGCACGCATACATGTATTTTTGCATGTGTATCAAATGTAACATGCTCGAGTTTCTTGGACTCACCTACCACTGATGTGGTAATATACTAGTAAAAAATATATATATATATATATGTAACTCCACTATTTTTTAACCTAAGCTTAACTAACTGTGAGTAGATAACATCATGTCCCAGCCACTTTACCCCCAGGGTAAGAATATCCAATGCCCACTGAATAGTTCAGCCCTAGAACTGATATCTATATTTCGTGGATAGGCAAATTTCTTGCAATTCCTTGGATTCAGACACTGGATTGCCCAGTTTATAGTCTAGTCACTGTCCTGACTGTGATATGTAACCTCCACGGTGTGTCTAAATTAAATTTAGTCAAAATATGTGCAGTGGAAAAGAGCGTGGAAATAAGTTGGGATGTATATCAGATGACAAAAAAGCCCAGTCAAATTGCAAAATCCTTACTAAATTGCCTCTTGGTGTTTTTAATGATAGTTTTAATACAGTCTTCTGGAGATGCTTTATTGTCGGAAGGCAATCTGCAAGAACTTTTCTTATGTTCTTGGTCCATCACACAGTGAGCAGTGGTGATGCTTGTGTCTCTGTATTTGTGTATGTTACAACATTCTGGGATCTGTGCTTGGCTTGGTATCTGAAATGATTCATTATTTGTTGCATAAACTTGACAGTCTCTGTAGTTGAATTCTTCACACGTATGCTGTCTGTCTAGAGTACTGAATGTGTTTTGTTCTGTCTGACTGCTGTCAGAATATTCCATATTGCTTAAATCTTCCAGTGACTTGCTCACAAATTTAAATTGGAGAGATGTGTATATCAATGTGCCAATCACGACAGATGTAGCAGATCCACCTTTAAGTGCCATCATTAATACTGGAATT
>Ga0268261_10001321_pt1 | contig 16890 bp, 12 predicted proteins | sample TergutNc150P1_FD_190353 | JGI IMG/M metagenome (GOLD analysis project Ga0268261, IMG submission 190353) | Nasutitermes corniger P1 segment gut microbial community from laboratory colony in Florida, USA - Nc150 P1 (SPAdes) (version 2) | ecosystem: Host-associated > Arthropoda: Insects >...
ATCTACCAGTAGTCCTTCGCCATTCGTGGAGCCCTTCCGAGATTTGAGGTTCTCACGGTGGTTCTCCTGAGGAGTTATATGTCTTGTGGAATATGACTCAATGTCGATATAGCGTCATATTCCAGCGTTCGTTGCCGCCCCCCCCCCCCATTTTTATCTAGCCTGTCGTATGGCTGGAGGGACCGTGGAAACAATGGAAACTTGAGGCTACAATGTCGCGTCCCATTCTCGAACCGGGCCTGGCTCGAATACAAGTCAGAGGAGTCGCCGAACCAAGGTACGCGGTTATAGTATTTCGGAAAGGGAAGGAGTTGCGGAATGCCATCCATTGTTCTGATACAGGCCTGCTGATATTTTAACGCTTCGTGGCAAAATTTGTTTTTGAGACTGTGACATCGTGTTGTTGGTAGATACCAACGTTTCGAAGAAAGCTGTCTCCATGTTTGGGGTACAGGGAGATGTGCGTTACAGCCCCACATCTCACGTGCTCGTGTATTTACCTCTGTACGGTATTGATTTTCAGCCGGGTCGCCGACCTGTTTGGTGTGAAGCTGTGACCGTGCTTAATTAAGCACCCGCCATGAAGATGTAACGGGGGGGGGGGAGAGTGAAGGAATAGCTGCACTCACTTATGGTGGTGAGTGGTCAGCTTTCCGACGCAAGGGAAAGAACCACTTTATCCATGGTTAGGCGGCTGGGTAAGCGGTAGCGCTGATCAGGGTACAAAAACTTGTCCCAACCAAGAATCGAACCCCCGGTCGTTTAGACTAGCGTACTCACTACTGATGACTATCCCTGCTTCAGATACGTGCAAGAAACTGTACATATCCCACCAAAGTTAGCCGCCCAAATTCACTTACATTTTACAGACTGGTTAATTTTTTTTAGGAGGGGAGGGGGATACACGTGGTTCTTGGTTTCGGTAGGCAGCCCCGTTCGAGGATTTCCGTATTGTCTGTGATATACTAGCAGAAGTGCCCTTTCATTGGCGGAGATGTATGTTTCACGACACTGGATGAAACTGTAACCAGATTCCTCTGGAGGAAACTTGGACAATGAGTAACTGCAAACTCTTTTTGTGTGTGGTTGTATACGCTGACTATACTCCCTCCACACAATCTTGAATACCAAAATACTATTATTTTGTTAGTAAATGTTGTTATTAACTGCTGGATGGTTTCGCGGCTTCGTAAATGTTTAGTATTGGCTTTAGCTGAATACTGTGTGCAGCATACCTTATATACAGGGTGATCAAAAAGTCTCTGTGCACCTGATGATTACAATACAATCGTCAGGTGCACAGAGACTTTTTGACCACTCTGTATTAATACGCAGTAAAATACTGAAAAGCACCTGTGATGGGTATTTCTTGCAACTAAATGTTGAAACCCAAAATTAATCTTATTATTTCATGTTGAAATAGAAGCACGTGTGTGTATATATATATATATATGCACGCGCACACACACACACACACACATTACATGGGGCTGGGAAATTGTACCAGCGCGCACCGATGGAAACTGACAGTTAACCAGTTCGCAACACTCATCCAACAAAATGCAGAACGCTGTTCCGTAGGTATTTATATTCCATCATCACACTGAACATTCCTACAGCAGGCATCATCATTATCATCAGGGAACCAAACCAACGCCACAGCTCATAGAGCCTGATTAGCCTCTTTTACTTTGGTTTGGTTCCGTGGTGATGATCTTTCGCGGTTCGAAACATGTAGGAATATTCCGTGTGATGATACAGTATAAATATATCAGGAACAGCATTATGCATTTTATTGGCTGAGTGTTTCGTATTAGTCATCGACAGTGCACGGAATGACAATACAAAGCTGACAGTTGTTACACATTATTGCGGACTACACGCCACATACATTAATGTAAATTAAGTGCAGCAGCGTTAACGCATTTGCGAACGGAGATAAAGGGACAAATCGTATACGAAATTATACTCTAATAGTGCAGAAACAAATGGAATAAAGAGGAAAAGACAAATTTGGAAAAGGAAAAGATGAAACTGAAACAATACCTAAATTGCCAATGTGGATTTACAGTAAGGTGCTACGGAATTAGTAACAGGATTTACATATTTCTTTCAACTGTATAGGGCCCTTATTTTGTTCAATTTTCAGTCAGTCGGGGCCCACACAGTGCATTACGGTTAATATAATTTTTTTGCTGACCATATTTAAAGAATGGGCGGGGAAGTTTTTGTTCAGTGTGTCGTGGTTAGGTTTTTTATTATCCAGAAGGTGCTCGCAGACGCTTGTCTCACCTAACAAACACGTAGTTCGTTGTGTGTCTTCAGTGCGAGGATTATTACAGGACGTGTTACCCTTTAATATCCCCCACAAGTAAAAACGGCACAGGTTCATGGTGAACGAGGAGTTCACAATTCCTTGCGTATTATTCTGTCTCAAAAAGTACGCTTTAAACAACGCGTGGAATTGTTTGAGGTGTGGGCTGTTGCACTGCCTTGCTGAAAAAGCATTGGTTCCGTTGTAGGTATTTAAGATACGGTATCAGAATGTGTTACCTCAGTGTGAATTTATTGTCTGATGATAAATGTGGCCATTAATCCCAGTTGCAGTCACACCAAACCTCACACCAACCTGACGGTCATGTAATGACATTTTGTGGATTAACGTGGGAAACCTGTTATTCTGAAGGCTTACGTGTCCACTGAGATGAAACATCCTTCAGCGCTGGACATTGTGGGTTATATTATTCCATCATGCCCACCATGTAGGTACCTTCCTTTCTTCCTGATCTGTGTTGCAGACTTCATGAACCGTAGTTGTCTTATTCGGATGCATATTTAGCAGTTTCGTTGCATTTCGTGCTGATGTGGAGACATGCCGGTTTGATGCACCGATAACACGCGTGTGGGCATGTCGGTGAGTGGGGTGCTTTTTGTTCGATAAGCGAGCTGGTAGAAAGTGACAAACCGTACTGGGCAGATCAAGTGTCCCCGTGTAATGGACTATGGGAGTGAAGACATTTATGCCAATATTAGTCAGTGCCAGGCCGCGATGCCACCGGGCAGTTCTGAAACCACCATACACAATTTTTTAGTTTTGTGTACGGAATGAACGCACTTATTCGAAGTCTTTTGCTTTACGAAATTTTCGGAATGGTCAAATGAAGGTTATGGAGGTAGTCAGTACATTCAGTATGCATTCCAGATACGAAAATACGCAAAATAAAAATTGATCGAAAAATTGAATCACACATGGTCCACATTATTAAAGCCTATTTTAAAGAGAAACGGTGTGTGTGCGTGTGTGTGTGTGTATAGACTGGATCTGTATGCTTCCTGATGAAATCTGGTGACGTGCTGTTGCGACGCAGTAATGTATCTTTGTTTTACATAAAATCGGGGAGATTTCTGATTAATTGAGTGACCGTTAACTTAGCAAGAAGGACCCCGCCTAATGTTCTGCATGATGGCGAAAGGGCACTGTGCCCACAAGTTTTGTACGAATTATGTTGACAGATGTTTCTTAGCGTTAACGTTATTTTGGGAACTTGTGTGGTATTTCACTTTTGATCAGAAACTCGTGACAAATGGCCGACGAACTGGACGTTTTCCACTCATACGTGGGAGAATTCCTGGTACGAAAATTCTCTTTCAGTCATTGCGTCATTGTTTGGTGCAGGCTTCTCTTAGACCGATTAATCCTGAAGGAATATGAAAATATTCAGTTCTGCCTCCCATTCAACACATTTCGTCTTCATTGCAAAGTCCAGCCGGTTAATGTTTATTGTGAGAATATAACGAACACACAGCAAATACAGTGTGGGCAAAATGCAGAGATTTTTAATGTTAAAACCTTCATCCAGTTCAGCCCAGTCCAATTTATCTACTTAGTTGTTAGTCTGCCCTGTGTGTGATTTTGTTACCCAGGTTTAACCACTTACGGGCTTGATGCCTCTGCCGCTCTTCCTGTCTGAAAAGTGTTGCATACACGTTATAATATTAGAGTTCCTTCGGAAACGGGCAGTGGTCGGAAATCACAGTGTCATTGTCGGTAATCGAACCGCGTTCAGCTGTTGGACAGCGATTGCAGCTCATGATATACGAGTATAACTCCATTGGTTGATATGAGTAGTTAAATAAACGACCTTTGACACAGAACAGCTGCCGAGTGACCTTGTCGCGTGGGGTGAACAACCAGCCGCGACTCGCTAAAAATTTACCTGGTGTGCCGACCGTTGACTTATAGCTATGCATTACCAACACTTGCACCGAACATTTTCCTCAGCTGGCAGGTCTGCACATTTGGATGATTGTGTCCATGGGGGGTACGGCAGTGTCGCATTGAAACAGCAGGAACTGTTAGGGGCAGAAGATAAGTCTCATAGTCAAGAAGTTCTTTAAGTCTTATGGAACCTGACCGTTCTATATTGACCACAAAAGTCAACCACATATACCTGTCCCGAGCTAGATGAATCCTGTCCGCATTCTTATAGCCCAGTAAATATGATCTGTTTCTATTTCTGATCTCCAAGCCTTCGAAGTCTGTGCTGTTGAGGTTTTGCGACCAAAATTTTGTACTTTGATATTTTCCATACTCTTACAACCGCATTTTGATATGAATGTTGGAATGCTGTGTGGTGAAGAATACAGATCATTAAGAAAAAGTACAGCCAGTTTATATTACTAGAGCGTGGAGAGTCCGATAGGTGACTGAAGGAAGAGTCGGCCTCCACGGAGGGGTACCTGTAAATAAGCAGTTCCGAACAGCCGACAAGTGTGTTCTTTCTGCTTGGAAATTGGGCGAGGGAGGGAAGATGCCGTACCACAATAAACCAGCACGTTATGATGTGTTATGTACGGCCTCGGACTTCGACGATTCTTTGGGATGACGTAGCGGCGAAGAATGGGTATGGTATTTGGAATTTGGAATGTGAGGGGTCAGGGTCATTGAAACCAGTAGGAAAGAGCAGAATGTACGTTACATATATTGAGAGTACAGTAGGTCAGAAGGGACAAAGGTGGCTTGAATCAGCCGAGGATTATACTTTCTTCTATCGAAACGGGGATGAAAATTATTAAGGACAGGTTTGTTTTGTGTATATCTGCATTAAGAGAGTAGGATTTATTGCTGATGAATGGACATAACTGTATACGTATGGTATTGAGAGGTTTCTGGCGTGATGTTATTCTTAATGTGCATACCCCAAGTTGTGGGTGAAAGGGGTGATACAAAGGACGGTGTCTGTGAGGCACTAGAGGAGGTATTCGGTCAATTACCAAAGCACCACTTGAAAATTTTGTTAAGAATTGTCAAAGCAATGTTAGAGAGGGAAAATATTTTCAAACCAACAGTTTTGAACCCCAATTTACATAAAACTACTAAGGATGGTGGTGTTGGGTAGTAGAGTCTGCTTGCTATATACAAAAATCTAATTGTCAAGAGCACATTTTTCTCACATCCAAAACTCTTGTGACGGCGAAGACTCACGGGTCACATTTTTAGTTACGAGTGACTTGGTGCCCGATCTTTCAGAGAACCTGACTGCGGTACGGTATGCTTGCTGTTTGGTGTTCACATAATTTGGGAAGATAAAATACACGAGCAACACGTAAGTTTGGTAAGGAGAAATTCGATCTTCAGATGCGAAACGTTGTTGACGGTAAATAATACCGCCATGTTAAAATGCCACTGGCTTGCAGCTTTGGAGAACACATGGTAGCGAGGAAAACAGTGGAGCTTCGGAAAATATTACAATTTTAAAATCTTTGGTAGTAGATTATTGTGAACTGAAACAGCAGAAGCAGTGGTGTAATGAAGAGCGTTCAAAATGTTTCGAAACTTGTATATAGACATAAATGAAATTAAGAAGAATTAACAGCCTAGAACTAGTTTGGCAGAGGATAAGAAGGGTAAATCTGTTTGCAGGTTACCACATCATTATGAGTGAGATTCACGCCCGTCAGTGGCAACGATGTTAGGCAGGCAAATACAGCGGAGTCTAGCGCCTGTCACGTGTAGATTGTTATTGAAACGTTACAGGAATATAACTCGCCAGGTGTTCAAATTCCAGCAGAATTGATGCAGTTACGAGGTAAAAAAGGGTAAATTCTAGGATGCTTAAACCTACTTATTCTGTTTGGAATAAGGAAGAACCGATGCAACACTGGAAGGAGCATTTTTTTGGTCTATTTATAAACGACGTGTCACTATTATGAACTGCATACAAAGTTTTATCCATAATTTTTCCGTGAACGTTAACTCTATGTGTAAACGAAATGATTAGGAATCGACAATGTGAATTTCGATAAAATACAACTACTGATAAGATAATTTGCATTCACTGCTACTTGAGATGAATTGCGGATGCAGTGGATAAAATACATCGCTCTTCGTAATAGATTTGATTCAGATGGGGGGGATGGTTTGTATAACAGGGGTGCACAAATCCCATGTGCCAGGTCGCCGTAACGACGAAATTTTCTACTGTGGCGCCTAGTACTTGCGCATCCTCAGTATGTAACCTGTCTTATGTCACTCTTATGGCGCCTACAATTTTAAAGTGACGCCAGATTTTTGGAAAATTTGTATGCCCCTCTTTTATAATGTAATTGGGTTTGTTACTTCTGTGTCACTAAGTGAAACCTATAGCAAATTCCGGATAAGTGAGCGTGTGACATATTTCCAGTTTAGAATTGTCTGAAACAAGGAGATGTTCTCTCATTAGGAAGGTCAAGAAAACCAGGAGCATTTGAATTTGAACAGGACGCACAAGCTTATAAGGCACGATGATGACGATAACTTGTTGGGCATAATCGTAAATGCAGTAAAGAAAAGGACAGGAGCTTGATTATTTGCTAGTACGGAGTTTGTTTTAGAATTAAACGCTGAGAAAACCAAGTACACGTATTAATGTATCATCAGTAGAATGTAGGCAGGAGTCATACGCAATGATAGGAGATAACTCCTTTTAAAATGTGGCGAAGTTAAAATGTTTTGGGAACAACAATGAGAAGGCAGAGTAGCATCACAAAAGATTAAAAAAAAAGGATCAAATTTGTTGAATGTGTGGTACCACTGGTTCATAATTTTTTTCCTTTCATCTGCCATCTCAGTCCTACATAGTTAAGTGCAGAGAACAGTAATTTTGTCGGTTGTTTTACAGGAGTGTTGAAAATGGGTGGCCTACATCAAGGAAATAATATGGGCTGAGGGTATTCGAGAAAAGGGTGCTGAGGAGATGGTGTGGGGCTGAGATGGAGGAGGTAACAAGAGGCTGTATAGCATTGCATTACAAGAAGATTCCTGATTTGTATTCATTGTCAAATATGTATTATTGTGGTGACATCAAGGAGGATGAGATGGTGGATAGGGTATGTGGCACGCATGGGAGAAAAGGAAAACGTGTCCGCGATTTTGGTTGTAAAACCTGAAGAGACAGGTTGGAAACCTAGTAATATGTGGGAGGATAATGTTAAAATTGATGTTAAATATACAGCATGGTGGGAGAGCGTGTACGCTAGGTTCACCTGTCTGAGCACAGGGACCAGCAGCACGGTTGTGAACAAGATCATGATTCTCGGTGTTCTGTAAAATCAGTTGTATGTCCATGACTGGCTGAGGGCTGACTGGCTTCTCAAGAATGATTAAGCTGACAAAACCCCGTATCATAACTTTATGTTACCAGGTTGCGAGGCTGTACCTCCCATGTTTACGTCACAAGTGCATATGAGTATTTCCCGCTACGTCATGTGTCCGAGAGGTGGTTCCCTCGTCCGTTCCCGGAACACACATCATCACTGAGTCACTGCACTCTCTCTCCATAGGGGCCTGAAAGGGTGGCACGCAGTGCTGCCAACAGTTTTCCTGCGGTTTGCAGAATAGGCGAGGTTTTCTGTGTAACACAGAAATCGATTAGTTGATTATCGTGACCAAATGATATCTGTCCAGTCTGTCGCTCTTTCGCATTGGATAATTTGATCGAAGTACTGTTTATGTGTACGAAGTTTTGAGTTCAGTCAACCAATGTACATTAAAATTCGAGATTGTCACTGTTCTGGGATGTTATGCAGCGTTGATTGGTAGTTAGCTGCCGACGTTTCGGGACAACCCATTGGTACCATCTTCAAGACTTAAGCAGTCCAAGAAGACGCTTGAAGATCGGACTGCTAGGTTTCCAAAACGTCGGTAACTTACTACCAATCAACACTACGTAACATCCCAGGAGATCGAAGATCTCATTTACGCTGCGGCGGAAACCTGAAATCACATACAATTAATTCATCAGAGAAAAGTTTTCGTTACAAATATCAGTGCGGTTCGGGCAATTAGTCGCTGTTTAATGTGAGAATCACTTGAATATTCTGTGTGGACAAAGTGCAGATGGTACACAGAGTTATCACAGTGATAAAACGGGTTCAGTATTAACTGTTGCCACAAGCAACGTGGGACACATACACCAAGATCCTCGTTGGGGTTGTATACATTTTTTTGTGCAGTAAAAAAAAACTCGGTTGTCTCTACGTTATAAATACCGTTTTAGGCGCGTTCGCAAAATTGCGAAAAGCGACTTTTAGCTTCGTTATGTCCGTCCGTCTGTCCGCATGGAACAACTCGGCTCGCACTACGGATTTTCATGAAATTTGATTATTTTTCGAAAATGCATTGAGAAAATTCAAGTTTTATTAAAATCGGGCATGAAGACCAGTGTACATTTTTCATCATATCTCGTGCACTTCTTCGTAGAATGAAAAGTATTTCAGACCTGTTGTAGAGAAAATCAAAACACACATTTTATGTTCGGTAACTTTTTTTAAATCGAAAGTCGTGTCTTTGGGAGGTAATGTGGGAAAATGTTGTAGAGCGGGGTAGGCCACGGATGACAATATGGCACATGCACAATGCATGCTGGATACCTAGAGCTACAAATTTACACTCAGGATGTGTAATACTTACTGATTTTCCACTGCAACAGTGGTTGCAATGGAAAATTGTTACGTATTACGTACTTTGTCTGTCATGTTATAAGTTCAGTATGTGTACTGCAACAAGTATGCATGTCGAGAAGAAGAAATTGGTATAACATTTAGAGTGTGATCGTCCGGGTTGGTTTGTGTATTTACTGTTTGACGACGCTACCTGTAGCTCAGAATATTGCGTAAAAGAGTGGTGAATGGGAAAGGATGTGGTAGGAAGGGGCATGAGACAATATCCCGGCATTAAGCTGCAGGAACTGAGGAATACCACGAAAAACTCAATCAGGGCAGTCTCCGCACCCGGATTTGAACCTTGGATCACGGGAATCCGAAGTAGCAGTGCTGATTATTGGACTGCGATATACAGTTCAACAAAGTGTTGAAGGTGATCAAGTCAAGGAAGACGAGACATGCGTGACAGCTCTGGAAGAAGTAAGAAATACATACCAGTTTTGAGTGGGGGTAACCTGAGGGCACCACGTGTGACACCTGAATGGAATAACATTATATGTACTGATCATGGTGACGTGCACTGAGGTGGCGCCCACTGACACCGGCGAACCAGCTGTTAGTTGTGGTTATACTCAGTTGCTACCAACCGCGTGCAGGTGCATTCCCTCTGAACAGTGGATGCCAGCAGGATGTGACAGCGTGGGTCATTGTCCTCTGTAGTGAGTCCAGTCCGCACCACCATTTTTCCATCAAATTTAGCTAATCATCGAGTCGGTTGGCTCAGACAGTAAAGCCTTTGGCACGCACGTGTTTCAGTTCGTCCGTGCACATAACGGCGTTCTGGAGCCTTGTGGAATAATGTAGGAACTTTTTATGCTGTTTTTACTGATTTCTACTATCTGTTTTATTCTGTGCTTACATTCGTTTGCCTGCTGTTATCACATTTCATGTAATGTCTTCTGTCCTCTTTTGATGGTGGCCTTTCGTGGTTTTCCATTCAGGTGCTTGGCACCTCAAATTGGCCTTAGTCGCATCCTTCCATGTCCCTTCTGATTTGTTATTTACCTATCATAATATCATTCGGTGCTCTGTAACCTAAGATATTCAGAACATTGTTGTATGAATAGTCATGTATCTTCCTGAGCTTTTCTATTTACGGTTTTGTAATGACGCTGTCTTGTTTAGACTGCATGGCACCGAAGGTCAGGATAATTCGTGCATAATGAGATGGAAAGGATGTGGAAGCGGGCGTTTGTGGCCTAATTGCAGGCAGTCGCTGGCATTGACCACACATAACATTATAGGCGTCCACCGGGTTTGAACTCGGGACCTGTTCGTTTCATTAACTCTCACGTCCCATATTGTGCTCGTGCCTAAGGTCTCGTCTTTGTTCAGCCAGTATGTCACCTATCTGCTCTTTCAGTCTTTGAACTTTTGATGTTCTGCGCACAGAGTTGTGGCGCAAGTTCTACTTCAAGACGAATACGTATCTCAGTGTTGCCAACGCACTGTTTTATCGTTGCTAGAGAATTTTATGTTTTTCTCAGTTATTTCGTATTAGTCTGCACTTGATGTTTATCCATTCACGTATGATGCTACACCCCCTTCCGGGCCCTTGCCTCCCTCCAAAGGCGCCCCCATTCCTCTCTATCTCCAGCTCCTTCAACGTCGCATTCCTAGAATTTGTAATGCGTCCCTCTGGACAACGTCCGCCATCTTGTTCTTGGTTTTTCTAGTGATTTGCGTTGTGGAATTTCCCATTAAGAACCTTTTTTGGAATGCTGTCTTCTTCCATTCTAGTGACGTGATCCGCCAACCCTAGTCTTCTAATTTTAATATCATCCACGATTTTGAGATCTCTGTAAAGACTAAATTTCGTTAATCCATGTAGGTCGCCAGTACCCTTTCTTTTGTATTGGGACAATCTTCTTAGTCTTTCGAATGCATATAGCATACGTTCTGTCATTTGTGTTTTAAGGTCAAGGTTACACTTCCTTAACACAATACTGACCCTGTTAATGTTTTATGTAGTCTTATTTAATCATTATTGTGGACTTGTTTAGATTTATATATAGATTTAAATAAAGTCGCCTCAAGCAGGAAGTGTGAAGATTCATACACATTTCGTAAAGAAGTACCAGCACTCTGCATTATTAATCTTCTGTCGTTAATTTAGTGTATTACACGTATTCAATTTTTACACCAGGAAATTAGTAAATATCCTGCTCTGTTCTGTTGGACAGAGTGTTGACAGCAACTTTTCGGGGTGTTAGAAATTGTCTGCATTTCTAAAGTAAAAATGTCTGAACTACTCAGGAGGTCGAAGTCAGAATTGACCCAAATAAACTCTGATACTGTCCTTAAAATTAATACCCTGATTTTTTTTTATTTTCCTTCCCGGCAAGGGCACGAGGAATTTTGTAATGCGTATGGTTGGACATAAAGAAGAAAGTCTTACTTATGGACGGACCTGGAGTCGAACTCAGGTCATATATATATATATATATATATATATTCTATATATATAAGTTTTAAAAGCACCTTTATGCTTTTGGGACCTTTAGGTGTCGGCTTTTGTTCGAAACGTCCCCAGTAACTGAAACTGTAATGTCGTCCTCTGTGCTGTGCTTTACACGAAAAACACTAAGACAAAACATTCTCCATCTGTACACCCCTGGCTTTCATACATAGTAGATTATTATTGTTTCTCCACCTTATCGTGGTGAGGTTTCCCAGTATCCCAATAACCTTGAGACCTCTACAAACGATAGCGTAGTTGCTGGTAGGACAACCCTTGCTGCACAGGCCTCGGGTAGGCGACAGACGAAAAGACGAACTGCAGGTGCACAGGTGGTGGTGATGTGTCATCCCCACCACCAGACCTATCCTGCGCAGCGCTGGTTAACGCAGCCAGGGGACATTTCACTTTCCAAAATCGACGTGGAAATTATGAGATGGGTGATCAGATGGTTACGAGATGATATACTAGAAACTCTTTTACTATTGCTGCATCCTTCATATAAGTGTATGGGAAAGAGACGTTCGTTTAACAGTATGGTTTGAGCCCTGCAGTGAAAGACAGACAACTTTGTACATTGGTAGCCCAATTTAAATAATTTGGGATGAGGTAATAACCGCTTCGCTCGTAATATCGTGGCCATTTCATTGTTTCGTGACATGCATAGAGACCGGTTTCTAAGACCTGTACGTTAGCGGGAGGATAATATTAAAATTAATCTTACCAAGCAAGTTGGCTCATGCGGTAACGCGTCTATCTCGTATTGGGGAGGTATCCGGTTCGTAGCCAAGCCTGGACACCAACAGCTTTTGTGGTTTTCTTCATTCTTGTAGGGACGCGTTCCCGGACGGTACCTCAGTTGGGCCACTGCCACATCCTTCGACATCCTTTGTATTCATTGTTGTCCTATCGACCATTAATTTTTTGGAAGGGGTGATAGGGCATGAATTTTGGAGGAATCTATTGCCTTTATCTTCAGGGTAGTGGGCTTGTGCACCCTGAAGACTGACACAGCAGGTTGTTCCGCACCGTTTTTAAATTCCAGCCACACCGCATCTACATTCATGCTTCATCGCAGTCCACTTCTGTAAGAACCACGAACCTCGGTATCATCCCTACATATGGCGCTATATTCGGCGTTACTGACAACGTCGCTGGACAAAAACTGAAGAAGTAAATAAAATTAATCTTCAAGAAATTAGGTGGGAGGCTATGGACTCGATTTGCCTGATATAAGATGGGTATCGGTGGCTGCATGTAACAAACACTTGGGTTCCGTTGAAAGATGAGGAATTTCTCAGATAGCTGAACGCGTTACGAGTAAAAGAACGCGCGTCTATCCGTCTGTCTGTGGTCTAGCACAAGTGACTATACGACTTTGTGGGATTTCCACGAAATTCGGCATAGAAGTCGAGAAAGTGTACATTTCGTGAAAATGGGCTCAGTGACGTACTATTTAATGGCGTAAGTGAATTTCTGCTTGTACTTTTCCTTACTTATCTTGGAGTTCGAGTGAACTTTATTGTAGCTGATCTCTATGCAGTGAGGAGGCCAAGTCCCACCCAGGGCTGTAGAGCCGATGATGATGATGATGTTCTCCGTACAATGCCGTTGAGTTGAACAGGTGTCAATTAGTGAAAATCCGTGCAGTGATAGCCGTACTTTACTTAGGGGCACAGATGAAGTGTTACTTTATGTTCCACACTATTTGCCCGATTACAGTAATATTCGGTACAGGAGATTGCCACAACTATTTACTGAGTGGCTGTGAGTTTCGTGAAAGTAACTTAGTGAAAGCGATACCTTGTGCGTAAATTAATTTCTGTGCACACTTTATGTATTTATAGTACGAGTTTGGTGACCTTATGTGTAAGATATTGGCACCTAATGCTTTTGACCATTTGTGAGTGTTTGTGAAAACGGCGCCGGAAAGGCCGTAATTTTCTTATGGACGTTAAGTGAAATTGCATTAATGCGTGTACCGTGAAACTGTACGACATATGGAAAGTAACGAACATCTTAGTAAAGTCTGTGTGGTAGGTAACAAAGTGCATTATTTGCTGTCTTAACTTCCCAAAAATTACTTCTATCCTTGAGGATTGTGGTGAAAGAATGCGGATTATTGGCGTCCCCCCGTGAATACGGTGTTGTACCTTCCGGTTCAGCTGCTGCACCACTGATAAAACGCACACAACGGTAGTGGTTCCATTACTTGTTGATAGCAGTTTTAATTAGAACCTGTCAGTGAGCTAGTTGGACCCTCGTGTCCTTTATTTGGACTTAATAGGTATGGGTGTTTCAGCTTCCATGAAACTGTTTAGTGTAGGCTCGATGGATTTACTGGTATTTGGCAAGAGGGTTAGTCCTTGTCCAACAAGAACTTTTGTAATTCCATGCAGCATTGTCCGTGGTAAGCTGTCGGGTGGTAAAACAGTTTCCCGCGCTTTACGGAACTCTAACGTTAATTACCGTTTACATAAGAGTCACCACTGGTTACTATTCTGAACCATACGAATCCTGTCCACCTTCCCTTCTATTCTTGAAAGTCCGTTTGAATAGTATTGTACCAGAAATTTTTAACAAAGTACGAATTACTTTTACATGCGTTGCGTCTTCAGTTTTCCAGTTGTTTAGTGCGCAGACTTTCTGGCGCCGTTGGCGTTCGCTTTAAAGGAAAAACAAATTCGTGGGTCGCCCGGCGCCCCTCAGCAGGTACCTTATTGATCCGACCGACGCCGAAGTGGGTTACGACAATGTATGACGTCATAACATGGCGTTATGGCGTTATTTAGCTGACTGACAAATACCGCGGCTTTCCAGAACACAAATGTATTCCGATCTGAAGTCACACTTCCTTTCCATTCCGTTCTGGTCGTTAACATTGCAGGTTGTGTGTATTCTTGTTTGTGCATCTCTTACCTTCATTTAGCTGCAGTATACAGGGTTCAAGTGTAGTAATCACGTTTTCTGAAAATTCACCTAAGGTTCATTACAACGTGTCTTGAACCACTTTCCTCTTTTTCTTGAAGAGCAGTTTTAATATTATGAAGGCATCTTCTCTTCGACATCTCTTTCCTTCAGGTATAGGCCTACATGTTTTGCCCAAATTATGCAGGATTTCATCACGATTTTCGTCGCCGTCGTGATGTGATTAGTAATCAGGAAGTTCTGAATGAGTCTCGGTACGGAGACGGTTTATCCTGCCTTGTATATGGATGTTCACACCGGTGGGTGTTCATAATGAAGTATTCTAGGTTGTGACAGCGTGTGGTCTGGTAGGCGGGGGAATATACTGTTTTCAATTTCAGAGTCGAAGTGCGACACCATATAGTCTTGCAAAAAAATAAACGGTGTCACATCCTGTAAGATAATCTGAGCCTCTGCAGGCATATGCCTTAAAACAGGTCACGATAACCGCCGTTCAACCCATCACTATTTGCTTCATTGTTGCTGCTTAGAACTGTGCGGATTGATAGGCGACATTGTGTAAGTAGAGGATGGGTGAGCGGAAGTATACTCCACCCATTCCTAATCTCGGCACCAGAAGGTTATTGGTTACATTCACGCCTCGGCTGATCCTCAGCCATGCAAACAGCCCCCCAGTACTGTTGTCCTAGCTGGCTGGTTGGGCCCCAGAGCTAGCCTGTACGCTCTAGAGACGAGAAAATTTCAGCCGCTGCCGGGAATCTATATCCGATTCCGTGTTCGTTATGCCCATACCATAGTTACATTCCCGACTGACGTGTTTTTTTACATTGACTATAGAGTGTATGTAATTACGTGTCGAGCAACTTGTGTTTGTCATAAGCACGCATTACGTATCACCTCTGTGTCATACACCAGAACAGACTAACGGTCTCTGAACACAGTAGCTGATACGTTAAGGTGTTCCTAGTTTCGTTAGGACGGTTGTAAGCAGAGTTTAGAGTTTTGCCGCAGCCTTCTTGTAGCCATAATCTAATTGTGTACTGGGCTTTAATCTTGCCTGTGCGACTTCGTAACAGCTGTGCCCACTCCCCGGATCATCTCCTGCTCTTTCCTGGTACGTCGTAATTCCCACTCCGATTCACGAGACCCAGCCCACGCGCTTGTGAACGTAGTTACTTCCGCTACGTGACGTGAGGTGCAAGGACGTCGTGACGTCATATGTCCTAAGAGGAAACAAGATACAGCAGCATATACGGAAATGTATTATCATTATTTAACGGCAGGCTTGTCGTGGACTATGCAGCGTGAAACGAAATTAGCGAGCCAGCCCAACGTAGTGTGATCCCTTATTTAAAACCCAAAGTTGAAAATGTTATGTAACATGCATCCTGAGATCTGTAGTTGCTGGGATACACGGTACCAGCAGACAGGGTAACATATTTACTTCTCAGCAGTGTTACTTGTCGCGACAATTAAGCGCATTGTTACTTATACGAAAGACACAGTGTACAGGAAGGAGCATTTGTGCTCAAATGATTGTGGGCTACATACACGATGATTACTGCAGCATTCCTTTATCTTTCGGTGTCCGTAATAGTGTAGCTGGCCCTGATCAGTTTTACTGAAAAATTCATGTAAACATTTGCACATTTCAGAGCAATAAATCAATCTTTAAAAAAAAGCTGGCCCTGATACACGGTAATTCGCACTACATTATCGTCGTCAGCGTTATGCAGACGCTAATGTATTTCGACGTCTGCAACAGTGTCTCAGTGAGACAGGAAGTGCAACACATGACATTTGTGAGTGCAGGTTGCCAGCGGAGTGCACGGACATCAGCCAGTGAAAATGCCGTAATCGCAGCTGTGGAACGAGAGCTTGGAGAAGGTCGCGCGATTCCGCACGAGAATTGGGATTAACCCAGCCGTGGGTCCTCCAAATACTTCTTGACGATCAGGTGAATGCATACCACTACTCGCGGAACACACATGTTTCCAAACCATGCTTCGATCCAACGATCAAAGCATGCGCCATTTGACGGTGACATGTTTCTCGGGAGCTAAACATCTCAGGACGTATGTTGTATAACACTTTCCAGCTTTTTTTCATAAGGAATCTCTGTGACGAGTTAGTGTGAGAATTTTGTTTCACTCCGTATAGCATCGAATAGTAGAATCACTGTTGTAAATGGTTTGGAAGGTAACGGCCTTGCTGAACGCGATACGTCTTTGGCATATGCGGAGTTTGGGGTGGTGGGAGGGGGGGGGGGTTGCAAGAAAACTTCCGTCAGGAAAGCCTTGTCTTCCGGCTGTGATTCGAAGTGGGTACTTCCCGAATACAGGTCTGGGGCATAACTGCTACGCCATTCTGCTGGCTGAAGTTTGCTGAGAATACTGCCAATTCTCGCGGCTTAACCCTTAGGCGACTAATGTCATATATATATGGAGCACCCATTCTTGATGTTTCTAGATCACACACAACGACGCAGCACAGTCGGTAGGACTCCTCTGGACGAGTGATCA
>Ga0268261_10001322_pt1 | contig 16883 bp, 16 predicted proteins | sample TergutNc150P1_FD_190353 | JGI IMG/M metagenome (GOLD analysis project Ga0268261, IMG submission 190353) | Nasutitermes corniger P1 segment gut microbial community from laboratory colony in Florida, USA - Nc150 P1 (SPAdes) (version 2) | ecosystem: Host-associated > Arthropoda: Insects >...
TATATGACATTAGTAGCCTAAGGGTTAATGATTTAACCCTTATCCTGCTAACGTGGAGAAAATGGTGAGCTAATAATGCCAGCAAATAGCAGATGGGATTTAATTCAGGGTTTAAAGGGTTAATGTACTTTTTGGTTTATTATGTAGCTATGGTGTACCTTCACAAGGCAATTTGGAAGAGTTTGCAATATAAGCCTAAACCACATAATTTGACAATAATAAAGGCATGAAAATTGCAATGATTATTGATGCAACATTATTCTAGTGTCGTTTTAAAAAATATGCTGCCCAGTTCATACTACAACATGACTTCTAAACACAGGTAACTAGTACTAATAACCCAGTTTTCTGAACAATATACTCCAGCAAAGTATTCATTTTCACTGACCTTGACACTGTACATATGGATTTCCCGCAAAGCCCTGTGGACATACACATTCCACATTGTTGATGCCCTCTCTGCATTCTGCTCCAATACCACAAGCTGTAGTAGAACATGATTTCTTCTCCTGAGGTCCACACCCTTCATATGGGTTTCCAACTGTTCCAGCATTACACACGCACTGATTTATTACACCATATTCACAATGGGCATTTGTACCACAAATGGGTGAACACACTGGAGCAACCACAGCTGCAAGAAGAGACAAAGGGGTTACATAAAATGAAGCACTAAAACCCAGATCTATAGTGTTATGTCACAAACATCAGACTTACTGAATCACATCTCTCTGAATTACTTAATAGAATCTACTGGTGTGTACACAAAAACAGTTTGTTGGAAACATTTGTATTCCTATTTTTGTATGCGTAACTTAATTATTAACCCTTTAAAGGCAAAGTGCAGACCGCTTTATTTAAAGACCCAGTCCATACTGCGCTGTAAACACTTTTCATCTCGGTTATAAAAACCAATCAGTTTATGCTGTAAGTGGCACAAGTTGCTGTTTGTTCTCAGATAAATACAAAACACATAAATACAGTGTGGGCAGAGTGTACAGTTACTGAATGTTAAACTGTTGGTGCATCACGTAACCAGTAGGCTTTAAAAGGTTAAACAACTGTCAGATAATGATACACCACCTATCTTGATGTGGTGCATGATCGCAGGATATTTCATAAATTTGCATTGCATTAGCCAACTTACCAAATTGACTGTCACATTTATAAACTCCATATTTATTTTAATCTATTTTATAGAAAAGAAGAGTATATTATATTTCATTCAGATCTACAAGTGTCCATTATGTACGCACATTTAATTAAACTGTGTCACAGCATAGCTTATCCAGCTAGTTAAGCATAAATATTTTTCACAGTAAATAAAATTCTACAATATTTGAAATTCCTAAGGAGATTGCTGTACTCAGTGATGTGACATCACACTGTTTGGTAGGCAGGTAGGCTATTTACTAAAGTAAATGGCACTGCATTCCAGAAGAAAGTTATCTTTTAAATAGAATTAGGGCAAAAAACATAATCATTTACATGTCAAACTTAAAAAATACAAACACCAATAATTAACAACCTAACACAACATTTCTTTATTAAAATTCATATTCAGGTACATGTTTTGGCTATGTTAAACCATTCTCCGGTGTGTACAACTATAAAAAAAAATGAACCACCATGTATGTATCGTTATTAATAACAATGCATACATGGTTGTTCAGGCGGTTTTATTAAGTTTGAACTTAATGCGAGGTATATAAACACAACACAATGAACCACATTAAATTCAAATTTAATAAAACTGCCCGAATACCACAACATTTCAAACCAATTAATTGAAAGTAATCATAAAATTCCACATGTCACTGAATTCTGCCATCTTGAAGGATGTATAAATAGTCAAGTGACATTAAAATTCTACATGCAAAAATACCACTTATTAAAAAACTGAAATTATCCCCCTTCCCCACCAAAGCAAGAAGTGATGAATAACTTTTTTATTTTATTGCCTCATTTAGTTGTAATACGTACAGAGGGTGCTAGAATAATACAGGCAGTCCCCATATATATGTAACTCAGCCAGCATTTTATTATCCACAAGTTTCTCAATTTCTGTTATGCTTGACAAAGTGTGCTTTTATATCACTGTCCTCAACACCATGGCTGTTGCAGGATGCCTGAGTGGATGCAGATTTCTATGTGACAAAGCTGCCATATTTAGTGCAGTGATAAAAGCAGGACCCTAACTTATAAGTACATGAATCTTACCTGCAGTGTTGCATTGCTTCCTGGACTACAGTGTTTCTCTTCTATGTTATGTAAATGACTAATATATACACAATTTTTCTTGGTGCTCAGATTACATCACCTTCCTAGTACTATGAACATAGGTATGAAATATGCCATTTTATCCTTACATTCTATGGCTAAGTCAAAAACAATATTTTGCTCTTCACATTTTGTTCATCAGTTTGGTGTATCTTTTCTTTGTATGGATAAATGGAGTTCATTTATGGCTAAATCTCACCCAGCATTATGTATTTTATTCATTACCTGCTCTGCTTTTTTATGCTGATATGCATAATTTAATTTATGGGTTACATAACCCAATTTCTTCTACTTACATATTTACATTTAACGTGTACACTGTCTGCATTTTTCCATGTCATATATATGACTTCCAGCAATCCAAAAAAGTGACTGAAAATCCCATGTTGCAATACTGACTCGATACCAGTGAGTTTAAAGCACATTTCTAACATTCTCTTATAGTCTTACGTCCACGGGCTACCTAAGAATTTGGTCCAATATGGCGTCCTTCACCAGCCAGTTACCGCGCTCCAAGATATATCGTACTTGACACGGAGTAAACTTCAACACGGATAACTTGTTGGTAGGGCGCATTCGTGGACGAACAAGTGACATAGCAGAGAGCACGTAATCGGGAGGAGGAAAGGCGCTCCATTCAGCGTGCGCAGCAACGTACAAACGCAGATTAAGTGTACGAGGCAGCACTGCCGTGCGCACACACCCAAAAAGAATAGCGCTGACACTTGCACTACGTGAAACCCTTAAACTTTCTCCGTCTCGAACGGACATTAAGCACGCAAAGCAGGCAATTCTTTCGACACACACACAGCCCTAATACCACAGATTAGTACCTTAGATTATACACCACCAGCACTGACATCCCACACCATAACTATAGCCGCGAAAGTTGACGCCCTCAGTGACACACACAGGAATGGAAACGGCCGCCGCCATATTGCACCACATTCGTACATAGAGCCCATGTTGTAGTCTGTTTACTGTTTAGTTTTTGTTATACATCTTTGCTGTGTGTTCTTTCTTGTGGCCCTTATACTCATCAGTGTTAGTAACAGTATAGTATAACGAGTTTAGTTTTTGTTATACTTCTTTACTGTATGTTCTTTCTTGTGGCCCTTATACTCATCAGTGTTAGTAATAGTATAGTATGACGAGCTTCAGTCTGACATGTATTGGTCCTCGAAGTCTTGTTTCACCGCGTTAGTCGTTCAGAACGCTTGGTCCTGGCCCACAGTACTGCCGAATGATCTTTGTGAGAAGTAGAAGTAGTAGAAGTACGCGACGATTTTGTAACGCAGGTAGTAGTATAGTGCATGTACTTGCGATGTGAATTTGGGGATGTACGGTGCCGGTCGCATGGCTCTACTGGTAAATACCATTTACGACATACGGACACGCGTCAACCAACTGCAAACTTCGGGCCATCGTAGTGGTGGGGGAGGTTCAAACTGTGTGGTGGCAAACCTGGGATTAGTATTCAGCAGTTGGTGCAGTATAGTTTCAGATTGTTAGCTTCGCCAGTATCAGTTAAGCAATTAAGAGGTTAGTGTGTTATTCCTGTTATTAATTCTGTTATTTGTTATTTATGCCAGTCGTGGTTGGAAATTCACCGAGACTATGTTCATTTAAAAATGGAAAAGAAACTTCCTGTGAAATACTATACGAACAAAGCATGGCAGGCCACAACAATTTTCACCCAGTCTATTAGGCACTGGACACCTCCACGAGTGTGTAAGTTAGAAATATGTTGCTTGTGGACAAATTTCTAAGGAACGTGGAAGTTTTGTATTATCCACCAAACTGCACAAGCGTGTTGCAACTTCGTGTGTGTCAGGCAGCAGCTAGTAAAAATTAAAAAAAAACCCGTGTGTGAAGGTCTCAGCAAAAGACATCGAACTGAAAATTCTCTGCAAGCAGTAGGCTACATTTCACGGTAACTGTCTGGCGACGAGTCAAAGAGTGGAGGTCGAGAATTGCTTTCACATGTGGCTATGGGCGTTTCCTTAACACAAGCCGGCTCGGACTCAGTGCTTAAGATGATGCAGCCGTCCACGAGGAGTGTATTCCGCTAGGCGCCGTTTTTATTTATTTCTGTTCATACGTAGCTGTAGATAATTACCGTAACGATTGTGGCGTCTGCAGCGTTAGTGAAATGCATAATGATCGGGAGTGGCGGGAGACGAACGTGACCCGATGCACTGCCGAGATTTATCGAGACCAATGCAGCTTAAGGAACTGTACAAACATTGGCGAACGTTACGAATAGAGCATTTTGAAGTTTAAAATGGAGCTGTTTTATCTGAAACGTAAACTTTCAACGGTTATCACAGGTTTCTTTGGGCAGAAAAAGAATTTGCACGTAGGTGGTACAGTAATCTTTTATTTGTTTATTATTTTCGTTGGTCGAAGTGCAAATTGCAAAATTTTTATTTTTGTTGTCATCTCGTGTGTCTGACACATTGAATGCTGTCCCGTAACAGTCTTTTTCCCGCGGTTTCGTAACAAACAATGAGAAGATGTTTCCCTGTATAATTGTCCAAAGCACAAAAACCTAATAGCAGTGTGAAATTAGCAAAATACCGTTTTTATTTTCAGATTTTAGTTTCAGTTTCTGGCGCCTGGGACGAGTAAGTAAAATGGCTGCCCCTAAGATAAATGATTAACTTCAGAAATCACAATTATTTGTTGACTTTCTTTTCGTCTCAATAATTTTAAATGTTTGGGGTAAAAAAATCACATTTTTAAATTTAAAATATTAATTTTGCCAGCCCCCTGGACTCTGCTGCCCAGAGCAGCAGTATCCCCCTTCACCCAGCTACATCCCTGATCACTTTCAAAGCTGAGGACTGACTTTAAACCATCAAATGCTTTACAAAGTGCTGTGTTTTTCAACACTGGCCTAATAATGACTGCACATTTAAAGCAGTCTCATTACAGGCCTGGACAGGCCCTGAGGGTTCCAGGAGGTTGAGGTTCCCAGATTTCAAGACACTTGGCACATGAAGGTGGTAAGGTTGTCAGCCCTATGCACCGGCCGCCTTTACTCCCCAGGAAATATTCCTGGTACTCATTTCTATTAAGGGCTGAGTCAACCCCAGGGGCCATGGTGTGGCCGGAAGGATTATGTCAATGAAAAATTCCAGTGACACCATTGGGAATGGAACCCGCGACCTTCTGGCTTGGAGCACAGTGCCTCAACCAACTGCGCCACCGCATCCCCCCCCCCCATGTCTGTACATTCAGCAAACTAAAGTCACCAATAAAATTACAGCAGTTAAAGGTTAGTCATATCACCTTCAGAGCAAATTGCAAAAACTGAATTAGATGATAATGATGCTCAAATAATTAAGAGTGCCCTACACTATGTTGGTCCATATGTATATATTTTGGTACAGGCCATTCCCAATCGAGGGCTTCCGATATTTGGATTTACGTATACGGTCTCAAGACATCTGTTTGGACTCTGGTCAAGGGATCAAGGGATAAACCCATCACAAGGCCTCTGCCTACATGGGGTGTGGAAGGGAGGAAAAAACAGATATACATGTGTACTTTCATGCCTTAGGGGGGATTCAAACCCATGATCCCAATATTTGAATTGTAGAAGATAGTACATACCTTACACTGTGCAGGCACTCTTATTGGTGATGTACATCATGTGTTCTCATAATACCAAAAGCTAATAAATAATATGCTCTGCACTTACGAGGCATACAGATGAGGTCTGGGTTACCAATGAAGAACGGATCACAAACACATAAGTTCGTGTTCTTATCACAGGTAGCTCCAACACCGCAGATTACTCCTTCACAGCGTTCTTTGCACCGGCCTCCTATACAAACGCTAGGCTCAACGCATGGATTGCTGGGAGAACAGATGTCTGGGACACAATGCCCACCAGGGAATGGATTGCCAATAAAACCTTCTACACAAGCACACGTTGGGCCACTGGCAGTTGCTATGCATTGAGCACCTTGCCCACAATACAGGCCATCACACACTGGAAGAAGTGGAGAAAACAAACAAGTGAGAACACAAAGTGAATGTGAAATGTTGGGAAAGCATTTTTACTCAAAAATCCGTAAATTTAAGCCCCCATCCAATGAGCACAGTTCCATACAAATGAAATCAGAATGATCAACTCAACTAAGATGATGTTTCTTCTTACCAGATACGCACTCTCCATTAGCACCTTCTGTAAAACCAACAGTACAGCGACACCAAGCAGCATGTTTCTCCGACTCACAGTAAGCATTAGCTCCACATGGCAGTTTGGTACAGGGATTGATACATGTTCCTTCTATACATGCTAACTGGTCAGCACACTGTCCGTTTGTAGTACATTCTCCTTTAGGAGCAATTGAACCAATACCTGCACAAAGAAAAGAGTTGCAAAGTATAATCATCAAAGGCAGGAAAAGTTTATGAAATCAGAGATTGTATGGCAGTTATAGAAAGTTGCTGTCCTTCAAATGAAATGCAAGGATCCAGGAATGTAATTTATATATTGATTATCTGCAAAAATGTTTTCCATCATACAGATACCATATAAAATACCCTAGAATTTTCACACTGATCAACACATTTCAGGGTACACAACAGTATAGGTGCGTAATTTCATAGAAGTTTTATGGAAGCATTTTGTTTTGTGGTTATATCTCTACATTTTCTGACAGTGTTAATTCCTCGGTCATTTGCGAAAGTCAAAAGGATGCAAGTTATGTTTATCGATGTGCAGTCCCTAGTTCGTACCACTATGTAAAAATGTCCAGACAGTTTGTACAATCATGCTACTCTAATTATTGATTGACAGATGTGTAGGCACTAACAGCCTCACACTTTGATGCACAACACACTAAATAAGTAGACAAACCAGTACTGATGGTGAAATTAAACTGGACTTTCAGTGTAACAATCACACTCCAACAAGCTTAACCACGTACACAGTGTATTTCTAGCTTGAAGACCACTGCCTTTCTTCAGTTTGACTCTGAACTATCAAAGTTTTATTACCAACTGATGCACAGGAGAATTGCTTTAAAGGGGTATTAAAATTTACATTAAAACAGCTCCAACATGTTTTGGTGTAATCACCATCATCAGGGAGCGCATTATATGAACTTGCTAAAGTTACAATCTTAAAACAGTCAATTAAAATACATTGGTGTGTGGTTATTCTGGTGGTGTGGCTGCATATGTTATCAGGTCCTTGCTGGTGTATGTCTGCCGCACTGTTTGGAACCTGGAACCCAGGTTCCGAACAGTGCGGCAAACACACACCAGCAAGGATCTGATAACATATGCAGCCACACCACCAGATTAAACACACCAATGTATTTTAATTGACTGTTTTAACATTGTAACTTTAGCAAGCTCATATAGTGATGATGATAGTGATTACACTGAAACATGTTGGAGCTGTTTTAATGTAAATTTTAATACCCCTTTAAAGCAGTTCTCTTGTGCATCAGTCGGTAATAAAACTTTCATAATATCAAGATGCACGGTACTACTGTGAAAATTGTCTCTGAACTCTTTTCAAGCCCACAAATCATACATGCTAACAGAAAGTACTGGATTTATGTAGCACTATACTCACATCCTGCCCTGTAAGGATCTCCTGTCATTCCTCTGGCACACACACACTTGTAGCCTCCTTTCTCATTCAGACAGTGAGCCCCATATGCACATGGGTTATCAATACATTCATCTATATCCACACAGCCATGCAGTGGATCTCCCTTGTAACCAGTCTGGCACATACACTTAGGAGGATCACTTGGAGTGCACTTCGCGTTGATACCGCAAGGAAATCTTTCACAAGGACCTTCATAAAAAATTACACATTATAGCATGCCACAAAATTTTTACTTCACTTATACTGCATCTCTGTACACATGCTGAAGCACTCATCAGAAAGAGAGTTGACTGACTGGTGCAACTGTAAAAATTGTAATTTGGATGACCAGTACTTTACAAACCATGTAAGAAAATCACCTTGGATAAGCTAAAGGGCAGAAGGCGAGTGGGAAGGCCAGACCTCGGATGGATGGAGTGATGAGGGATGCAGAGAGGCTGGGAGTCAGAAATTGGAGGATCAAGGCCAAGGATAGAGATGGTTGGAGGCGACTTTTTGAGTCGGCCAAGACCCTGCATGGGTTGTAGTGCCTGGGAGTGAGTGAGTGAGTGAGTACTTTACAAAATTTCAGTTGCATCATTCTGTTCAACATGCATCCACTGATGAGTCCAAATACCCTACATATGAAATACATTTACGCTTGGATATGAAATAGAAACACAGAATTTTCAGTTGAATTATGAAGACTGAAAATAAGTATTTTAAGTTTAATTTTAAGATTGAACAAAAGCTATGTATTAATAATAATTACGATGTAAATAGAAAAATTCTCAATAGACGTAAAAACTATGTATTTGGCAGGCCATGTGCCATACAAAAAATACAAACAGCGCTTCCATATCTAAATAATTATTGTAGTGAAATAAAAGTACCATATGAACATTTTGTCCTTTCAGAACTTAGAATATGTATAAGAGATGAGAGTGACAGTATTTACTTTTAGGCTCATGTAAGTGCAATGAAGAGAATAGTTGTATTCTATAGATTGCAATTATTATATTGATATACTCTGTACATACTTTTGCATTTATTGCCATCCACTTGATCAGTGAAGAAGGGTGGTGGGCAGACACATTCACCTGGCTGCACACATTTCTCATTAGGAGAGCAGTCACCATCATTGACACACTTAACACGATTAGGTGCACATACACCATTGTATGGGTCTCCTGTGTAACCTCGTGGGCAGACGCAGTCGTGTGATCCAGGTCGGTTTATACACTCGGCACCATACCCACACACTTGCCGTCCTTCTTCACATTCATTAATATCTAGAAGCACAAATATGCATAATACTGAACTGCTCGGAGCAGGGTAATAAAGTCACCTCCTTGTAAGGTATAAAATGTTGAAGGAAAGATTTAATTATGACTGTGTAGCTAAAGGTGGGTATAATGAATAATTCTGAAATAGGACTTTACTGGCAACAGTTTTTCATCAGAATTATACTGATTCTTACCTTCACAAGAGCCATCATGTTTTATCCTGTATCCTTTTGGACAAGCACAGTAACTGACTCCACCAGCTATTGTGATGCACTCTGCTCCTGTAGGACAAGGCTCTCCCTTTGAGCATCCCGCAAGTACACAGTTGCCATTTACAATCTGGTATGGGGCTTGACACTGACATTCTAGAGTACTGCATTCTGAAAGATGTATGAGTCACTGATAGTATAAAACCTTCATACAGATTAAACATGATAAATGCATTTATTCTCAAATAACAAGACATCAGGTTCTACTTTAGTGTTGGTGAGAGGACTGTAATAGTAAACACTGTACAAAGTAACAGTTTACTAAACTGCTTCTAATTGTACTTGGCTTTTCCTTCTTAAGTACATGTACAAAGTTTGACTGTATTTGTCATGCTGTCTTTTAGCAGTCTAATGCTAATCTTAAATTTTCTTATATTCTGCCATGTGAATTTTAAGTCAGAAATATCTTGAGACAAAATCCTCAAGCATTGAGACTTTAATAAATCAGCATAGTTTAAAAAGCCAAACGATACAGTATAACTTATGGTAGTAGAGCTTGCAGCTAAAGACAAAACTCTTACCTTCACAGAGAGCAAATGGGTTTCCATTGAATCCAGGTGGACACTGGCACTCGTAACTGCCAGGGAGGTTTCTGCACACAGCGTTCAGTCCACAGGCAGGTTTATCTCTGAGTTCTAAACATTCATTAATGTCTCTGCATTTCCCTGTCTCATGGTCTCGTGTGTAACCACGCTGACAGATACAGACACTGCTACCCACAAACTCATCTCGTACACACTGCTCTGATCCAGGGCAAGGTTTTTCTTTTGAGCAACTGAATGGTAGTTCCTTCGTGCAACCTTCTCGATAGGGATCACCACTAGTACCACCAGGACACTCACAGGAGAAGCCACCAGGTTCGTTGTTACATATTGCTCCAGAAGTACATGGATTAGCCACACATTCATCTATATCCACACAGCCACCACCTACACCATCTGGTGTACCTGTGTATCCAGTGCTACACAGACACTTAGCTTCGTTGTTTATTAGCATGCATTGTGCATTTGGGCCACAGAATACAGTCTCACAGGGATCTAAGAAGTGAAACACATTGAATTACCTCTTTGGAAAAATCTGAATAATATTGAATACAAATGAAAAACTGAACACAGGTCTAAATTTAAAGTGAAATGAATATGTGCAATGACTTATATTAATCCACACACACTCATTGTACCACAAAGTATTCATAACTTAGAGATCTTGTATGGATCATCTTCAGTATCTGAGACGTTACATTTCATTGAGTAGTTCTTCATGTTTGTTTACTTAGTTAATTTATGAAATTTTACACCATTGAAAACAATGTCATTGGTTTTTATTGTCTATCAAATTTACTGTATCATGCAAACAATTTTAAAATCGCTTTTCAGTATCAAAACTACGTGAAGGAATTTTCTGTTCACTTACGTCTACATTCATTTCCAACATTAGGTTCTGGACATAGACAACGTTTATGGTCATCACAGATTGCATTTCCTGGGCAGTCTTTGTCTAAAGAGCAGGTAACCACTTCAACACACTTAGTTTGTGGGTCAGGATCTGGGACGGAACCTTCAGGACATTCACACTTATATGAACCTGGCATGTTTCGACAGAGTGCGCCTGTACCACATGCATCATTACGGCTACATTCGTTGATATCTGAAAATAGAAATAACAGAATTCACTGAGTAGGTAAATACTTCATACAAAAAGTTTTACTTAGATCCTAAGTTATATATCTCATCTGTTTCCATGTGGCTCAGAATATAACATTCAATTAAAACAAACCAAAAAAAAAATTGAGGTTTTAAGGTACATGGAGATATGAACTGTTGATAGAAAATCATGTGGTAACATTCACCTAGACACTGCTTGTAGGCATTTCCCGAAAATCCTGGTTTGCATTGGCATCCAAAGCCTCCAGGAGTGTTTGTGCATTCAGCATTGATACCACATCGACCTGATGGTCCATTCCGCTTATCACATTCATCAATATCTGAAAGTGAATGAAATGTGGAATTACAGAAAATAAGTCTGAAATACAATGGTCATAAGAGTCCCAAATTATGTACATTTTTCAAATTGTATACAAATTTAGTTTTCATACATTTCTGAAGTTGCCATTAAAACTGCTTGTTTTAAAACATACCTATGCAACCAGCAGCAACATCATTTGGGTTGAAAGTCCATCCTTCTTCACAAATACAGTAAGCTTCTTGACCTTCAGGTTTGCAGAATGCATGAGAACCACATTTCACATCCTCACATGGGGCTGTAAATAATATATTGTGACATGGTAACATTTTGCTACTACATGGTGTCCTAGTATTTAATTGCAAAAACTGTTAAAAATAAATAATGTCTCTAGTTAACAATCTGTATGTCTTCACCTATAAAGAGGTCAAGCTGAAATTTTCAAGGGAATATATTTCATAGTGGTTCACAATTCAGTTGTACTAGCCTCATAGGTCACAGCTTATGAGTATGAGTATGTAACTGACTGAAGAAATGAAAGATTTTTTCTTTAGCGGTTTATTATTTCACATTCGAAGATGAGGTTAAGAAGTTACATTAACCCTTTAAAGACGAAGTGCAGACTGCTTTATTTAAAGACCCAGTCCGTACCGCGCTGTAAACACTTTTCATCTCGGTTATAAAAACCAATCAGTTTATGCTGTAAGTGGCACAAGTCACTGTTTGTTCTCAGATAAATACAAAACACATAAATACAGTGTGGGCAGAGTGTACAGTTGTTGAATGTTAAACTGTTGGTGCATCATGTAACAAGCAGGCTTTAAAAGGTTAATGAATCCCCATTTTGCTGTCTTCAAGTACCATGAATTCACCTTTCTACAATCTAAATACTAAAAACCCTAAATTTTTTCATGGTACTGCAAATACTGCTACTAATAATGGCTGCTGACATGTAAGCAGTCAGAGGTACAGTTGTTACTGCTGCACTATACATGTAATCAGTGAGAGGTACAGTTGTTACTGCTGCACTATACACGTAAGAACAAAGTTTTGGCAACTGTTTCAGGTCTCCCCTACACGAAGAGCGGAAAGTTCTACCAAGTGGGACAAAATAAAAACAAAAATTTGTCCCTGTCCAAGCCATGTAAACATTCAGGGGCAGCAGAGGTATAGCCCCTCAGCACCAGATGGAAGTGGGTGGTCGACTTCACGCCCAAGACACTTGAACCCCAGTAAAGAATCCCGGTACCCATTGAACAGGAGGCTGGGTCAACCCCAGAACTAGTTTGGATGTTTGGGAGAAGAGAAAAACCTCCTGTCCCTGCCTGGGTTCAAAATGCGGAACATCCAGCCCATAGTCTAGTCACTATACTAACTGCACTACCCTGGCTCCTAGTGGGAACAAACAGATGAACAAACTCTTTATCAGTGGGCATGGATACATAAGAACTGCTATTAATACCAAGTGGGAGATAAATGTTCAGACAATCACAAAATTGCGGTATGGTCTAAATGAATTACCTGGATATGGCCTATGGCTTCTATAAAAGCCTACCACTCTCCAATTGTGATATCAGCTACCACATGACGTAGTATCTTAGAATATGCATGTATACAACTATACCCAAAAGCGTATTTTGACTTTCAAATGCAATACTACCTACTTGTTACCAACATTACACACCTCTGATATATTTTACACATTCCTTTTGCTATTCTACACTGAATATGAAAGTGGTAGGTATTTATAACCACAGACTATATCCTAGAACACAGTATTCTTCATATGTGACTGCTGCAAGAACCTCAGATTTCTCACTATACTCTACTGACTCTACTTCATCAATTTAGAACTGTTAATTATGTCAACACAGACATGACAATGCTGACAGTATGAATCATAACTAACAACAGTTACAAAGTTGTTACAGTTATGAAATTTTAAAGGCTTAGGAATGTCTAAAGGAAAATTACAGTAGCTTTATACCTTTACATTTCATCCTGGGCGGTGCACCCATGAAACCCTGTTCACATTCACAATGGAAACTTCCAGCTGTGTTAGTACACACTGCTAAAGGACCACATGGCTGATTCTGGCATTCATCGACATCCACACAGACAGCTCCTTGGGCTAAGAAGCCATCCTGGCAGAAACACTGCCCTTCTATACATTCTGCATTGTTCACACAGTCAAAATTAGATTTACATAAGATGTTTACGTCCACCTGTTCACATGCAACATTTGGATTTGGTTTGCCTGTGTATCCTTGTGGACAGACACAGTTGTAACCTGGTGAAGAGTTTTCGCAGATTGCATTTGATCCACAGGGCTTATCTAAAGCTACACACTCATTGATATCTGAAAATAACAAACAGGTAAACATTTTAACCATTAAAATCATCTTGTTGACTGCATTCCTTTATTAAAATTCCTATTAATGTGACAGATTTTCAGAATCATAATAAATTCAAACCTACATGTTCTACATCACTGTACTGTGAATGATCTGTGGAATGTAAGCAAATTTTATTTTATTTTATTCCATGTTATTCTATTCTATTATATTTTATTGTACAGAAGTAGAAATTTATGATCTTCATTTATAACTGCTGGAGATTTAACTCACCAACACATCCTCTGAATGGATCACCAGTGAATTCCTCTTTGCATGTACAGACAAAACTGCCAACAGTGTCTGAACAAACAGCATTCTCACCACATGGATTGTTGTCACATTCATTTACGTCTAGAAAGCACATGCAATATTCACATTATTACACACAAATTTAAGCAAGTGTCATATATAGTGAATCAAAAACTATACAGGTGAACCAATGTTATATAACTGAGGTGTCCTGCCTTATTTTCATCTGAAGTCCTGAAGCAGTGTTCAGGGAATCTGTATGAAGTGTTCAGAATATTAAAATTATGTGGATGTTTCATTTTATAATAATGTATTACAATTTTTTTAAACATCTGTCTCTTCAAACCATCATTTAACTAACTTACAGAATAAGTGTTAGGTCTTACTTCCTACTGTCTTGGTGCTCATTATATTGGACCAAATATTCTGCTGTAGTCTTTTCTAAGCGTGTTTGCAATGTCTGGATTTATAGAACTAAGTACAAGTAAGTCAGTAACTTCTAATATAACTGCAGTAAAAATTTTCATCATGTCTATAGTAGGTTCCTGTGGAACGTATATTGATCTAAAAGAGAAACAATTTAACCATTTACTTTCCAGTATTTCCTGCTGATTACTTTCCAGGTTCAGAAAAAAGTTTCTGCGATCAGCTAAAATAATTCTACCATGCACAGACCTGATAAGACAGGTGATAAAATGAGAGGATTTTCTGCAAATATCAAGTTGACAAATATGAATAAGTTATTCAGATTAACAGAGCTAGAAGGAGAAGCAATGTTCATAACGCGAAAATTGCATTATAATGTGATAACATGACCCTATAATTATATGAAGAAAATTTACAGTTTCCTGTTAAAAACATTCCTTTAAACACACAGACTGGAACAACAGATGCATATTCTAGTTTCTAAAACAGTCAATGCAAATATGCAAGTGAAATGGGCATGGCTGAGCTGAAAGGAGTTGTTCACTCACATAGAAATGTGATGAATTTCAAGCATGTAAAAATAAAACATAAGCAAAATGTCATAGGTACACAAGAAAGAAATGTTGTGGCAGCAATCATGAAAGTTTCAAAATGGCCTTGGAAGGATGAGAGGCCATATATGAAAAACAAAGCAACATATCACCTAATCAATGACTCAAAAAGCAGATGCACTTGACATGAAGCCATCTTTAAATGTCAAGGTCTCAGCAATAATTTTAAATAAGAACCTTGAAAGCATTTCCCACAAAAGCACCTTATAAGAACACAAATGGACAAACTCTTCAGCAGCATACAGCATTCCACATAATAACAAAAAGTACAAGAAATATTCTTGAAGCTGAAATATGTCTGACATTCCAACAGTAGACATGCTCATACAAAGTAATAAAAAAGAGTAAAGATTTAAGAGAAGACAGATGATTCCAGCTGAAGAGCTGAGTGGAACTTTCATGGGAATCAACAAGACTAACTTTCACAAAACAAATGACCCTCTCCTCTGAATCCATGTGGGCACAGACACTTGAATGATCCTGGAAGGTTGATACATTTGGAGTTGATGCCGCAAGTGTTGGGACGACCACATTCATTTATGTCAAGACACTCTTGATTGGGCAGTCCTGTGTAGCCTGCTGGACACTCGCATTTAAAGCTACCAGGTGTGTTCACACATTCTGCATTCCCTCCACATGGGCTAGTACCATTGGCTTTCTCACATTCATTAATGTCTGTTAAAGGTGTAAGTTACACAAAAAAAAAGAAAACCATTTCAGGCTTATTGTGCATCTTATTTACAAGAGCATTGAATTAACCTCTTTTCATTTTTGGATTTGTGCTTATCTATGTTGCTAATGGGTTGGTATGTTAAACCTGCAACTGAAAGTCTGCCATGACAAATGGCATTAATTTTTAAATACAAGGCTGCTTGGTTTGTTGTCACTCCAGGCATAGAGAAGTTTGATTGCTACAAATCTGACTGTTTGAAATTTATACTAATCTGTTTCAAGTTACTGAGATGCAGAATACATTTCAGCAGACTTTCAACCCTCTGTAATCCTAGAATGGTTTTCTGAGTATGATTCCATTTAATGTTGGACTACAGAGTAACTCTTTTTCAAACACTGCTTATGCAAGTTATATATAATTTCTTATTTGCCCTAACCATATATTTGAAGACAGAAGTGTTAGGAGTCTTCACAAATGTATCTTCTTTGTATTGTCATATTCTTGCATACGTTGATACGATTTGCGTACAGCTTTAAATGCAATTCCAACAGAACCATTTCTTGACTGGCATACTTCTTACTGAGCATGCTAAATCCAAAAACCAAAAGGGTAATTTCAACCGTATATGGAAAAAGACAAATAATAATGTATCATGAAAATTACCAATAGGTTTTCTTACTCTTGTTGTGTGGCTTTCTACATAAGGATGAATCACAACTTGCATTCAATGAATGAGTGAGTGGAACACATAATACATTTCACAGTACAGCATTAATATTAAGTACAAACACAGTGCTTACTTTGTAAGATAACTACTAACGGAATATTGTCATGTTTAACCCTTTAAACCTTGAATTAAATCCCATCTGCTATTTGCTGGCATTATTAGCTCACCATTTTCTCCACGTTAGCAGGATAATGGTTAAATCATTACCCCTCAGGCTTCTAATGTCATATGTATTTGGAGCGCATATTCTTGATGTTTCTAGATCACACACAACGACGCACCACAGTCGGTATGACTCCTCTGGACGAGCGATCAGCTCGTCGCAGAGACCTCTACCTGACAAGACACGACACTCACAACAGACAAATATCCATGCCCCCGGTGGGA
>Ga0268261_10001323_pt1 | contig 16881 bp, 11 predicted proteins | sample TergutNc150P1_FD_190353 | JGI IMG/M metagenome (GOLD analysis project Ga0268261, IMG submission 190353) | Nasutitermes corniger P1 segment gut microbial community from laboratory colony in Florida, USA - Nc150 P1 (SPAdes) (version 2) | ecosystem: Host-associated > Arthropoda: Insects >...
GGCTATCCAGTTTTTTATCTTCATTTGGCAGATGTCCTGTTTGATGTTATCCTCCCATCTGTACTTGGGTCTTCCTTGTGATCTTTTGGTTAGAGGTTTCCAATTAAATATCTTCTTAACTGTTCTGGTACCTCTTATTACACTTGTACATGTACCTCATACATATTCAGAAGCAACAATAATTTTTAAGGAAAGGCAAATATAAAAATTTAAGCCGTTTGCAAGAGAGAGTAACTATTATGAGCAAATAGAGAAAATGCTCTTTACCAACAAAATACTATTCCGAAAACTTAATTAAAGAAGAAGTCTGACAAATAAGATGACAGTGTCCGAACGGGTGTAAATTGATACGGTAAATATAAAATTGCAAACTCATGTTAACTGAGGAAAAACATATGATCACTGCTGACGAAGCGAATTAAGTGTCGCAAAGCGTGTGACTGGTGAATGGTAATAAGGTGTAGAAAGGTAATTTGTAATTCCAATAAACCCGTATTTTTAAGCCGTGCGATACGAATATAACGATGAGATTCGTGTGTAGTTGGTGCTCGTGGTTCTGTAACCCGTGCCAACGATACTACTCTCTTCACGTCGAGAATCGTAACAGTACACTAACTGAATAAAAATGCAACTATACTCGTACATGAACAAGTTAAGAAGATTACGTATAACGTAACACTGATGCGCGTTCGAATTTTTGCGTATTATATTTTAGTTGTGTCATACAATATAGTCCACTGGGGTAAAAACTTTTATTTAATTTTTGCAACTTTATATTATGCTCTGCCAAATCTTTTTTCTATAAATTTCTATAAATTTTGAAGAAATCCTTTTTCGTGTCCATAAACATTCTGAAGAGCAAAATAAGGTCTTGGATTGTTTCCTAAATTATTATGCATTACTGTATTACTATTATTAATAAATATTATAATTATATGATATATGCATAGTATAATTATTATATTATATTTATAATAAGGTTCTCCTCGAGGAATGCGATAGGGAAGAAAATTTGGAAGTAACTGGAGCTGCTACTACTTCCTGTTTCAAAAAAAGATTGTAAAACTTTTGTGCAATATCATGTATTCGCCCAGTCACCGCCAGGCCCGCGACCCAGTGACAAATATCCAGTCAACACTTCGCACCACTCCCAACTTGTGTAAAAATGTTTCACTCGCAGTTTTATTTGGTAGCAACGGTAATTCCTGTACATTCTTTATAATCAGTCAGCTATGTGTGTGTGTGTGTGTGTGTGTGTGTGTGTCTGTGTGTGTGTGTGTACATACATTCTGCACAATATAGGGAAGCTTGTCGGACAAAAGAATTAAAAAAGAATTGGGACAGCAGTGCATGCCGCAGGCCAAGGAAATATTTCTGCGTGCCATTTTGGACACGCGTGCCATAGGTTTGCCAGCCTTATTATAGAATATTATTACTCTTATTACGCTTTGTTACTACGTTTATTTGAAGAAATAATTTAAAAAATTCTGTATTTCTTTTTACCAATGTGCAATTTGGCCCTTGCCTTTTTCTAGAGCAATTTGATTGATGGCACCACACCACAGTTTGAGTAACAAGAAATGGAATACAGCTGTTTTCCATCCTTTTTTTTTTTTTTGAGTTTCATTTCCGCTGTGGAGTACGGAAGTTTCATAAGTTTCCACCACTTTTGATGTGATTTTTAGGCACTTCGCAAAATTGCAAAAATCTACTAGCAGCTTCGTCATGTCTGTCTGTCTGTCCATCCGTCCGCAAGCAACAACTCGGCTCCCACTGGACGCGTTTTCATGAAATCTGATATTTGAGTATTTTTCGAAAATCTGCCAAAAAATTGAAGCTTCATTAAAATCCAACAAGAATAGCGGGAACTTGTGTATGTACATTTATGATAATATATCGCTTTTTCTTAGAATTGTAAATGTTTCGCACAAATGTTGTAGAGAAAATCAAAACACACATCTTATGTTCAAAAACTTTTTTTCCAAAAATTGTGCCATTTATGAGATAATGTGGAAAAATATAGTACAGCCGAGCAGATGACGATATAATACGGAGCATACGCTTTGCGTGCTGGATAATTAAGGTTACAGACACCCAATCAGAGTATAAAATACTTACTGTTTTTTCACTACAACAATGGTTTTTCGAACGCGACACGACGTTACGTTACACGTGCATTGGCTGTCTTGTTCACTTTTCCGAACATCATGTTTTTTAAGGTGTTAGTTCAGGGTAAAATTGTGACGTAAAAAGTTGTCCTACTATTTCATTTGTACAAACGTTGCTTCCATGCAGAAATTTATTGAGCTTTTTGAACAATGTTACAGATTTTAAGTCACATCAAGCAACAAATATATTCTTTACATTCATAGAAGATTCTTAGAGAATGTCCTGCAGTGCATGCAGTGCATTATTAAAGCTGCTAATTGTGTTAATTGTTGTTAACTGTATTATATTTATTAAAAGTTTGCACCAGGAACTAAAGAAATGTAACTAACAGCTTCACTAACCCACCTTCTGGGAACCAGTCTTTGGGGCGCTAAAATGGTCCGAATTTTAACTACCACATTTAATGAATTATTTATGGGACAGAAGTAAGGGTTGGGCTAAGATAGATCCTGATTCATACCAGCAGCATTTACTCATGCACAACCATTGTCATAAACCTGTATGTGTAAAGTAAACCCTGATATTTACTTAAAATTAATATGCTGCTTGTTTTTGTGGCAAGACAAGAAAGAAACTTTATGATATTGTCATCAAGAAAAAAAATCATCAATTTGAAGAACCTGGACTCAAATCTAATTCCCTTATAAGAAGTTTAAAAGCGCCGTTATATTTTGTGGAGGTGATCTACTTCCGAAAGAAAGTAAAACTCCCCGCAAATAGAAACATATTAATATTGTCACCTATGTTGTACGCTACATAAAGTAGGACGTGAAGATAAACGCACCTACATGCATAAACCATTCTTTTTATATAGAGGGTGTACTGTATAATGTGTGTCAGACTTCAGGATGTTATTTTATGAGTCGGCTAACACTGAGTAAATACTGTATATAAACATATCGCGGATTATCAAACCTGACATCGCTACGAGAGTTCTAATATTTTAACGTACTGTATGATTCTGCATTTGGAGGGAAACCCTGAGAGAAAGAAACCACTTGGAAGATCCCGACGGATGTGGGGTGATAATATTAAGAGAGATTTTCAGGAAGTGGGATGGGGGGGGGGGCATGGACTGAATTGATCTGGCTCAGGATAGGGACAAATGATGGGCACTTGTGAAAGTGCTAATTTACCACGGTGTTCCAAAAAAAGCGGGGAATTTTTTGACTAAATGAGAACCGATTAATTTTTCAAGGAGGACTCTGCTCCATAGAGTAGCCAAGGTACGGTGTCATTTCTTGTGAACTAGCGTCCGTCTTATTCCCACCTCTGGCAAACACTGCTCCCTTTCAGTTGTCTTCCGAGACGCGCAGAATTGTGACCACAGATCGGGATAAATCACTATAAACATTAATCAGTGCCACATATCTTAAAATTGACGTTATTTGATATTATTTAAAGAAAATTGACTTTTATTTTTCGTATTGTAACATAACTGCCCTAACTAACACAACTAACTCAGTAACGTAAATGAAAATTGTTACTTTTCTTTCGTGGTATTATGCCTACAGTACGGCGAGACTTAATTGCTGCCTTTGTTTTGTGGCGTTACCTTTAATTAATTTCTTTGTTGCATGGTGTTATGTGACCAATAATGTTTTATTTGTTACTATATGATAAAATATGAGTATTGCATAATTGTCGGTTAAAACTATGTACGCACATAAAATGCCTCTAACGGTGTAACGGTTGATAATGGGCATATGTTGATATAGCAGTTCGTACTCAAAGTGACTCGTAATAACATCCTGGATTTTGGCACACATTAGACAGAACATCCTGTATAAGAGACATTATCTAACTCTGAATAACAATCTTGGCATCTTATGTAACAAACATTAAGGTGAGTGGGGTATGAGGCCTTCGCTCTACTGTGATGTCGCCACCTGGGCTGGTGGTTCGTTATTGACCTTTCGAGGAAACCTTCCCATCTTCAAGGATCAATCAGTCGACTACTTGACTTTTGAAGATGGGACCGATAGGTTGTCCCGAAACGTCGACAACCAACTGCAAACCTAGGCCGCGTAACATCCCAGAAGAGCAAAGGCCTAAACTATAACGCGGCGGAAGCTGGAAATCTCGTCAGTGGTATGCAAGGAAATGGTTTGTCAAAGGGAATACTACAAGGAGAACCAGATTGAGGGCAAATAAAGATGGATGGATGGAGAATTAGGGAGTATGAGAGACCATGGACTGACATAAAGTGATACTGGAGACAAGGACAAGTGGAGAAACTTCGTTGTGGGTGAAAGAAAACTGCTGTACAGCGGACAAGGCTTGGACGAATGAATGAATGAAGAATTAATGAAATTTGGTAGGCGTTATCAAAGAAGCGTAGGTAGCTGTGGTTACCCATTGCGTTAGGAGCCGGGTTAGCGTAGTAGGTAGAGTGACTAGGCGATAGGCTGGATAAACGAGGAATCGTGGTTCGATTCCCGATTTTTATTTTCTCCAACGGATCCGCACTGGTTCTGGGACCAACCTAGCCTCATACATAATAAGTACCTGTGGCGATTTTCCCGGATATAAAGAGGCAGAAGTGTGAAGCTGACGACTGCCCTCCATCTAGTGCCAAGGATAATAATGACTGGAGCTCTGCCTCCGCTTTTCCAGCTTCATTCTTGGCTTTCGCGGGGATAACTTTATCTTACAACTGAGTTCAAAGCAGCGGGTAATTTAACAAATACAAGTGTTCTTTATTTTTATGTAATATATAGATTTTACTGAAAGCTGTTTCTTGTTTCCTACTTATGTACAGCTTTGGGGAAAAAGTATCTGATGTTATTCGTTTTTAGTCGCCCTATTCTAAATTTCTAAGAAGATGAAGCCCGAAATGGCTGTTTCGTGTCGTGGATACTTCACCGCTGTCTTTGTGCCATACTCATAGTTCAGAGCAGTTCAGTGTTGTGGCAACGCTGTAGACTCCTATTCGGGAGTCACCACGTTCGAATACCTGTCTGCTTTCCGCTCATAATATTCGTGAGGAATTTTCATTTTGAAACTCGCCTGGTGAAAGCCGGCATATAATAAAGAGTAAAACCCCGGTATAGCTCCACTGTTCTTCCACCGCAGTTCGTGGTGGCTTATCGAGTGTCGCAGTAAATCGAAATACTACATAATAGGGCTTTCTTTTCACAGATTTTCACGGGCGGCACTATATCGGGGTTGACTGCATTCAATTTGGTCTGTAGCATGACACGGTGTCGTTAGGGCTTTTTAATGAAACAAACAAAACAAGCATTAACATTTAAATACGCAATCAGTAATTTCCTTAGCAGGGAACCCTCTTTCGAGGACATCTTATCTTATCGATGGATACCACAGAGTGACAGCTTTCCTCTTTCTTACTGTAATGTTCTCTATAAAATCTGGCCATTCGGCCGATGTATTATTTTTTTTTATCCTGTCCCACAAAATGCTATGGAGTACCTTAAGATTTACAAGGAGCGCTGATTTTTACATACTTTCTATCCATCATTCATAATCTCTCATTTAGTAATGCAACAATAAGATAACAAAAAATATCTAATGTCAAGACCGTAGAGAGAGAAGGCCGTTTTGCCGTCACGGTCTGTCGGTATTGACACATATTTGATATTATAGACAATTTATCCTGTGAATAAGGAAATATCATACACTTTCACGTTGAAGTAGTAGCTTGTCGCGAAAGGGGGTCGAGAATGTAACGTATTATTACAAAAGTTACATGGCAGGTAGGTAATACGCGGACCACGAGGATTGGTGTTGTAGGTACCAGACTACATGGGGTCATAACCAGGACACCATAACACGACCCTTCCCTTCTGCGAAGACCTAAAATCCTAAAGGTTTCCCTAAGCTAGCTAACTAAACAGATAATTCCATGGAGCAGAGCCTTCCTAATCCTTCTTCTGCTATTCAAGAAATTCCCATCATTTTATGGAACCCAAGTGGTCATTACCGTTTACACAAGAATCCACCATTATCCCTATCTTGAGCCATATTAACCCTTACCCCGCTAACGTGGAGAATAGGGTGAGCTCCTAATAATGCCAGAAAATGCCGCTAATGTGGAGAATAAGGTGAGCTCCTAATAATGCCAGAAAATGGTAGATGGGATATAACTGGGCGTTTAAAGGGTTAATCCAGTCCACGCCCCCATCTTATTTCTTTAATTTCCATTTTAATGATATTCTACAATCTACACCTACGTCTTTTAAGTGGGCTCTCACCCTCAGTTTCCGTACCAAAACCCTACATGCATCTCTCCTCTTCCCGTACGTTTCATATGAACCGCCCATCTCATTCTTCTTGATTTGATCACCCGGGTAATATTTGGTGAGGATTACACGACATGAAGCTCTGATTTGTGCAATTTTCTCCATTCCCCCGTTGCTTTCGCCCACTTAGGTCCAAATATCTTACTCGGCATCATTTTCTTGAACACCCTCGGCCTATTGACAAAGTTTCACGCCAATATAACAACGGGCAAAAGTTATAGTTCTGAATGTTTTAATCTGTATATTTTTGGATAGCAAACGAGAAGATGGAAGATTCTGGACCGCAGGTTAGCAGACATTGCCTCAGTTTAATCTTATTTTCTTCATGAATGAAATTTTGATTTGTTATGCTTGTTGACAAATATTTTAAGTTTGCCTCATTTTAAAAGGATCACATATCATGTACAAAAACCTAGTTTACAATAAAAGAATTTCCATATTTCGTAAGTTTTTACACATGCCTTCACAGGTGCTGAATGTAGGCTGCTTGGCAACACGACACACGCCTATGCAGTAGGCAGTTTCAATGTCATGTCACAGAATACATGGAATATCCAGGACACCTCTCCTTAGAACGTTCTGGATTCTGTCGTGCGTTCTTCTATGGGCTAGCGGAAAAATAATAAACTTATACCTTATACCTATGCGGGCGTGGGAGAAACCTGAGTATTTTCTGATCTTATTGTATTAAGAGGAGAGCTCTCAATAGAAAATTTAAAAACTTCCCAATTTTTTTGTAGCCATCCTGACCTATTTACTTACCTAACTACCTTCTTGAGAAGCTAACAGTTCCTCAGCTAGTCAAGAAATTCTTTGCATTTTGTGGAACCAGAAGGTTCATTACCACATTCACAAGCGCCGGCCACCTGTCCTATCCTGAGCCAGATCAATCCAGTCCATGCCTCCCCATCCCACTTCTTAAAGATCTATTTTAATATTATCCTCTCATCTACGCCTAGGTCTTCCAAGTGATCTTCCCTCGCGTCTTTCCACCAAAATCCCACATGCCCTGCTGATATCATTCTTCTTGATTTGAACACCTGAATAATATTTGTTGTGAAGTACAGATCATAAAGCTCCTCCTTATATACAGGTATGCGCCGCATGACGACGTTTCGGTCAACAATGGATCGCATATACGACGGTGGTCCCATAAGATTATAACGTAGCTAAAATTTCTCTCACCTAGTGACCTCGTAGCGCAACGCATTACTCGCGTGATTGTGGTGATGCTGGTATGAACAAACGTACTGCGCTGCCAGTCTTATAAAAGTTCTCACACACAATTATGTACAGCATATAATATTTGATAATGAAAATAAACAACTATATTACTGGTTTATGTATTTACTGTACTGTACTATTTATCGTTATTTTAGAGTCTACTATTTCTACTAATTAAAAAAAATTAATGTACAACAGTATGCGCGTTAGTCTTACAATCATCTGCCTTTACTTGCCTTTCTATGAATGGGCACAGTTGCAGAAACCTAATTCCATGAAGATATGAGCTTCTTCCACAGTGACAGCAAAACAGATCTAAAGGTACGGTGTGACTACTGCATAAAATTCCAGCTAATCGAGGGTGCCTAAAACGTTTTTAGTAGACTTACTGCTGTGTTGCATGTTACTGCCCCAAAACCCCTACAGAGTACCCCAGCACTACAAGAGGCACGTCTGTGGGCCCTCCTGTAGCTGTAAACATCGAGTTTTGTGGATATCTCCGAAAACATTTCTGGTCAACAGTTAAGTTCGCTTCGTTGGCCAGCGTTTGATATTTCAACCTACAGTGGAGTCCAGTGCAAGCGATAAACAAAGCAAGCTGTGTCTGCAACCGTATTAGTCGCTGAGAGAACTGCGCAGTTGTTTTGTGTTGATATACAAATTAGGGTTTGTGGAGGGGTTTAGGAGGCGGAGGGGGTCCATTCTGGCTTACCAAAACTCAGCAGTACTGTATACAGCATCGGACAGGAGTGACCTAAAATTCCCCAAACTTCGACACGCTGTTTGCGACCACTTTATAGACCGTTCGGCATCTCGTGTTGTTTAGTTCATCATGGCCCCTAAGCGTAAAAAATCCACTGCTAATGTTGCCAGTAAGAGGTAATGTCGAGTGATTGACCTGGAAACGAAGTTAAAAGTGATTAAGGACTACAAAAGTGGAAAATCAGTGATGGTTATTGCTTGCCAGTCAGGCATGTCCCATTCCACCACAGCTACGATCTTGAAGAACAAGAACAAAGTGAGTGAAGCTGTCAAAGCATTGAAAGCAACGAGACGAACAAAAATTCGAGAAGGACCTATATCAGATATGGGGAAACTTCTAATGACCTGGACTGAATACTAGACACAGAAGCGTATTCCTCCCAACACCATGTCGATCACGACCAAAGCAAAAATTGTTTTGTCACGTTGAAAGAAAAGGCTGGAACTGACTACGATGTTGAATTTACTGTTAGCTCTGGGTGGTTTAAAAGATTCAAGGATCGTTATTCATTACATGATGTGTAAGTGAGTGGTAAGTCTGCGAGTGCTGATGTAAAGACAGCTGAAGAATTTTTGGAAACTCTAGACAAGCTGATTGTGGAGGAAAATTACTTGCCAGAACAAATCTTCAATATGGATGAAACCTCCCTATTCTGAAAACGGATGCCTGAAAGGACTTTCATCCTTAAGGAGGCCAAGTCAGTGCCAGATTTCAAGGCTTTTAAGGACAGGATAACAGTTTTGCTTGGGGGCAATGTTGCAGGCTACAAATTAAAAAAAACCCTTTGTGATCTGGCACAGTGAGAACCCTAAGGCATACCAATAAGCACACACTGCCAGCGTACTACAGGAGCAATAAGAACGATGACCCAGCTCCTCTTCCAAGTTGCCCCCCCCCTGAATTGTTATGCCAGCGAAATGGAGAAGTATTCTTTTGAGAATTGCATACGTTTCAAGATTTTGCTTATTCTTGATAATGCTCCCGGACATCCTCCTTTTGTTGGTGATCTTCATTCCAATATCAAAGTAGTGTTTTTCCCTCCACTTACCACCTCTTTGATCCAACCAATGGATCAAGTATTTACAGTAAATTTTAAGGTCTACAGCCGGAGGAGGGTCTTTGCCCAGGCTATTGCTGCAACTGAGGAAGACACTGAGAAGACACTAATGGGATTCTGGATAAATTACAGCGTCTATGACTGCATCAAGAACCTTGTTTGGGCTTGGGGTGATGTCACCAACGAGTGTATGAATGGCATCTGGAAGAATACACTTACGAGGTTCGACCATGTTTACAACGGATTTGCCAATGATAAGAAGGTTGCAAAAATCAGCAAGGCTGTAGTTGAGATGGCAAGCAACTTTAACTTGGGTGTGAATGAAGATGACATTGAGGAGCTCCTAGAGGCGATTCCTGAGGAACCGACTGATGAGGAGTTGTTGGAACTGGAACAAGAACGCATAGCTGAAGAAGAAACAAGGGAAAAGGAAACTGCAGGAGAAGAAAAAGAAGAACCCCTAAGAAAATTCACAGTGAATGGTTTGGCAGAAGCTTTTGCAGACCTCAACAAGTTCCTTAAAAAGTTTGGAAACATGGACCCCAACACCGGAAGGGTTTCTTTAATAGAATGTTCATGGCTTATTATCTGCTTACAGGGAAATCTATGATGAAAAAAGAAACAAACCAAGCAAACCACCATGGACATATTTCTGAAAAGAATGATACCTCCTCAAGGTGAGCTTCAGGCAGGTCCTTCGGGACGTATTCCAGAAGTAGGCATTGTTAACATAGGAGACGACAGTTCCATGGAAGCTATTGCCCCTGAAGACCCTCCAGTGGGACAAGATGTGGAAGTGGAAGACAGTGATATTGATGATCCTGACCCTGTGTATGTCTGACCCCAGTCTAATGTGTGTTTGTGTGTTAGTTTTTAACAAAAAAGTTTAAAAAGTAAAATAAAATAACTGACTCACCCAGAGCAACTTCCAGTCCTACAAAATCCATTCGTGGTAAGTGCCTGCCCTATGCAGGTGTACCATTTTTTATCTTTTATACCGTATTTATACCGTACATTTTCTATGTTTAGATATGTTTAGATACACAGACACTTACTACTGTGTTACAGTTTCCTACAGTATTCAGTACAGTAACATGCTGAACAGGTTTGTAGCCTAACAGAAATAGTCTATACTATATAGCCTAGGTCTGTAGTAGGCTATGCTATCTAGGTTTGTGTAAGTACACTCTATGACGTTCGCACAGCGACGAAATCACCTAACGACGCATTTCTCAGAACGTATCCCCGTTGTTAAGCGATGCACATCTGTAGTCTTCCGCTTTCTTGTTAACTCGTCCCTCTTAGGCCCTAACATTTTCTTCAGCACCCTCTTCTCGAACAGCCTCCGTCTATGTCCCTCCCTCAGTGTGAAAGACCAAGCCTCACACCAACACAAAACAATAGACAAATTATAGTTCTGTATATCTCAATCTTTATATTTTTGGATATCAAACTGGAAGACAAAATATTTTGCACCGAATGATAGCAAGCATTCCCTGATTTCAATACCCTCTTAATTTCTTGATCAATGAATCTATAATTTGTTAGGGTTGTTCCAAAATATCTGAAATATTCCGTCATTTCAAAGGATATTACTTATCTTTATGTTGTGACTTTCCTACATACTGGACTCAAGACACGATCATATACTTAGTTTTCTCAGCATTTACTTCTAGACCAATCTCCTTACTAGCGACAAAAAAGGCTTCTGCATTTTTCTTTATGGCATGTATGCTTCCATCCAATATATTAACATTTTCAGCATAAACTAGAACCTTATGCGTACCATTTAATTTAAAGCCCTCCTGGCTTGCTTGGACTTTCCTAATGGCATATTCTAAAACATAGTTGAAGAAGAACTGGTGATAATCTAGGCTGGTAGCCTTCTTAAAATAATTGATGTCCCTATAAAAGTCTCTGATATTCGTGTTCTTAATGCTAGTTTCAAGTTAATTAATTTTAGTTTTCATATATGCCCTCTTTTCACCTGGCATATCTACTGGCTTCACGTCTTACATTGCTCGGATTATCTACATGACTTCGGTTTGGATTCTGTAACCACTGCATTTTAGCCTGCTTTCTTTGGTCTAGAAATTGTGAACATTCTTCATCATACTACGGCTTTTGCTGCTTTTCTTCATAGCGTCCTAGACCTCTTTAGCTGAGATTTTTATGTTGTCTTCAATGGTTTACCCAGCCCTATTTATGTCCTCGCTATCACTCTTAAGTTCTCAAAAGCTGCAAAACTTTTTCAGGGTTTAATCTGATCCTATTTTTTAACTTCCAACTCAGATTATTGAGACTGAATCTCTCCACATCAAACTTCTGTGCTGCTTGTTTATTTACCGACAACCTTTCCGCAACGTTTGCAACCACCAGATAACGATGTTTCATTGTCAGTTCCCCTGAAAAAATGTACCTCGAGTAAACATGCGTGCCATCAATCTGTTAGTGATTCTTCAAATCAGGAGAGGCCCACGTGTGTTTGTAAAAATTTCGATAGGGGAACATCTAGATATTTTTGATGTGGAAACGTTTAGTGCAGTAACACCATTTTTATTAATATCCCCATGTAAACTCTCATTCCCAATTTTAAGTTTGAAAATAGCCTCTCTCCAAAATTTTGCATTAAATTCTCCCAACTGAAATTTTATGTGGCACTTAGGAAAGTAATCGGATATCTGTTCTAATTCCTCATAACACCTGACCTTTGACTCACCACTTTTCTCATCCTTTGGTGCATGCACTTTCAGAACAGTGATATTACACTAACTACCTCTCAGCAGTAAACGAGTATATGGCATCCTATCACTAACAAACACTACTCTCTTAGCTGCTGCTTCTATTCTCTGTTGTAGAAAAAAAATCATGCCTCTAATTCTTGAATTTCATTTTTTTTTCTATAGAAAGAGGCATAATCCTCTGCACGTACAATGGCTACCTTGTCCAATTTAACTCCCTGTACCCCCAGTAAATCTAATCTGTACCTCACTAATTCTTTGGCCACTATCGTGACTGCGACCTTTACAGGCTCCTCACATTCTACATGATAAATCTCGTGCCATTTTGCACTGCTTTCTTCGTACTAAAGAATCAGTCCAAGTGCGAGGCTTTGTGAAATGTTTCGTAACACAGTAATTAGTTATTCGACATTGTTTGTTTTGCGTAGACTATATACAAAACAGCAACTTACACTAGGCCAAGCTGGGTCCATTTTATAACCCTTGATTCTACATTTAAACTGTCACAGATTAGGGCTATATAACCCATGGTCTAAAAATAAAGGAGCGTATATTATTAAGATAATTTTTACACTTCCTCGCTAAAAATATATTAAAACTTTCAGGAATAAAAGAGGCTGAATTATTATACAGAATTTGTAGACACTCTTTAATCTTTTGCTTGGTCTGCGTAACTCTTTCTAGTAATTTGATGCTTCAGCGAAAGAAATCTTCATATGCATTAAAATCTTTGACAGTCCTCTTTCTTTATTTCTTTCTTTGTCTCTTTTGTTTCTGGGTGAAATTGTCACGTAGATTTAGGTTGCCTGTTATGGTTACAAAGTATTGCAACAGTAATATGTAACAATAAACGACAGCAACTACGAAAAAAAACCTCTCTGCTTTACCTGTACGCTACTCTGTTCGACAACTCGCTTCGTAATATCCTATTCAGGAATACTTCAAGGTACTGCTGGCCGTATAACATGTCGTATATTGAACTACTTCAGACAGCAGTACGGACAACGTAGTGACACTAAAGTTGTTTCAAAATACGTAATCATTAATATCCGCAACCCCCGTTCACAGCTTTCTTTATACGTTAGAGGGACCTACACTGGAACTCTTCAACCAAACGTCTACGAAAAGAGTTGATGTTGTCCCGTCCACGTACTTGAGGTAGGTATGGGGGGGGGGGGGGAAGAATAGAGTTGTATCTTCCCTCATTCGTAAAGTCTGCTCTAGATATGAGTGGTCAACTTCACGCCCTGGTGGCGTTACTTTTGGCCAAAGACAACGGTACCCATTGAATAGGAAGCTAGGTCGTTCCCAGAGTCCATCTAGATGGTTTGGAGAAGCGAAAGATCTCTTACCTCTGCCAAGAGTCAAACCCTGGACCGTCCAGCCCATAACGTAGTCACTCGTAACGACTACGCTATCTTGGCTCCAAAGAAGCACAACATTATTTTTGACATTGCTCCTATCTACATCATCCACATTCGTTATATTCTAATTGCGTATGATTATTTCGTTAAATATAGGCCACAATAAGAGCCAAAATTGTACTCAGGTAAGTGTAGATTTTCTTGAGATAAAATTTATCTTGTAATTGTTTTTAACCCGTGGTAATTTATGACAGAAGAGTAAGTAACATTAGGCCCTCGCATCCAGAAATAATGCACCTTTACATTCTTGCTGTAATCATATTTATTTGCTTTTCAACAACGAGTGTGCATAACATTTTTTGGCCACAAGTGTTAAAGAAATTCTTAGGCTTCTACAAATATTCGCTATACCAACAGAGCTGAAGTCAATGCAAGTATTACGACTTGGAGAACACGGATGGAATATTCTTGAAGAGGAACTTCAGCGCCAGGCAATACCTACTTGTTTGCCTTTACCCATTTAACTCAACGAGCACATCATAAAAATCAAACTTTGTACCGAATGTCATTCGATACACAGCATTTCGTGAAACACAGTGGCCCCTCTCTTTTCGACCTCAACCACACTCTGACGTAACCCTCGCCACCTTATTGATACACGCAAGGGCGCAGACGAAAGTTGCGTTTCTTCACATAATGCACCATGCGTGTTCAATTGGTCCTAATGGATCCACTTTCATTTAACTAAAAAGTCGTTCAATCAAAAACACAACAATATATCCAGTAATGTAAAGTTTGCTACATGTTTCGGTTACAAGTAACCACCATCAAGCAGACATTTCAGTAAATGGACATGACATGTTCAGTGCTTACAGTATGTGAACAGTACGAACGCGGTCAGTGGTTAGTGGCGGTTACAGAGTAACAAGTAATAGTGGAAATTGCGTAACTGATGTGTTATCGGTTCTTCTGCACTGGGATATTACCAAGCGGCAAGAAGCACACAACGGCTACATTGGACCGGTCTGATAAAGTTTACTACGGGTCTGATAACGCGATAACACACGCTGGTACAAGTTCGTCTCTACTCTACAAAACTTGATTCCACATTATAAGAACAACTAGAGTGTCTACAATCGACAACAGATATAATCATTCCAAAAAACAGCACAGAGTTCGAAAACATACAAACGTACGAAACAAAGCGTTTTGCAATAATAAAACAGCTCCAATACGTACCGCGTGTGACACTTTCATTAAATAAGCCCCCCTCCCCGTACCCCCAAAAGACGGCATAGTGATGTGCACATTAGAGCATCCGATTTTAAGGAACAGAAGAACATACCAAAGTGTTAAAAGTGTTTTAAATTCTTATATATATAAAACTATACATCTAATTGATAAGTGCATCAGTCTTTCAAGACGCATACATGCTGAGTGTTGAAGTTTTTAAGATTTTAAATTTTAACTGGTATACCTACATTGATAGGTTCATATATAATTTCAGAAAATACATTAGTTAAGATATTAAATACTGAGCAGTTTACTAATCTAAATGTCTGAAATTCTACACAGCAAGTGTAAACAATATGAGATCCCATACTGTAAGCACTGAACATGTCATGTCCATGTACTGAAATGTCTGCCTGATGATGGCTACTTGGAACCGGAACATGTAGCAAACTTTACATTATTGAATATGTTGCTGTGTTTTTGACTGAACGACTTTTTAGTTAATACTACAGCATAACGGGATGGCTTCTATCAAACACTTTCATTTGTCACACTTGCATTTCTGCGGAAGAATTTGCGTTATTTTAATTGCTTTTGATGTCCAGAGAGGCTGAGGGGTTCACCTAGCCCCGTGCTGTACCGATGGCCAGATTCCAAGCGGAATGCAAATGGTAGCTTAAAAATACCTAAGGTTAGTACGCCTACGTTAGATGTAAAAAACCAACATACAGCACTCCCTAACCCATGTTGTTTACTGTGCATGCTGGTATAATAATGACTTTCATTTTGTTAAGGACGAAAGAACCGAAGCGTAAGACCATGATTTGGAGATGTCTAAGTACCAAGTTTACACATTAAAATTTTGAGTAAACATTGCCTTAGGCAAATTTAACATTGTACGTCTTCCACACGACTGTATTATATTAATAAAGAATAAATACCATTTTTTGCACTGTAATGTATTATTTATTTGTTGCTTAGTTCTCCTAGATGTTTCAGCCTGAATTAATATGCCATCTTCAGGGAGACTTCTATAATATGTGCAGGATTTGTTTCAATATAAATATTGGAGTTTTTACATATGATTAAAATCGGTGTTGTAGTAGATTATGGTTAAAATACCATAAAGTTATAATAAGTACAGTGTGCAGTACAGTACAAAATTATAACATTTATATGTAGTGTCCAAACATCCGATTCGGGTTTTCTTTGTACGTTGCAAGTTAAGAAATCGGATGTTCGGTGTGCGTATGCACCATGCATGGCCTATTAAGTCAGGCCGAAACATGTCGGAGAACAAACCAACAAATAAATAACAGAGTGCAACACGTTGGTATTGAATCTGTGCGAATATTGCCTTAGGCATTTATATTGATACACAAGAACTAAGTACCCAGAAGTCTTAGCAGTTTTTATGTTTCGAATTTATCTTTTTTAACACTTCTCCAACATGTTTCGACATAGCAGCCAACGTCAGGTAGATTATCACAAAGGCATTTTTGGGCAGAAATCGAAGTTTTAAAATATCCCTACAAATTGTATGCAGGAAATGTCATAATTTAAGTTAAAACATAATAAAAAAAAATATTCATTAAAGTATTTGTGTACTTTGTTGTCGTGTATTGCTGAAATTTACACAATGCACTCTGCAAAACGTGCAGTCTTTTAGATCCGCCTTCGCCATTTGTCAAGACTTGTATATTTTTGGGACTGACGAAGTTGTGCACATTATGGACTTACACTTGTTAGTGTTCAGTCATGCTTTAAGGGCAGGAACGTGAAATAAGATATTGTATGTTTAACTTCCTGAACGCTTGGACGTAAACAGAGAAACTGAAAGTACTACATTCTAACAATTCAATTGGTGCTCGCCGAAGCGGTTAATTGGTGGTAGAATTGACAGAAAGAGGAAGGACCTAGATTAACCCTTAGGCGACTAACGTCATATATATATGGAGCACCCATTCTTGATGTTTCTAGATCACACACAACGACGCAGCACAGTCGGTAGGACTCCTCTGGACGAGTGATCAGCTCGTCGCAGAGACCTCTACCTGACAACACACGA
>Ga0268261_10001324_pt1 | contig 16880 bp, 13 predicted proteins | sample TergutNc150P1_FD_190353 | JGI IMG/M metagenome (GOLD analysis project Ga0268261, IMG submission 190353) | Nasutitermes corniger P1 segment gut microbial community from laboratory colony in Florida, USA - Nc150 P1 (SPAdes) (version 2) | ecosystem: Host-associated > Arthropoda: Insects >...
CTTCTTCTTCTTGCACTACAACTTCAGAGAAGTTTTGGCCTTCTCAACGAGTTTCTTCCATTTGGTCCGGTTTCTGATGCCGTCCTTCCAGTTTGTTATTTTCATCCTTGTTATATCGCTCTTTACATCATCCTCCCATCTGTTTTTAGGTCTTCCTAGCGATCTTGTTAGTGCGGGTGACCACTCATATACTTTTTTTACCATGCTGTTATCTGGCATACGATGTACGTGTCTGAACCAAGCTAATCTTTGTGCTTTGATGTAGTTTGTGATGTTTTTATTACCAGTCAGTCTGTTTAGTTCTTCGTTCGATTTAATCCGCCATGTGCCATCCTTTTCTTTAGTGGGTTCATAGATTTTTCTTAGTACTTTCCTTTCAAATACCCTTAGTTTGGTTTTTATGTTTTCTTCTAGTACCCACGTTTCACAGGCATATGTTACCACTGGTCTCACTAATGTTTTATACATCCGTAGCTTGGAATTCTTAGTCAATAGCTTACTTTTAAATAGATCTTGATTTGCATAAAATGCCTTGTTTCTTAGGGAAATTCTTCCCTTTATTTCTTCCTCAATTCAGTTATTTCCGTTCACAATTGATCCCAAATATTTGAATGATTTCACCTGTTCTAGGTGGGTTTGGGTGATGTCAGTTCCAACCATCTTATGCTGCTTCTTCGTACATCTTAGGTATTTCGTTATTTAAATACCCAGGGGCATCAACATGCCAGCCATTTGAAGGGTCCACAGCCCCTTCTTTCATGATTTCAGTAAAAAAATAATTATAAGGCGTGCCCAAGTGAAAGTGGGACTGATAAATTTATGCAAAGGTTTATTTAGTTTAAATGCACGTATATATTATAAATTGAAGAGTGATACATAGACAATATCTGTGTAACTGTCTACTGTCTACACATAATCTCCTTGTTGGTTGAAACAAGTGCCCCATTGGTCCACGAGACGATGGATACCGTCAGCGAAGAAAGTCTTGGGTTGCGTGCGGTCGTGGTATGTCCGCTGTACTCACACGTCCATGACGAAAATCACTACACCATCGGAAAACTGCAGTACGTGACATACACTCAGTCCCATACACATTCCTTATTCGATTGTAAATGTCGGTTCCACTAACACCTTCTGCCGACAAAAATTGGATTACTGCGCGCAGAGCCTGTTTGGAGGAATTCATGGCACGATCGTTAGCTGTTATCTCGCTTCTGCTTCAGTCAACAACACACTGCCGCTATCGAGTATATACCAAATTTCTCCTGACATACACTGTCATCTACCGGGGAAATCACAAAGTTCTACCGCTGGGAATAACGGCGCTCCAACCTCAGTCCCACTTTCACTTGGGCACGCCTTATATGTGCATATTTGTTATCAATATGCTCTAGAATTTTATATATTTATGTGACAAAAAAGTGTGAGTCATCTCCCGGTAGGCACAAGGAATTTTTCTTTTCATAAAAACCTCCAGAAGGGAAATGGCACCCAAACACCCACCTTCCCCAAGCGGCAGCTATGTGAAAAATGATTACCACCGTCTTGCACTGAGGTTAGAGAAGATCGGATATATAATTATACTCTTCGATCTGCCATCGTGTAATGCGCAGGACTAAGTTGTGTGTCTTGAAGCAAACATATAGTAGGAAATATAATAATTAATGTGATAGTATCTGCCTAGAACTGCATGATAAGGACAACCACATTTCTTATGGACACCTATACCATTGTACGGCTGCAGGATATACAAGATTTTTTATAGTTATCTCCACGACTTCCACGTTAAAGCTTAAAACTTTAATGGATATCTGTAATATGCAGCAGGAATATCTCAGTTTCGAAGCCTGCGCCTAAACATTCTACTTGATTTACTTAAAAGTAGATATTGTTTGAAAAGAAGAATTGTCGATTCAGTTCCATATAAATTCAGTTTCTCTTACGTTTCTTTGTCTCTAGAACTTCAATACGTTTTGTGTCCATGTGTAAATAAAAATTTGGACAGTAGTCCATAATTTAGTAGTGGCTTAGGAATAATCAGAAGGGTTTAACATCCATGATGAAGAATGTAACTTGCTATTTAACAGATAATTAGTCCTAAATGTTTCAAGAGAAATTTTGCGAAGCATAGATGTAATTACTAAGAAACTTTGCGATTGTTATAGCTTACAGCAACATAATAAAAGAATGAACCACATTTTTATGTTACGTGATTTACCTTTACTTCTCAGCGACTCAAACCGTATACAGAAAGAAGCTCATGTCTTGATTAAACGCGTCTTTACCATGAACTCACAGCTTTAATATGACCATTGTAACGGACATTGCTCTTCGTCTGGGGACTTCATGGAGTTTAGGAAACTGGATTTGCTTCCGTCGTCAGATAAGAAGAAGAAGTGATCATATTGTGTTTGGCCCTTTAGAAATCGTAAGAAAACTAATCAAGAAGAGTTGTTTGTAACAGTCCAGTCGAAGTGGGAATATTTTACCTTTTTGGACTTGATGATGGAAATAGGTTCAGTTTCTAAAATGTTCTTTTTAGAAGAAACCACGAAAATGAAAAATATCTAAAAATGTAGTTAGTCCATTGCGTTCTTTTTTAAAAGAACAAAAGAGAATGGAAAATATTCAAGAGTGTAGTTATGTCCATTGCAAAACATCATGGATAGGAATACCTAATTATCTCAGAGCATTAATTACCACGGTAAAGTTAAAGCAATTCCTGTACAAACCTGGAAATGCCCTTAAGGTCCCAGTAGGTTAAACCTCTCATATCTGCAAACAATCCGCTCGTAATTGTGGTAACTTTGCTATCCCTAAACACTACCCTCCATTTCCTCCAGAAAATATTTCTGGTACTCATATCTGTTAGAAGTTTATTCGACCCAAGTGGCATTTCGTGCCCGGAAGGATTATTTCAATGAAAATTTCCAATGAAACCATCGGAAATAACCATAGCTCTCAATGAAATACACCATTACAGTTAAACATTTAACAAATAATTGTTTTATTCCAGTTTTAACATACATTTTGACATCCAGTATGTGAAAGTATTGATATATATATATATATATATATATATATATATATATATATATAGTAAACACCCTCAGTTTAGTGACATTAACGTATTTAATCATAGCCTGCTTAGGGAGTCGTAAAATCAACTGAGTTGTGTCACAGTATTACCTAGATTTATCTTAAGTGCTTGTAAATATTACGTAAGCGTGGAAATAAAATTAGTTACTACACTGTGAATGTGCTCATACAACATGGCCCAAAAATGACTTGACAATAGAAGCAACGTATAGTGCCAATTGATTTCTGCGCTAGTGTAACCATTGTAGGCTAACAATTGATTTCAATTATGGTCTACGCCGATACCCCTACTTACCGAATTGCATTGCAATGACCACATATGTAATGACACCACCATAGATGGTGAGAAGGAGAGAACAATCAAGTTTGAGAAAACCGAAGGCGGTGAAATTCATCTTGCGGTGAAGCAGCTGCTGGGAAAACAGCTGTAGTTCTGCCATGGTATTTTGGTCGAACTCCGCCAAAAGTAACTTCTGTACTAACACAACTGTGTTCTCTACTTCGCTAGTTGCAAATTGACAAGGCACTGTAACACCGATCAGTTTGAAAGAATGTAGCAACTGCCATGCTGCCATGAGGCAGATAAATCTACCAGCCTTATCTGCATCCACAGCATGTATCCCCACTAATGTTGCAAGCATTAAATGGGAACACAAAGTCAGCTCAGCTGTGTTTAGGCCCAATTCTAATAAGAGTTGGAAATTGTACATGGAATTGATAAGTACACTAATGTCACACAGATCATCATACTGTTCCCTAGCACTGCGTATGTTCCTGTGTTGTGAAAGTTCAAATCGTAGCGGTCGATGGTGATTGACACTTTGAGACGAATCAATAAATGGTACTATTTTGTCACGATTAATTTCTGGTACACGTATTGCATTTTCCCTTACAAAGTTTTTAGGAACCGAATTCCATGATGCGGTGGTAAATACGAAAGCATTAGTGTCAGTTTTATTCGAACTTCTTAGAATGACAGAAAGGCTTGAATTTAGGGCTTTTATACGACTTATCAGCAAAAGAACAAGATCACAAAATTCAACGACGGGTTCTATGTTAATTAGTCGGTGAGGAAAGCTACTAACAATGTACCAGACACTGATTTTCTCCACAGATGTTGTCCACAACACAGTGTCATATGTGAATAAGACAGTTGCATAAGTGTAAACCAAAATTACTTGAATTAACGTAAAGATAATTGTCTTTGTATATGTTGTGCTAGAATCATTCAGTAGCTCTTTATCTATTTTAATAACTTTGGAGACAATATTCCTTGATTTCACCCTATTGCGCGTGATAGATAAAAAAATGGATGAAAATGCCGTGAGACCCCCTAAAAACATCGAAAGGAATTCATTGACAACTATTGCTACCAGAAGTCCCGGCTGCTTCATGCGCACCACTAGACAAGATATGCTACATGATAACACAGTGATTAATACGACTACTGTGTACAACAACCAAAAAGTGCCGATTTCTTTGACGGCAAAGTTGTTGGTGAAAGAGAAGGGAGCAAGTCCTAAAACACGAGACACATAAAATAAAGGTCGTATAGAAGATAAGAATTTCTTTTCTTGGAAATATCCCTGCATGTTGACGGACAGCGTCAGGTGAGCAGGTACAGCTGGGTAGGTGGGTCTCGTACCACGAACAGATGCACTTAGGTTTTCTTTGTATTCCTTACTTTCTTATTGCTGACTTGTTGACAAAGACCTGCAGAACAATTTAAAAATTAGAATTATTTCTATCAATACTGCACTTAAGATTTTTTCTTTGATAATAAATAAACTGAAAAAATAAGACATAACACCTCATTAGAATTGGTGTACTTAGTCGCAAAGACAATTTAGGAAATTTTACATCAACAACACGCATGGGTCTCTTCTTTGTGGTGGATGGCACAAATAATCTCACAAACCGGTTATTTTAGTTGATACTGTATATACGTTAATGGAGATTCAATTTTCTCTATCATAAGTTAGAATTTTTTTTACATTTCAAGTAGGAAAAAATAAACAAATTAAACCCGTTATTGTGTCGATATTAATGTAAGCATATGGAATTATTTTACGTTTAAAAACTACTTGTAACTTTATAGACATCTGGATATTTAAGTAAATATCAATTATAGAAATATACCAAATATTGATTTATGATTATTTAATAAACGTTAAACTTTGCGCGTTAAATTACACAGATATATATTGATAAATGTTAGTGTTGTGGCAAATTACTTTGTACAAGTAAGATATTTTTTAGGCGAACACTGCAGTAAATTCATGTATTTGAACTTACGATATTCCGTTCAGCAGATGCTTACGTAGTAATTTACTATGTTAACGTATCAGCTTGTGATGTAATATGATGTGATCATTTGAGCCCGACTGTAGTTTATTCACAGCTACTAGAACGAAATTTTAGAAGTACCTTCATACGCAACATTCGGTTCAGCACTGGGCTAAGATGAGAAATATTAGCGAGATAGTAAACGCATGCAAAATAAATTACGCTGTGGGTTTGGTGGTTGACATTTTCTAGGGATTATCATTGTTGTTAAGTGTCACGCTGTGCTGCTGCTCATTCAAGAAACAAAGCACAAAATTGATTAAATTTGAACTAAGTAAGTGGATTGAAAAGTGATGTAGGGACCTATTAAATTTTCCTGTTGTAACCGTGCGGACAGGAAATGGGGAAATTTATAAACGGTTTATGGAGTTAAGTTCTTTATTAGGTGTCAAAGTTGTACATTTGGTAGACAGGAAATATCTATTTGAAATTAGTAATTTATTTTATGGTGGGAAGGAAATTGTAACGAGTGTGTATAGCAGCTTACAGGGACAGAGACAGTTAGACAGTTTATGGCAGGTATAGTGAGCTAGCAGGAACGTCGTATTTCAGTGTCAAAATTGATGGCTTAAAGAACTTTCTGGAACAATTGACGTTGTAAGCTTTGACAGCCTTTGGACATCTTAAATCTTGCTAGAAAGGACTCCATATTAATCACGCTTGCACATTAAGACAAACGAGTATGACGCATGTAGGAGTTCACACGGGTTACGACAATGGAAATAACGTTACGTAAATGGGCGCCAATGGAGTTAAAGTACGAGAGGAATTTCACAAAAAATGTACACTATTTTTTACTAAAAAGTGTATTTTATTTTAGGCAGTACGTCTTTACAGTCTTTCTATGCAAACCCCCTCTTTCTCAATGACCGCGTCCCAACGTTTCGGAAGATTTGCTGTTCGATTTAGGGTACCACAGTTTTTCAGTCCTCGGATGGTTCGGATAACGCCTGCAGAAACGTCTTCCAAGGAGGGAAAGCAGTGTCCACGCATAGACACTTATAACTTGTGGAATAAGTCAAAGTCCGTTGGACTCATGTCTGGACTGTATGGCGCGTGAGGTAACACTCCCCACTCGTATTTACTTGGCAAATCGGTCACAAACGTCCCCAAGTGTGGGCGTGCATTGTCGTGAAAAATGTGTGGTCCATCCCCGAGCAAGTCAGGTCGGGTTTGTACATTTTTCTGCGCAATTTTTGTATCCAGTTACGATGGTACGCAGCTGTCACACTTGTTCCACATAGAACTCTATCTGTCATGATGATTCCTCGGTAATCACAAGCAAAGATCATCATTTGCTTGAACTTTGATTGCGCTCGTCGAAATTTTTTGGGTAGCTGGGAGGTTGGACTTCTGCACTCGTTTGAGTGCGATTTCAAATCCAGTTCAAAGTCTCTAACCCACGTTTCGTAAATAACGACTTTTCGATAGAGGACTGCTTGCCCTTCAATGTCAAATCTTTGTTTCATTAATGTTGCACTTTCCAGGCGTTTCTGTTTCTGTTCAGCAGTCAAGCAGTGAGGGAGTCATCGGGCACAAAATTGTCTTTTCTGCAAATGTTTTGCCAAAATACGGAATACTGATGTTGGTGAAATCCCGGCAGCTTGTGATATTTCCTTGCACGTCTCTCGACTATCTTGTGTAAAACAATCCTCCACAAGTTTTACACTTCTTTCATCTGTTGATGTTTTCGGCATTCCTGGCCTTTGGTCATCGTTTATGGTGACACATCCTTTACGAAAACGAGAAGCCAAACGGGAAACTGTCTTACAGCCCACTGTCTGTTCATCGAAAACTTCACGCAAAGCACTGTGAATTTCTGTTTGGTTTTTGCTTCGTAAAGTTTCAGTCTTGATGCACGATCTTTGATCTTCAACCGTCACAGTACCGAGGCCCCTGCAGACACCATGTTTAACACTTGTCTATTCAAAACGGTGTACACTAGGGAAGTAAGGAACATACGTGCGGCTTTCTCAAGTCTTCAACTGTAACTGGCATAACTGTCACTGTTATTGCGTCACCCACTCCGCCGTTTTGCCACTTTGTGCATTATTTATGTGTATACACACAGAAATTGGATAAAGCAAGAAATTACCGAAAGAATGGTTTTATCAGGGGGTCTTAACCTAAACTTCGGGTGGTGGGCTTCTGACAGCCGCAACGAAGACGTCATAAAAAAATGTGTCCCCTAAGATGGAGGTCCCATTGCCCTATGTTTTTAGCACACGTTTTAGGGTTGGCCTTGGGCTAAGTCATGTGTGTGTGTGTGTGTGTGTGTGGATGTCGTGGCCCCGCACCACAGTGCCTCATGTGGCTAAGTACGTGATGGAATGCGGAATAAAATGAAACATTACATGTGTCATTGTATGTAAACAGTCAGCCGTTTTAATTGTTCAGTACAGGCAGTACGTGGTATTTTTGCTTTACCTCGCCCGCAGATACATGAATCTTTACACGGGACATTAACATCCTCATTAGTAGAGTGGTACTTTTCGCGTGGGTGTTGTCGGCATACTTGATTGGAGCGACGATTATCGCTGTGTGGTTGCTTCGAGAATATTGCCTAAAAGACTGCGACCGAACGTGGCAAAGTGACATATATTAATTGCTTACAAGAAGTCGAGGATATAACAGCAATACCACCTACAACTACAGGCGTGAGGAAGAGGTTGAGAATGGAGGGTTCCTCGATACTTTACGGCGAGACAATACCTCCCAGTTTAGAGTCATCGTTACGTTTCGAGATGACAACGAAGAAATTCGTACAGCCTTTGTATATCCTTCTGGGAACCGCAAACCCATGTACTATAATTCAAATGACTGTCTTCGGGGAGGATCACAATATAACAATCATTCTCGAGGACGAGGAATTGCTTCTACTCCTACAAATTATTACATCCCTGTTGATACCGAAAAAGAAATTAGAGAATGAGGTGGAATTACCTGGTTCGAAGAATATAAACGAGAGAAGTCCGACGCTATTATTAACAGACACATTCGGGTGCACCAATCGACAAGTGGTTAGGTCAAGTAAATTCTTCAAGTGTCTTGTAGAATGTTTTCGAATTCTTCATTAGGTGTCTGCAGTACAAACAAAAATTGGACGCCCAAGAATCCGAATCATCGCCGTTCACTGGGAGCACAAAGAGGAAACATGCGGAAACATACAGGTCATCCATTACTGCAACCGCAACCATTGCATTTACCGCTGTGCCTTCTTAGAAGGATACACCAATTTTCGATTTACTATGGGAACACTCTGGAGAGTCAATTGCAAACGAGATGTCCTGCGTGAACTCCTATATTTCAGCAAACAGGGGCAACGGATTTAGAGGAATTATGAGTAGATAAACGTGTGAAAGAAGAAACCAAAAAGTATTAGTGCTCCCACTACTAGCAATGATGCATTATCCCAAGGTGCTAATGTTACTACACAAGGGAGTCGTATTGGAGTTGTTGGAGGTGTAGATACTGGAGGTACCAGTGATGTATCTGTAAATGAAAATCGTGATCAACATAATCAGTTTCATTTTACAATTTGTAAAAATTGAAATTTTTAAAGCATGCGTGAATTAGAAGTTTAATACCTGAAGGACAGTCAGGAGAAAGAAGTACATGAGTACGTCAATGGTATCTTTGCCTATCGATTATCCTTTTATGCTCAAGGGTGAGTCAAATGAAAACTTTGAATATTTTGTATCACGTAGTTTATTGAACGCAAAAAGGTACACAATTTCTTAATTTTTCTGTGTAGTCTTTATTGCGTTCCATACAAGTGTTTCAGCTCTTCGGAATTGCATGCATACCTCTAGAAAAACCTTTTGGGTGAGAGCGCAGCCACTCGTGCACCACCTGCTGCACCTCTTCGTCGGACCTAAAAGACTCGTCTCCCATTGCCTCTTTGAGCGGTCCAGAGACATGAAAGTCACTGGGGACGAGGTCTGGGAGTAGGGCAGATATGCAAGACACTCGAAGGACAGATCTTAGATTTTTGCAACAGTTTAACCTGCAGTATGGGGCCGAGCATTGTCATGTTGGACCAAACACCTGCACTCAGATTTCCACGCCGTTTGGACTTGACTGCAAAACACAGGCGATTCTTTAGGAGATCTGCATACGTTGCACTGGTCACACTGTTTCGCCTGGGCATGTAGTTCTCCAAAATTTCCCCTCGTTCATCTCAAAAGAGAGTCAGCATAAACTTTCTTGCAGATGGTTGTGATTTAGATATGCCTAAGCGTCTAGCTAACTGCAAATTGTATACAAAGTACTGTAAAGCGCATCCTTACAAAAAGTGTCCTTTCTACATATTGTACTGTACTAAGAAGTCCCACCCCCTGTTTTGGGGCCCTCAAAGTCATTGTAAATTTTGTATGTGAAAAACGGACCTGCTAGCTTAAGATCGCAATGTGTTAATAAATTAGGTGAATATACTTACTACCCAATCAAACTCAGTAAACGCAACAACTGCTAGTATAAAAGGAAATTCTTTTTTAAGTTTTAAATGTTTGCACGTTTTTAAACAAAACAACACTTTGCAAATACTCAGTTTGGGGCAAACCAACCACGCTGCACGTGCTTACCTGCTAAGGCTCCGGTCTGTCTGCAAAAAGTACAAAACGAAAACAAAAAAGCCGTGTCCTTCATTCCATGCAAACTTACAAGTCTGTTTCCCAGTTCCTGCAGGTAAAAACCCCCGACGAATGTATTTCACGCAGTATTTTCTTTCGAGCTGCAACAAATTACAGTGTTAACGTAAAACAACAGTGCGCATTGAATTTAGCAACACCTAATAAATGCAAATATTGCTGCCAAACTACAATCTGCTAAGAATGTAAGTGTAAAAACAAAATTGTTTTTTAAAATTTTAAATGTGTATGCTGTTCATACGGCAGCGTAAGTTTACTTGTTTTGAAATTTAAAAACTCTGTCTATAAGTAAATATTCCTTGCAACGTTTACATAGTTTTTAAGCCAGACAACTGTGTCTGGACAGTTTGCCTAAAGCAACGCAACTCCGGTACACGTACTTTCATAGCCTACATGCAAAGGGTAAGAAACAAAGGCTGTTTCCGGTCTAAACAAGTTGTGACACGCTTTCACGGTGTTTGTAGCTCGTAACCCAAACAAATTCGTTGGTACAGAAATGCATCTCGCGCAAGCAGTTTAGTATTTTATGATTATTTTTTTGCTGTGGCGCTGCGACTCAACGCGGGTCATGGCCTCCTCATTCTTGAGTTTTCTAGATCACACACAACGACGCACCACAGTCGGTAGCACTCCTCTGGACGAGTGATCAGCTCGTCGCAGAGACCTCTACCTCACAACACACAACACTTACAACAGACAAACTTCCATGCCCCCGGTGGGATTCGAACCCACGATCTCAGAAGGCGAGAGGCCGCAGAACTACGCGGCCACTGGGACTGGCAGTATTTTATGTTACAGTGTTAAAACTGGTTTATCTTCACGTAAATTATCTTAGCTTCAAATCAAAAGTGCATATTCACCCAAACTTTAATTCCGTGTATTCTTACACACATATTACTGCGTGTTTTAAAATTCTAAATGTGCAAAACCAACCTGTTATGCGGAAATATATACTTGCTGTCAAACCACACTCGGCTAGATTGTAATTGTATAAATAAAATTGTATTTTAATTATAAGAATAAATAGCCTACACTGTAAATATTTGTAAATAAAAAAAGTGTGTCTGCTTATTCTGCTTATTACAACTTATATTTCTTTAAAAAAAGATAGCTAAAATGGCAGGATTCGAACTACAGTATTTCAATTATAAGTCTGGAATGTTGTCATTCAGCCAACTCATTTATACCTCCTAAATATACAATAATAGAGTCTTAACTAGAGCCATATTTAGTAATTATTTGAAAATGCTGCGCTAGTCGCCATATTGTAAAACGGCGCAAGTTTAAGTTAGGTTAGCGTTAATTAAAAAATGGCGGCTTAATTTAAAATAGCAAATTATTAAGTTAACGCAAGTCTGCTATATTATTCGGTAAATGTTTTAAGTTAGATAAACAAAAATTTAAAAATGGAGGTTTTATTAAAATACGCGAGCTAGGAGCCATATTAAAAATATTTAAAAATAGCGCGCTAGTCGCCATATTGTAAAATAATAAGCTTTTATTCAGGTTAACGTTAATTCAAAATAGCGGCTAAATTTAAAACGGCGATGTTTAAGTTAGTTTAGCGCCAGGCTGTCTAGGGTCCGCCATGTTCTAACATATTTAAATTTAGCGCGCTAGTCGCCATTTTGTAAAATAGGCTCAGGGGCAGTCTAGCGCAAAACGCGCCACGCTGTCTGCCAGTAATTATTTTGCATATCAAGATAATTAGCATATTTATTAAAATATTTTGCATATTAATTAAAACAATTAAGATAATTTGCATATTAACCAACATAATCTACGTATTAATTACATAATTTGCTTATCAATCAAGGTAATTCGATCAATAAAAATGCACTGAAAATTAATTAGATCAGTCAAAATTATTTGCATATTAATCAGGGGTGGCCTATGGAAAAGTAACTAACCCTACCGCCATGTTTGTTTACATCATGTGACGGGGTCGGTGGTAGGAGTGCCCAACCAGCTTGCTATCTACTCTTATGGAAGTTTTAAATTTTTTCATAAATTAAAGGAGTACTGATTGCCTTGGAGCTGTACAAACTAAAGATTAAGTAAATTGCAAACACGTGTGTAATATTAAACATGTGTCAGGTGTTCCAGCTTTACAGTGTTTTAATGCATTATGTGGATCAAAACAATTGTCATAAATACAACAAAAACCACAACAACAGTAGCAATAAAACGCTCGTTGCTGCTGCTGCTACTGCTACTACTTTATATTACTTATTATGACTGCTTGTTATTAGAAAGTTATGAAAATAGGGACAATATATGGCTGAAGCATAAGGAAATATTGATTACATACTTAGAACGTGTTTAATAGATATGAATACATATATAGGGTTCAAAATGACATTGTTAATTTGAGTGGGGAGAAAACCTGCAATTCAAAACGACGATTCTACAGACGATTTTATTTTACCAGTATTAATTTTAGATATTTTAATTACAATGAATAACTACCAGAATATACGAAAAAATCAGCGGTTAATACAAAAAACACTTTACAGTAGCGCCTTTTTATCTCGAAATAAAATTCTTAGCAATACTAGTATTTTTTGTGGGCAATAATTTTCTTGTGGTCCACAGTGTGCAAATTTAATAATTGTGTTTATATTTTAATTAAAATACGCACGATAAGAGAATTTCCTATTGAATAATTCTACAGAAAACCTCATTTTTAGTTAAGTGTTTGATATTATTGGTTTAGACCTATATGGCAAAATTCATATAAAATTTATTCATGGATTTAGAATTTAATTATTAAAAAATATAATTGTTTTGATTTTGGAAATATGAAAACTCTGTCATAAAAGCCCAGTTATACTGAAAGACAATTCTCACTAATATCGTCAGTGGTATACGGACCGTTGCAACTTTTGTGACTAATTACATAGTGTTGGCAAATATAGTACAATGATAGCCAAAATGTAAATAACACATGCAAAATATATCTCATTGATTCCTGTATGATGTGTGACATTTAATGTGTTATGGTTGTATAGACTTCCAACTGATAAATGTTTGCTGTATTAATGAAATTTCTGTCTCAAAACAAAGATTTGTTTAAATAGTTCAGTACATATAGCTTGTTTAGGATGGTATAGAAGTTGAAACGAAGCTTATTGTTTAATTAATTACACAGAGATTACCTGATTTTATGGACGTAAACTGGTCTTTCGAAGTCAAGACTAAGAAAGCGAGAATAATTTTAATTGTCTGGCCAAAAGTATATCTTCCCTTTAACCCCACATAATTGTGAGTGTCGATAGAGCCAGCCACCGAAATGTTGTGTTTAAGCTTTTGTGTTTATAACGCTGGAAGGAAGCCCAAAAGTCTAGTGATGTCAACTGTGATAAACTATAGTCAGAACACTTGAGAAATGTAACAGATGAACTTCAGTGGAGAATACGTACTATTTGAATTTGCAGCAGAAGAAGTAGCAGTAGATGAGGAAACTGAAGTATAAGGAGTCTCGTAACTTTAAATGGTCTAAAAATATTACTGGGTCTAGAACATCATGGAGAGAATGAGAGAAGAAGCATGTAGCACAAATGAAACATAGAATAAATATTAATGCCCTTTATCTAAAGCAAACCATATTGCACATATTGTACTTATCACGTTACATTGCATTCTTCCACGTGTTTCGGCGCGCGTCGGCTTTATCTTCAGGGAGTCTCATACAATGTACGGTGTACACGTTATAAAGGTTGTATAATGGGTTACAGTATATTAATTTGTAATCCCGAAGTAAAATTTATACTTGACATAGACTGGCGCAAATGAGGGTCTGTTACGTCTTATAGGAAAACTTTTAAAGTTGTGGACCGGATTCTTTTGGTTCAGTATTGTGAACTGTGTGGACCGGTGTGAATCGGGAAAGAAATAGTGTTTTCCGAAATACTTGAGGTATTTCTTGACAAGGTAGAGTGACTGTTTTTTTCTTAAGAAGCACTTGTTTCCCTGGGAACAAATAACATTTTCTGATATGTGGTAGGTTTATTGTATAAGTACTGTAATTATGAAAGTAATTTTGTAAGAATTTCTTAATAATTTAGCTAATGTCCTGTTCTAATATCCTGTATGTTTATTAGATACATGGTTCATACAGAAGGAGGGAACGTATTTACCGCGGATATATATGCTATGGGAGTGGGAAAGCATTGCAGGAAACAACTGAAGAGGAAATCAAAAGTGAAATACAAGGGAGAGAATCAGAGATTCCTTTAGCCTACAGAAACAACGAAAGGGTCTTTAAAATTACCGACACTGATCTCAAGAAAAAGAGTTGAGTACGGACGAGTCTGTAAACTGAAAATAATATGATTTTACAATTGGAATGATATTAAACATTTAACGCACTGTGTTTAGTACATTTACTTCCGCGTGTAATGTTCTGAAACATTTTTCCACAATGTGTATTTGTGTGCTTTGTAAGATTCTGAACACAAAAAAAAATCTACTTCCCCTGTACTGAATTAAAAAAGTGGTATTGGTAAAGAGGTCTTAAAGTTTTTGATGTGAATTGGGAACTCAATGTTGATTATTGGTTTTATAACTTTCATATTTCGCAGTGATACAGCCATCTAACTTAAAATTTTTCTTTAGTACTTAAATTCCTCTTTCATCATTTGTAATTATTATTTCATAATTTAAAATCATATAAGGTTTTATAAATTAGCTGTAATTGCATTTTTTCTAAACGTCTCAATAACACCTATTGTAATACTTGTGTAAGAAAGGTAAATTTCACTCTAAGAGAGGCCATTCAGGTCCAGAAGTGAGTAAGGTACAGATTTGCCCTTTCTTTGGCTTCGGCGCCAGATGGAACGATCCTCCTATACATGGTTACTTGGTTTTCCCGGGGTTAAGGCAGGCGGGTAGTTGGCCACACACCCCCATCTAGTACCGAGGTAAAAGAAAGAATAGAACTATACCTCTACTCTCAGCCAGGGTCTTCGTGGCTGGGGATTTTAGTTTGCCATTGTTAGATGAAGTTGGTGGTCAATACCACGTCCTGGCTGCTTTACCCCCGGGAAAGAGACCTTTCACCCGTCTTACAGGAGGTTGGGTAAGCCCCTGGGCAGTCTGCCTGGGTTTGGAATAACTAATCCCACTGGGATTCGATCCCGGACCGTCCAGGTCGTAGCAAGACTCTATGCCGACTGAGCTGTCCCGGCCTACACATACTTGTGTAATGCAATCAATCCCGCGTTTGTGTAAGTTTCACAGGAATATCACCAGTGAAACAATAAGAAAGAAATAGAAAAAACGATCAGAAGTTACGTTTAGAGCGTGTATTTTGATTACTCATTTTCAGCTGTAATACAATTCAGACATAACTGCAGTGAAATTACACTAATTTTGCATATGGGCTCTGCTACATATGATACGTACCTGTGTTAAGTGGCGAGACGAACAAATGTATTCCTTGTTTATTGAAGTCCATGTTCCATGTCAGTATCAGTCGTGTGACATCTTCTTCCACCTAGATAAAGTTTTAATTTTTGTGGCTGTCAAGATTTTACTACAGTGCAGGAAAGGGACAATAAAATTTTCCGTTGAGAATTTCCTGTTATACTTCAGCCAGCGCAGATTTATGAGTTACGATATATTCGTCATAGAAACGTAGTTCCTGCAGACATTCTTGTTTGTGTATCGCTGATAATTTCATGGAATAGGAAGGACAAATTCAGCTGGAGTGTTAATATCATGAGATAAAACACTGCAAAATTAAAAGAGTAATTTTTGTATTTAAAGGTCATCACCTAACATAAACAATATCTAGAATAATGTTATTTTAATACTCAAGCTGCTTTATGCAAGAAAATATTGTATTTCATAAATAAGGAAAAGCGAATACCCTTACATTATTCACGGAGTTTGTGTTCCATTATATTTCCAGAATTTTGAAGATTTTATGAACCAAATTGCTAAGGAATTTTATTCGTATTTCTAGAGATTAATTCAAACATAGATTTCTTGCTGACTGAACCAAGTCGAGCTGTTATTTGCCGTAACGTTTAATAATATAAGTGATATGAAATTTTGTCTTATATTTCTTTTATCAAATTGTGGAGTGAAACTGCTACACCAAGTATTTAAAAATATATATGCATGCTTCTTATCAATACCCTTTCGATTTTTATTACTTTAAGTTACAAAAAAATGTGGCTTTTTTTCCGGTAGGAACAAGAAATTTTTCTTTTCATGAAAACCTCCAGAACGGAAATGACACCAAAACACCGTCCTTCCCCAAGCGGCAGCTATGTGAAAAATGATTACCTCCCTCTTGTACTGAGGTTAAAGAAGAGCGGATATAAAATTTTACTCTTCGATCTGCCATCGTGTAATGCACAGGACTAAGTTGTGTGTCTTGAAGCAAACATATAATAGGAAATATAATAATTAATGTGATAATATCTGTCTAGAGCTGCATGATAAGGACAAAAGCATTTCTTATGAAAACCTATACTAATGTACGGCTGTAGAATATAAAGATATTTTATAGTTATCTCCACGACTTCCGCGTTAAAGCTTAAAACTTTAATGGATATCTGTAATATGCAGCGGGAACGTCTCAGTTTCGAACATTCTACTTGATTTACTTAAATGTAGATATTGTTTGAAAAGGAGAATTGTCGATTCGGCTTTAACCCTTAGGCGACTAATGTCATATATATATATGGAGCACCCGTTCTTGATGTTTCTAGATCACACACAACGACGCAGCACAGTCGGTAGGACTCCTCTGGACGAGTGATCAGCTAGTCGCAG